>Ga0214473_10000151_pt1 | contig 98446 bp, 86 predicted proteins | sample RVTome_7_FD_203509 | JGI IMG/M metagenome (GOLD analysis project Ga0214473, IMG submission 203509) | Soil microbial communities from uranium-contaminated site in the Upper Colorado River Basin, Wyoming, United States - RVT98D197 | ecosystem: Environmental > Terrestrial > Soil > Contaminated >... | reverse complement strand
TCTGGATACGGCTTCTCCAATTACCTTATAAGAATAATCCATAACAGTCAAGGGATAATTGTTTCCACCTCCATGTTATCTATTCAGTGTTCTTTCCGCGGAATATGTCCTTCAGCAGCCCCGGAATATCATCCGGCGATCCGTAGTGCACGACTTGACGGCAGAATTTCTCAAGTGCCCAGGTAGGGACTTTGAAGGCTTTGCTTGTCTTTGACCAGTCTCGGAGGGCAGCAATATTGTTATCCCAACAGTAGGATTCGGCCTTGGTAAGGTTGGCCGTCTTTTCGGGGAAGACGAGAAGTGATTGAACGCCGTTCATTGCTGCCGCTTCTCCTGCAAGCGACTTTTTGAGCCTTGCTTTTCAATACTCTGGAAAAGGGTAGATATCTCCCGTGTACTCGTCTACCCTCTCTCCCTGTTCCGCAACCTCCATGTAGTTGATTATACTAAACGATGTAATGATAAAGTTTCTAATGATTTCAAATAATTAGCCTTTTATTCTTTCCTAAAGGCTCCCAGTTCAACTAATCGTGGCGTCCAATAAATAGACGCGTAGAGAGAATAAGGATTGACGTTAGTTCTTAATGGTCTTTCAACGCCTCCACTATTAACGTTTAAATCATATAAATAATTCTTTATTATTTCCTGTGTATGTTTATCAAAGACTACAAGTGACAAGCAAAAAACAATTATTGCTGTTAAGATACTTAATGCTAAGTCTGAGAGTACATTTTGGGGATTCTCATTAATATAACTGATTAAGAATTGTAATAGTCCAATAACACCACCTCTACAAGCTGATTTAATAAGAGTGCTTTTTCCTGTTTTGAGTTTTTCTCCTATATCATCTATGTGATCTTTAAGTGATTCGTTGTCTATACCTATCTCTTCTTTGGTGGCAGTCATAATACAACAGAGAGACTCACAATAGTTTTTTAAAGCATACTCATCTTGTCTTATCTGATGATGGCACAACGATTTATTGTAGTAAATTGCAGCGAGCTCATAATTTGTGAAATCTAATCTTCCCTTTTTATAAAAATATGTAAAATCAGTCAACCAATTGAGTGCTATTCTATAATTGAGAAGCGTTTCATTGTTTGCTAAAAAAAGATATGTTTCCGACAATCCAAGTCTTGCATCAAGATTACCTGCGTAGCAATCAATTGCCCGAATAAATTTTTTCTTAGCTTGCCTATATTTCTCACTAGCGAAACATGTGAAACGATCTCTTCCGAGAAGACTATAGTAGATGGAATTTGCCTCTCTAAATAATTCTTTATCTTTCTTAGCCTTGCGTGGGACTCGCAAAGTAAATAGAATGTTATCGGTATCATCCCATTCTTGTTTTGCCCACACAAAGCATGCTTTATTTACTGTCTTTTTTATTTCTTGTTCATGTTGAAATCTAACTTTATTAACTTGCTTACCTATTAATTCGTCAAGTGCTTCAAGAAGCAAATATTTACAAGAATCCATTGCTTCAATTCCTGTAATAGGTAAATGCACCATTGTTGCAAGGGATAATTTTTGAATGGAAGGTATTTCTTCATATTTATTTCTTCCGAAAAATGATTCTGCTTCTTCACGCTGGTTAAGTTTGATGTAAGTTGCTACAACACAAGCAATTGAAATGATATTTGGTTTTTTCATATATAAAAAAAGGAATTCGTTAAGGGCCTTATCGTATTGTGCCTTTTTAAAAAAATAACAGCCCTTTATTAAGTTCGGTTCATGCATTGTTAATGCTCCCTGTAACTCTTCAGAACAGGTTGGCCACTTGGTGTTGAAACAGACTATCATCGCAGCAAGTTGCGAAGAATCGATTCCAAGGGACAGACAAATCTCTATTTATCTGTTTTCTCTGCGACTTTTCTTTTGGTTCTCGTTAAGCTTTTCACTTTTGCTTCTAATTCCAGCTTTCGCATTTCGCGCATGTCTGTTTGAGCGGCCCGCCCAAAGCGCAGTACGTCCTGAAAAAGCACTATGGCAGCAGAGCTTCCGCCAGCCACGATAGTTGCTGTAATTATAATTCCAAAAGGTGTAACCGCTTCAGGATCAAGCAAAACGGCTAAAATATCAAAATCGTACCACCAGCATACAAACAAAGCCATTAAAAATGCTACAGGCGCTCTGACGCCTTTTCCCTCAAGCCAGTCTCGCCATTTGGAATAGTCGAAAATGAAATAGAGACCTCGCTCAAGCAGCATCGCCAGGATTACAAGCTTCCCGAGAGCATACATGATCTGAACGAAATCACCAGATACATCAGTCAGCATGACAGTGTTCTCCTTTTCTTCACTGATCTATTAGCTTCTTCCGGTTCAACTGCCGCATCTCTCACTGCCATAACTCAGCAGTGGCAACACTCTCGATGTCCTCTTCTTCCCAATCCGGAAGAACGGTAAGAAAGTCGAGCCCAGTTACAGCCTCTATCTCGTCTACGCTGACAAGATATCGCTCATGCTCGAAAGGCCCTGCATTAAAACCCGGCCCTTCCTGGGGATAAATGAAAGCCAGCACATCCGGCCTGTAAGGATTATCCGACTCTTTGATGACAATCTTGAATAGAGCATCGGGTATGGCGATTTTCATTTCTCCCTTTTGCGGTTCACCGAGCCATTCTCGCGGCGTTCTATTGGTGATGATTGGGCCGGCAATAATCCAGACGTCACCGTACTCATCGGCCCATTCGGCAGTCTTATTTTCGAGATCCAACCAAATACCAGCATTGAACTCATGTCTCTGCGGTACTGCGTTCAAGACGGTATGCGTATTCCAATCAGCATTGGGGCCAAGCCGCCAGGCGTGTTCCTTCATGCAGAGGTGACCTCTGTCATACCAGTTGGGGTGGGTTTTCCGAAATGCCGGAGAGTAACTGTAAGTAGCATCTGTAGGAGCAATGCCGGCTTTGGCAAGCTTCTTATCCGTTATCCAATTGTTGGGCCGCTCAGGGCCCGCGCCAAGCGTGCCTGGAAACCGCTTGATTTCGTATGCTACAAAATGGGGTATCCCCCACAAATCAGGCTCTCCATCTCCGTCATCATCATCCTCAGAGTCAAAGCTCGCAAGGTAAGCTCTGAATTGCCTGAGGATGTCCTTTGGCAAGGTGACAAACTTGTCATGCTGATAGTCCGGATGGAGCACGATGGGCTTGAACTTTGCAGCCCGAGCAGAATTGATAAAAGGAGAAAAGATAAAAAGGATCAGTAGGCAACACTGCAGGAGGCGTTTCACCGTAGTTCTCTTGGAATGGATTTCCGGTATGGCCAGCTTGAGAAGCGGTGGTAAGTCGCTTCGGAGATTTAGGCCAGTCGCGTTTTCAGTACCTAAGTCATCCTAACTACATTCCAGCCACATGTCAACAATTCAATAAGCTCTTTCGAGATACTATCAGCTTACATTTCTATTAAATCAAATGAAATCTCTGGGCTAAAGTTGTCTAACTTATTCTAAAAAACGATACAAAACGGCGAGAATTTGATAATCATGGCCTATATCACATCCTTCAGATGAACGGGGAAAGAGATGAGTTCTCTTTTTGCTTACACCCCCGTTCCATCGCCCCCCAGGGGTCGATTTCGGGCAAATCGGGCCGGGAAGCATGCTTTTTGTGTTTGTAGGTTGGAAATATGGTTGGAAAAGTTATTGCAGGCAAAAAATAAGGACTCACGGAATACCGCAAGTCCTTATTTTACTATGGTGGAGCTGAGGGGGGTCGAACCCCTGGCCTCTTGAATGCCATTCAAGCGCTCTCCCAACTGAGCTACAGCCCCGTTTTTTTCTATGGCAGTGGAGCTAAAAATATCCTTGCGGCCGGCTTATGTCAAATAAAATCCGCCCGGTAGCCTGTTCGCCGGCCACCGGGCGGACTCGTTCAGAGCGTGACAGAATCCTGCGGGCTTACCTGCCGCCGATATACACCTCGTCGATCATGTCCGTGTAGTTCAGCAGGTCGTAGTCGCCCACGCCGGTGCGGTCGAGGAATACCAGGTAGATATCCCGGGGAGCCCAGTAATTCCACACCTCAAGGTTCCGGCCGCCTGAGCGCATGGGATACCTGTCGAGTGTACGCGGCTCACCCAGCCTGATCCAGGTGTCGCCACGGTCGGTGAGCCAGCCGGCCAGCAGGATCGAGCCGAAGTTATCGTTGGCGTACCGGATCCGGGCAAAGTAGGCGGTACGGAATACGTTGTCCGGCTTCTTCTTTTCCGGGTCCTTGGCTTTCCAGAAATCCTGCCAGGTCGCCAGCCGCTCGTTTTCGGGAAGCTTGAGCATTTCCTTGCGGACATCGTCACTGGTTACGTACTTGAGGTAACCAACCGCATCCTCCCAGTGGCTCACAGCCCAATCGTCCCCGCCGAAATTATTCGGCATCTCCATTTTCTTGACCGCGCCCGCAGGCATAGCGGCAATCAGCATGATTGCCACGGCGGCCAAAACCCCTTTTCCATTCGACCATCTCATCTCTCCCTCCTTGATGGTGTTAAGGGGAAGCCACTTATTTAAACCTTCATATTTTTATACACTCCCGCCCTGGCGATGTTCTGTTTCGCGGCCCGCTCAAGATGATAAAAAAAGCCCGCAGCGGGCGGGCTTAATTGGACGGAATTTATACTGGGGATAGCTTACTTCTTGCACCAGCGGTCCGCCCAGTCGAGGATGGAGGCGTACCAGAACCGTCTATTCTGCGGTTTGAGAATCCAGTGGCCCTCGTCCGGGAAGCGGATGAACCGGCTGGCTACTCCCCGGCGCTGAAGCGCCGTGAACATCTGTTCCGCGCCGGTGACCGGCACGCGCCAGTCCAGGTCGCCGTGGGTGAGGAGCATGGGCGTGGCGAAGCTCGCGGCGTAGCGCACCGGAGACAGCCTGTCGTAGAGCCGCGGGTTGTCCCAGGGTGCGCCGTGCATTTCCCACTCGGGGAACCACAGCTCCTCGGTGCTGCCGTAGCCGCTCCACTGGTCGGCATCGCCGGCGTGGCTGATCAGGGCGGCGAACAGCCGGTCATCGTTGTGGCCTTCCAGCCAGTTGCAGACGAACCCGCCGAACGACCCGCCGAACCCGGCTATGGCAGCGGGATCGATAAAAGCGTATTTCGCCAGGAGGTATTTCACGCCCCGGTGGAGGTCCTCGATCACCCGGCCGTCCCAGTCGCCGCGGATCTCGTCTGTGAATTTCTGGCCGTAGCCGGTGGACCCGCGCGGGTTGCAGGTGAAAACCACGTAGCCCCGGCCGGCGAAAAGCGCATATTCGTGGCGGAATGCCCGGCCGAACATCTGCTGTGGGCCGCCGTGGATACTTACCAGCAGGGGATATTTCTTGGCCGGGTCGAAATTCACCGGCAGGAAGAGCAGGCCGTGGATGGTGGTCCCGCCGGCCCCGGCGAAGTAAACGTCCTCTCCCTTCGGGACGTAGAGTTCGGCCCAGAGCGAATCGTTGTGGCCGGTGATCGGCTTGAGCGCCGGCTGCCGGCGGTCAAAACGGACCAGCTCGTAGTAGCGCTCGAGGGTCCGCTGGCAGAAAACGACGAAACCTTCTCCGGCGGGAGCCTGGCAGTCCAGGTGGTAGCCGCTGCCGGCGCCCGTTGCCGAACCCACCGCCTCGGTCACCGCCCCTCCCCCGGCGGCCACCGCGAACAGGTCGATATCTCCCTCGTCCTCGCAGGAGAAAAACAGGGTATCAGAGGAAGCCGACCAGAACAGGTCGGCCACGCTCCTGCCGAAATTGGCCGTGAGGTTGGTGATTTGCCGCGTGGCCAGATCCATTACCACCAGGTCGTATTCATCCGATTCGTAGTAGGGCCGGCGGGTGGCCCGCCAGGCAAGCTTCCGGCAGTCCGGCGAAGGCCGGGGACAGTTGTCTGCGGCCGGGTTGACCGTAAGCTTTTCGATTTCACCGCCGGAAGCCGGCGCCCGGTAGACCTCCGTGTTGTAGCTCACCGCCTGGTCCGGGTCCTGGTTGCCGGCGAAGTAGACCCAGCGGCAGTCAGCGCTCACTGAGAATTCCCGGCCGGCGGAGGCCAGCCAGTAGTTGAGGGCATCGTATTTCAACGTGGGGGTCAGGTTTACCGGCTGTCCGCCTTCGAGCGGCTGGCTGAACAGGTGGGTCGCCTTGCCGTCCCAGTAGGTGTCCCAATGGCGGTAAAGCAGCCGGTCGTGGACCCTGGCCTTCATTTTAGCGGCATTTTTCAGGCTGTCCCGCGCGGCCAGCGAATCCAGGCCGGGAGCGTCCGGATAGACCCGGGCGGAAAAGATCACGCTCCGGCCATCCGGGGTAAAGATGAAATCCTCCACGCCGCCGGGGAAATCAGTCACCCGGCGGGCCTCCCCGGGAGCCTGAATCGGCAGGACGTAGACCTGGCGCTTTTCATCCTGGCCGCGGTCGGAAATGAAGCCCAACAGCTTGCCATCCGAGGTCCAGGCCGGTGCGGAATTGTGGACGCCGCTGCGGGTGATCCGCCGGGAAGCAGCGAAGCCATCGGCCGGAACGAGGTAAATGTCCGAGGTGCTCCGGTTCGCCTCCCAATCGCTCCGGCTCACTACGTAAGCCACCCAATTCCCATCCGGGCTGAGCGCCGGATCGGAGACTGTTTTCACCCGCTCGACGTCCTCCGGGGTATAAGGCCGGCCGGCCCACAGAATCCCGCCGGTGACCAGCAGCCACAACCATAGCGCCGGAATTATCGCCCTGAACGGTCTTGGAGTTGAGCTCATTATATTTCTCCGAGTTTCAGATTGACTTGCCTGTTATATTAGGGGCCGGGACAGAATCGCCCGCCGCGGGAATCAGCCGTGACGGATTGCCTGGTGGGGAATCTACCGCGGGACAAAGTGAAAATCAACTTCAGGGGAAACGATGACCGTCGAAACCATAACCTGGGTCGGCAAGACGCCGGCGGGCCGGGTCAGGCTGATCGACCAGACCGAATTGCCGGCCCGCGAAATCTACCTCGAACGCACGAGCTACCTCGACCTGGCCGAGGACATCCGGCGGCTGGCGGTGCGGGGAGCGCCGGCAATCGGCGTGGCCGGAGCTTTCGGCGTGGTGCTGGGCCTGCAGCCCGCAACGGGTCTCGGGCCGGCCGGCTTCCGCCGGCGGCTGACCGAGGTGTGCGGCGAGCTGGCCACCACCCGGCCCACGGCGGTCAACCTGTCCTGGGCTGTCGAGCGGATGAAGCGGGTGGTTGAAAAGCTGGCCGGAGATACGCCGGCAGTCAAGCTGCTCGAAGCGCTCGAAGCCGAGGCGCTGGCGATCCGGGACCAGGACCGCGCCCTCTGCCGGGCAATCGGCGAATTCGGCGCCGGGCTGATCGGGCCGGGCAGCCGGATACTCACCCATTGCAACGCCGGCGCCCTGGCCACGGCCGGGATCGGCACGGCGCTGGCTGCGGTCTACGTGGCGCACGAACAGGGCAAGCGGCCCTCGGTGTTCGTCGATGAAACCCGCCCCCTGTTGCAGGGTTCCCGGCTCACCGCCTGGGAATTGACCCGGGCCGGGATCGATTCGACCTTGATCTGCGACAACATGGCCGCCTCGGTGATGGCCGCCGGCAAAGTCGACCTGGTGATCACCGGGGCCGACCGGATCGCCGCCAACGGCGACGTGGCCAACAAGATCGGCACCTACGGCGTGGCCTGCCTGGCGGCCCGGCACCACCTCCCCTTCTACGTGGCCGCTCCCTTCAGCACTTTCGACCTGTCGATCCCGGACGGCAGCCGGATCCCGATCGAAGAGCGCAAGCCCGAGGAAGTCACTCGGCCTTACGGGATAGCCTTTGCCCCGGAGGGCGTGAAAGTCCACAACCCGGCTTTCGATGTCACTCCGGCCGAGCTGGTGACGGCCCTGATCACGGATAAGGGTGTAATCCGGCCGCCCTACCGCGAAAACATTCAGAAAGTACTGGGCGCCTGACAGGAAGGGAATTTTCCGGGACGGGCGGCCATAATCCACGGACACAGCTCCCCAACCGGTTCAACTCACCTTCCCGATGAAACGTACCGGGTGCGTCTCGTTCTTTTAGAAAAGCTCGCTACAGCCTTAACCTGTCTCCCAGTGCCACAACTGAAGTGCAGCAGCCCGGAATGCCATATTTGTGAAACACATCCCGCTCCGGGTAAGTTTACGTCTTCAGGAGGCTTGAGGTCCGGGGATTCTGCTGAAAATCTTATCGAGCCAGCCGCCGTCTTTACAAAAATCGAAAGTATCCGCGTACCTTTTTATTGATTTTTCGTTGACAAAGTTTTTAATTGAAGGATAGAATGCGGTGGCATTATCCCTTTCGGGACTGTTACCGACCTCGCTCCTTGTAATCGGGCAGCCGCCCGTTTCGATATATCTTCTTCGCTTTATTTCCGTTGCGCCTGCGGTCTAAATCACGCGATTTACCTGTAAACCCGGACTATTGCTGTCTGCCACCCCGGGAGAGAATTTCAGGGCCGTGAGCGAAAATAGTGCACCATTATTTTAATCCGGAGGGTCTCGTGTCCAAGCTTAAAGAGAAACTGTCTTCGATAATACCTCAGCTTCGCAGCGACCTTCAGAAGCTTCTCCAGGAAAATGGCAACAAGGTCGTGTCTGAAGTCAACCTGCAACAGTTGTTCGGCGGGATGCGCGGCGTGAAGTCCATGATTTGCGACACCTCGTTCGTGGACCCGGACAAGGGCCTGATCATCCGGGGCCACTCGATCCTGGAGCTGGCCGACCGCCTGCCGGAAGAAATTTTTTACCTGCTGCTGGTGGGCGAGATGCCCACCAAAGCTGAGCTCGCCGACCTGCAGAAAACCCTGCAAAGCTGTCCGCCAATCGAAGATTACGTCTGGGACGGTATGAAACAGATGCCCGCGGACACGCACCCGATGGTACGGTTGAGCATGGGAATTCTCTGCCTGGAGAGAAAAAGTGTGTTCCGCAAGCGCTACGATGAGGGGATGCACAAGAGCGACTACTGGAAAGCGGCCCTGGAAGACGCCATGCTGATGCTGGCCTGGATACCGGAGCTGGCCGCCGGGATTTACCGGATACATACCGGCAAGGGCGACCCGATTCCACCCGATCCCAAGCTCGACATGGGAGCCAACTACGCTCACATGCTGGGCCTGCCGAATCCCAACGGTGAATTCGCCGACCTGATGCGCCTGTACCTGACGCTGCACAGCGACCACGAGGGCGGTAATGTCAGCGCCTTCGCCACCCATGTGGTCGGCTCCGCTCTTTCCGATCCGTTCTATGCGGTCAGTGCCGGACTGAACGGGCTGGCCGGCCCCCTGCACGGCCTGGCCAACCAGGAATGCCTGGCTTTCGTGATGCACATCCACGATAAGTACAAGGGAGTCCCCACGGAAGACCAGATGCGCTCTTTCTCCTGGGAAACTCTCAATAGCGGCAAGGTGATCCCCGGTTACGGCCACGCGGTGCTGCGCCAGACCGACCCCCGTTTCACCGCTTTCCTCAATTTCGGCAACAAGCATTGCGCCAAGGATGAAATTTTCCAGATCGTCGCCCGGCTGTTCAAGATCGTGCCGGGAGTGCTGATGGAGCACGGCAAGGCCAAGAATCCCTACCCCAACGTGGATGCCGGTTCCGGGAGCCTGCTCTACCACTACGGCCTTACCGAATTCGACTATTACACGGTGCTGTTCGGCGTCTCGCGGGCGATGGGTATGCTCAGCCAGCTCATCCTGAATCGCGCCCTGGGCTCGCCGATCTTCAGGCCAAAGTCAGTGGGCACGGACTGGGTCATGGCTCAGGTCAAGAAATAAGCCGCGACCATAGCGCGAAACCAAAAGCGGCGGGAGAAGGCTCCCGCCGCTTTTTCGTTTCCGGCTGTCTTAGATGGGTCTTATTCCTTGAGGTGTGATTCGTAAATCAGCCCGCCGCCGTCCGTGGAATCCACTTCGAGGTAATGGCCCCGGGAAAGCTGCAGGTATTCCAGCCGCTGCTGCTCGCGGGTGCCGATTTCGATGTCCCGGACAACCTCCCCGCGGATATCCTGCACCTTCTCTTTCCCCAGGCGTTTCAGGTAGACGGACAGGGCATCCAGCAGCTCGGCTATTTCCTTGAGGCCCTTGCGGTAGAACAGCGAGCAGACCTGGACCGTGGTGGCCCCAGCCAGGATGTACTTGATCAGCGCCTCGCCGCTGTGTACCCCGCCGGAGGCTGATAACTGAACCTCGGGCAGCAGCTGGTGGAGGACCGCAACCCAGCGCAGGGGATAATGGATGGCATGCGCAGTGGTCAGGCCCTGTTCGCCCTTGGAAGTGAAAGCCTTGCGGGTGTTGAGGTTGATGTCCAGTCCGCTCTGCCGGTTGAACACCACCAGCGCACCCGCGCCGGATTCCACCAGGCTGCGGGCCAAGTTCTGCGGAGCGGTCAACTGGCCGCTCATCTTCACCGCCAGCGGGATTTTCACGCGGGCTTTGACTGCCGATACGATTTCCCGGAAGGCCGCTTCGCATTCGCCGCCGGAGGCGTCGAGCGCCACCGAGGGAACAGAGAGATTGATTTCGATGGCATCCGCGCCGGAGCTTTCGAGCTGGGCGGCATAGTCCAGCCACCAGCGCGGGTTGGCGCAGTTTACCGAGGCGATGATGGGGATCGAGCATTCTTTCTTCGCCCGGGTGATTTCCTCGCAGTATTGCTGCGCCCCGTAGACCAGGCCCACTTCAGCATCGTAATAGGCGGAAGCCTCCGGGTGAGTGACCAGTAAGTCCTCGAAGGTCTTGTCCCGCCGCCGGATGTCCTCCTCGAAGATGCTCTTCATCACCACCGCCCCGGCCCCCGCTTCCTCGCACTGATGGATCAGCTTGCTGTTCCTGGTGAGGCCGCTGCTGGCGACGACCAGCGGGTTTTTGAGCTTGAGTCCGAGGTATTCCACAGAAAGATCGGGCATATCCTACCCCCTGTCTATCCGGTAATTATCGCGCTTCTTCAAGTTTGTACCGTAATAAAGATTATTCCAACTCCCGTAAAAGACAAGATAAAGTCAAAAAGCCGGCTCCGCCGAAGCCGGCATTCGCAGCGGCCGGCGGTATTTACTTCTTCTTCTCAGGCGGTGGGTATTTTACGCGCAAATAACCGATTACCTCACTCCACTCCGGCGTATTCATCACGAGCCCTTGTTTGGGCGGAAGCTGGGCGATCAGTTTTTTCGCGTTCTCGATCCGCTCATCGGTAATCGGGTGAGTGGAAAACAGGTTCTCCCAGCGGGACGGCTCCGGACCCTCACGGCTGGCTTTCAGCTTCTGGAACATATCGACCATGCCCTGGGGGTCGTAGCCCGCATCGTACATGGTGAGCATGCCGTCGTGGTCCGCCTCACGTTCGGCGTCGCGGCTGAAAGAAAGCAGCCCTCCGGCCGTAAACAGGTTCGCCACCGTGGTAGTGAGCGTGCCGGCGTCCCTGAGGAGAAGGTCCGAGGCGATTCCGGCGAACTGCGCCTGGGTCAGTTGTTTCATGCTGTGGCGGTTGGTAACGTGGTTGATTTCGTGGGCCAGTACGCTGATCAGCTCCGCCTCGGTGTCGCTGTTGCGGAACAGCCCGAGATTCACGTAGCAGAAGCCGCCGGGGATGGCGAAGGCGTTCACCGCCTCGTCGTTGACCAGGGCGAAGCGGTACTGGATGTCGCGGCGCTTGCAGACCGCAGTCAGCTTTCTGCCCCTGACGGCCAGAAAGGAGTCCACTCTGGCATCGGCGAGGATCTCCATCTGTTTGTGGACTTCCTTGTCGAGCGACTGGCCGAGCTGGACTTCCTCGGCGGTGGAATAGATGTTGATGTTGCGTAATGTGCTGCAGTCGATACCGGAGAGTGCCGCAACCAAGGTAAAAACCAGAAAATAGCAGAAAGCCCTGCTGAGCACGTGCGCCTCCCGTTCGAGCCTAAAGCTTCGGAACGATTGACAAGCCAGTTATTTTTACTAACTGTTAGAAATATATAGAGTCGCGAAATTACTTTCAACTGGCCCAACGGCGTTCCAACCGCGGCCGGCAGATCGCAGTTCCGTCGTCCGCCGGAGAGTACAAATTGACCGCTGACAACCAATACGGCACGCTGGCCCCTTACTACGACATTTTCATCGATTGGGACAAGCGCCTGGCCCGGGAGATACCGTTCATCCTCGCAGTGGCAGCCGGCGCGGCTAAATCCTGCCTCGACCTGGGCTGCGGCACCGGCCGGCACTTGGCTGCGCTGAGGGCGGAGGGATTCAGGGTCGAGGGGTGCGAACCGAGTCCAGGCCTGCGCAGTCTCGCCGAAAAAAACCTGCCGGGAGTCAAAATTCACGACTGCCGGATGGAGGATATCGACGAGCTGGCCGGCCGCTGCGGCCCCTGGGACCTGGCGCTTTGCCTGGGCAATACCCTTGCCCATCTGCCGGCCGGCCGGTTTCCGGCGTTCTTTTCCGGCCTGCGGAACGCTGTTTCTGCGGGCGGTGCGGCAGTTGTACACGTACTTTCCTACGACCGGATCATGCAGCTCAGGCCGGCCTCGCTGGCTTCCAAAGAAATCGAAAAAGACAGGGACCGCTACAGTTTCCAGCGTAACTATGAATACGGCACAGACAATATTCGCTTCACCATCGAAATCAGGAAAAACGGAAACCTGCTGGGAGTCGAAAATCAAACCCTCTTTCCGGTTTATTCCGCTTCCTTAGTGGAGTCCGCGAGACAGGCCGGCCTGGTCAAATCCCGGCTATTCGGCGGGTTCGATACGGGTCAGCCCTATACCGAAGAGAGCGAGAACCTGGTGGCGATTTTCGGCAGGTGAGCATCGATGAAGGTCGGCGGCTCTTTTACAAGAAGATTTTTCTGGAATTCTTTCTCTAGTCAATTTTATATTTAGCGCTTATGATGCAATGAGTATAATTTCGCAAGGACTGAATATCCGGGTCGGTCGGAGTGATCGATGTATACGATTCAGGAACTGATCGAATTATTGATAAGCATACGGAAGCTGCCGACTCTCAGCCCGGTCGTCATAATGCTGGAAAAGTCGCTGAACGTGGACGAGCCGGATGTCAGCGCGCTCAGCAATATTATCGCCGACGATCCCCCCACCACCAGCATGATCCTCAAGCTCGCCAATTCAGTGATTTACGGTGGGAGAAGAACGATCGCCACGGTCAACGAAGCCGTGGTCAGGCTGGGATTCAAGGAATTGAGGAAGATGGTGATCGACGTTTCCATGGTGAAATTCGTCGCGGCCATGCCCACGGGATTGCTCGATCCCATCAATTACTGGAAGCACTCGATCGGTGTGGCGATCTGCATGGAAGAAATCCAAAACCGGTTCGGCGTGATGGATAAGAACGGCCCGCAGGCGCACGTGGTCGGCCTGCTGCACGACATCGGCCGCCTGATTACCGCAACCTACATGCCGGAAATCCATCAGAACGTGCCCGAGGGGGCGGCGGGATCAGGAAATGACGAGGACATTATCACCATCGAGCGTGAGCGGATCGGCCTGGATCACGCCCAGATCGGCGCGGCGGTGTTGGAGCGCTGGGGCTTGCCCCTGCAGATAGTCAATTGCGTGCGCTTTCACCACGAACCGGAAGTCTGCCCGAAAGAGCAGAGAAAGGTAACCTGCCTGCTGAACCTGTCGGACTGTATCTGCCGTAAGGCGGGAATCGGCGAAACCGGCGAGGGTTCCCGGGCAAAAATCGAGGATAGAATCTGGCTGACTGTCGGCGTGCCGTGCGAAAAGGGCCGGGAAATCCTTCCCACTGTCACCGAAAAAGTGAAAATGAGCGAAGTGCTGCTTTCCATCGGCGGGCTGGGAAGCTGATGTCCGCGCCGACCTGTAATCCATAGCCCGACTCTTTGCCCTCCCCCTATTTCTGCTCCAGCCTGTGAATGTCCTTCGCCTTGCCGATAATTACCAGAACATCGCTGTCCTTGATTACGAAGTCCGCGGCCGGCAGGAGAGTGAATTTTTCCGGAACCGCTTCCCGGACACCCACCACCAGCAGATCGTAATCGCGCCTCAGGTTCAGGTCCGCCAGTGACTTACCGGAAAATTCCACCGGAGCCAGCATTTCGGTGAGAATGTAGTCATCCACCAGGTCGAGGTAGTCGATCATCGAGGGGCTGGTCAGCTGGTTGGCGAGTTTATGCGCCACTTCCTTCTCCGGGAAGATCACCCTGTCGGCTCCCAATTTGACCAGCACCCGGCCGTGGGATTCATCGTTGGCCTTGGCAAATATGTTTTTAACCTTCAGTTCCTTGAGAAATAGAGTGGTGACAATACTCTGGCTCACGTTCCCGCCGATCGAGAGGACGACGGCATCCATCTCCGCCGCTCCCAGCGAGGCGAGAAGGTTCTTGTCTTCGGCATCGGCAATTATCGCCCGGGTACTGCAATCCACCACCTTTTCCACTTTTTCCTTGTCCCGGTCGATACCGATTACTTCGTTGCCCTTCTCGAACAGCTTCCGCGTTACCTCGGAACCGAAATTGCCGAGGCCGATTACCATGAATTTTTTCATAAGTGAAGTTCCCCCATTTCTCTTTCAGATCATTACGTCTTCGCCGGCGTACTCGATCTTTCCTTTGCCCTCGTGTCTGATCAGGCCGTAGGCGAAGGTTATCAGCCCGACACGGCCGACAAACATCAGCCCGATCACCACTAACTTGCCGAAGGAGTCGAGACCGGCGGTGACTCCCAGCGAAAGGCCGACTGTGCCCAGCGCCGAAAAAGATTCGAACAGGTAGCTGACGAACAGGTCCCGCTGTTTAGGATGAATAAATTCCGCCGACTGCGTGAGAAGCAGAAGCAGCGTGCTGACGAATATGACGATCAGGCCGAGGACGATCAGCGAGACGACCCGCCTGACTGTGATCTCCGGTACAGTCCGGCCCTGAACGTTGATGTGACGGCTGCCCCGGAGCCGGTTGATCAAAAGGGCGAAAATCAGGAAAAAGCTCGTAGTCTTGACGCCGCCGCCGCACGAGCCGGGCGAGGCGCCCACGAACATCAGCAGTATGAAAACCATGATACTGGCGTTACTGAAAGCGGCAATGCTCACCGAATCGAAGCCCGCGGTCCGGGCCGTCACGCCCTGGAAAAAACCTTGAACCAGCCTGTCCGGCCAGCTCATGCCGGCGAACGCATTGCCCGATTCGACATAGGCGAACATCAGCATGGCCGAAACGATCAGCCCGAACGTGGTCAAAAGGACGATCCGCGTGTGAAGGGAAATCCTGCGCCTTCTTTTATCGACGGTAAAAGTGAACAGTTCGTACGCCACCGCGAACCCGATCCCTCCCAGGATGATCAGACCCCCGACCGTGAGAATGATCAGCCAGGAAGACCGGAAAGATTCCAGGCTGTCCGGGAATAAGCCAAAACCGGCGTTACAGAAGGCCGACACGCTGTGAAATATCCCGTTCCAGGCCGACTTCGCCAGGCTCATCCCGGTCCGCTGCCAGCCCCAGGCCAGAACGACCGCTCCGGCTGTTTCCGATATCAAAGTGAAGACGAATATCGATTTAACCAGGCTCCAGATCTTCAACCGGCTGTCCCAGGCGTACGTGCTTTCCAGCAGCCAGCGGTCGCGCAGGGGCGGAATCTGCCCCAGAGCCAGAAACATCAGCACGGAAAAAGTCATGATACCCAGTCCGCCGGCCTGAATCAGCAGCAGAATCACGATTTTGCCGAAAAAAGTGAAGCGGCTGCCAGTGTCCACCACCGTGAGACCCGTGACGCAAATCGCGCTGGTCGAAGTGAACAGGGCGTCGATCGCACTCAGCCTGCCATCCACGGCCGCGAAGGGCAGCATCAGCAGGGCGGCGCCGACCAGAATCGCCGACAGGAAGCTGATAATGAGCAGCTGTCCGCTTCTCAGCCGGCTGAAGTTTCTGGACCAACCGTTTCGTCTTAACGGACTCACGAACGCTCCCCAGACTCGGCAGCAAATAGAGGTCTTCCCGATTTACTTACGCCGCTTGCCAAATTGCATCCCGGCGGATATCTTTTCCAACCTTCGATTGCTGAATTTAAAACAATGTAAATCCGAACGGAAAGATAAATGGTATTTTTCCCCGTCCTCAGTAACCGTCATCACATATACGCAGCCGGTTTTCTGATGGATTTCGCCTGCGCCTTTATCGTGGGTGCGGTGGCGGTATACGGTATCGAGCTCGGCGCCTCTCCGGTGCAGCTCGGCCTGATCGGCGCCACCGGAGCGGCGCTTTACACGGTGGCGAGCCTATGGGCGGGTACGCTTTGCGATCGCTTTTCGCGGAAAAAAAGCATCCTGGCCTACTGTGCGATGAGTATTATGGCCAGCCTGTTGTTCGTGCGGGCCCGCGCTATCGCCGAGCTCTATATTTACTACGGCCTGTTTCATTTTTCGATCGGCCTGTTCTGGCCCACGCTTCAGTCGCTTCTGGCGGACAGCCGGCACCGGCGCAACCTCGCCACCACGCTCGGCAACTTCTGTCTGGCCTGGAGTCTCGGCTTTTCCGGCGGACACTACATCTGCGGCTGGCTGACCCGGGCCGACTCCAGGCTGCCGTTTATCTGGTGTGTCTTCCTGATTCTGGCGATCCTGCTGGTCTGCCTGATGTTGTCGGACCGGGAGGGTGATGAAAAGAGCGCCAGCCGGGATTATCTGGACCGCGCCGAGGGTAAGCCGCGGGATCTGTGGAAGAGGTTCCTGATCTGCGGCTGGCTGGGCAACTTCACTCTCGTCTTCATCCTCGGTTCCGCCAAAATGCTCTTCCCCAAGCTCGCCCTCGACGTGGACGGCCTGGATCGCGCCGTGCTGGGCCTGATGCTCGCCCTGATCCACGGCGGACAGTTCCTCACCTTCTGGCTGGTGAAATACTGGCACGGCTGGCAGTATCAGAAGAAAGTCTATCTGGCCCTGCAACTGCTGGCCTTGCCCGGAGCGGGCCTGCTGGCCTTTACCGGCGGTGTTCCGGCTTACGCCGCCGGCATGCTGCTGACAGGTATCTGCGCGGGTTTTACCTATGCCTCGAGTATCTACTACAGCACCAGCCGGCCGCCGGACGCCGCGACCAGGACCGGGCTGCACGAGGCATTCATCGGACTGGGAGTGCTTTTTGGACCGCTGGCGGGCGGCTTCGTCGCCGGGAAATGGGGCTTGCACGCGCCTTATACCCTGGGTACGCTGCTGGCTGTCGCCTCTCTTCTGGTGCAGGGCTGGCTGCTCTACCGTCCGGCCGCCGCCCGCTGATCCGGGAAATTCACTGAATCAGCTCACCGCCCTCGACTTCCAGCTCCTCCTGCCCCATCCTGGCGCAGGTGACCGAATACTCCATCGCCGCCCTCATGCAACTGTTGCAACTGATGCAGTCGTAGGGATCGAACTTACCCTCCCGCCACCTCGCTGGCAAATCCGGAGTCCGGATCAGCGGCCTGCCGATACCCACCAGGTCTGCGTATTGCTTGTCAAGGATTTCCACCACCGCCTCCGGGGAGCGGATGCCGCCGGTCACCAGGACCGGTATTTTGGTGGCTTCGCGGATCAGCTTCGCCTGTTCGCGGAAATAGGCCTCCTTTTCCCGCTTGACGATCCGGGTGCGGGTGGGATTGCTGCCGCTCACCGAAATAATGTCCGCCCCGGCTTCGGCGACCAGGGCGGCGGCAGTCTTGGAGTCATCGAGAGTGGTTCCGCCAGGAGAAAAGTCCTCGCAGTTGAGACGGAAGATCAGCGGCATGCCCGGCAGAGCCTCGCGGATCGAGCTTACCACATCGGTGGCAAAGCGGGCCCGCTGGCGCGAGCCGCCGCCGTAAACATCGGTGCGCTTGTTGAAAGCCGGGCTGAGAAACTCGCTGATCAGATAATGGTGCGCGCCGTGGATTTCCACCGCATCGAAGCCGGCCACCGCCGCCCTCTCGGCCGCCTCGACGAAGTTCTCGATGATCTGGTCGATCTGCCAGCGGGTGAGCGAGCGCATGATATGGGCGTTGCCCTTGTGCAGCCGGCCCGCTTTTTCGCCTTGGGTGGTTCCGGTCAGGGCGATCAGCGATGGGCCGTAGATCAGGCCGTCGGGATCGAACGACTGCATCGCGTTCAGCCCGCAGTGGGCGATCTGCAGGGCGATCTTGTCGCCCCGCTCATGGACCGCTTCCACCAGCCGGGTGAGGCCGGGGATGAAATCATCGCTGGCGGCGCCCATCATCCGCGGGACCGCCCGGCTGTTGGCGCTGATGAATGAGAAGCCGGTGATTATCAGTCCCAGTCCGTTGCCGGCGAGCTTTTCGTAAAAGGACACGGTCTTGTCCGTCACGAATCCGTTTTCATCGGCGGTTCCGGACCAGACCGGCGCCCTTACCAGCCTGCCAGACAACTCCAGTCGCTCGGATTCGAAAGGCTCGAACGCGCAACCGACGTCGATTCTTGCTGTTTCTGGCATCCATCCTCCAATAATTCGCTCAGTTCATTTTCGAAACTCGGCCTGCTGTAAAGAACAGCGCCTCCCACCCGGGCAGCATCAGCAAGCGGCAATCAGTCACTTCCCTCTGCCGTACACACGCTTAATCTCCTCGAACCGTTCGAGGATGGGCAGGTGCTGGGTGCAGGCCTGTTCGCACTGGCCGCAGCTGGTGCAGACCTCCAGTGCGTCGAGGTTATCTATTCCGTAGTAGTCCCTCAGCCGTTCATCGAGACTTTCGCCTCCCTTGAGCATCAGTGTGTTGTACGCTTCGATGAATTTGTAGACTTCGATCCCTTCCGGGCAGTCCTTGCAATAGCGGCAGGCGGTACAGAGACTGTCGAAGGCCTGATCGCTCTCCCCTTTCATCCGCTCGAGGTCCGGCACGGCCGAGCCGTCGCAGTTCTTCCAGACCTCGACCGCCGAACTGACGTCCGCCAGGCTGCGGAATCCCACCAGCGCGGCGGTTATCGCCTCGTGCGACCAGAGAAACTCGAGGGCGGACTCCAGCATGCTCTGTCCGGGCCGCGTCCTGATGTAGGAGAAGGTCTCCGGGTTTTCCGTGATCGTGCCGCCGCCCAGCGGATTCATCACCACCACGCCGATCCCGGCTTCGCCCGCCGCCCTGATTCCTTCCTGCCGGTAGGGAAAATTGATCGCGTTATAGCCCAGGGTCACCCCTTCGAAGATATTCTCCTCGATTACCCGGCGCACTTCATCGCCATCGAGGTGGGTGCTGAAAACGACGTGGCGCACCAGGCCTTCCTCTTTCGCCTTCAGCAGTTCGGCCACTGCGCCCGCGCTCTTGCGCATCTGCCAGCCGTCGAGGGTAAGGATGTACCAGCAGTGGTAGAAATCGATCCGGTCCAGGCCCAGCCTGTCGAGGCTTGTATGGAGGTCGGCGCGCACCAGCTCAGGGTCGCTCTTGCCGGTCTTGGTCGAAACGTAAAACTCACGCTCTCCCCTTTTCATCTGCCGAATCGCCCGGCCTATGATCTTTTCGCTCATGTCCGCGCAGTAGCCAGGCGCGGTGTCAAAATAGTTGATGCCGGCTTCCCAGGCCGCCAGCACCACCTCGGCCATCCCCTCGACGTCCTGCGGCCGGGCGAACCGCATCCCGCCGAACGCCAGCCGGCTCACCTCGATTCCAGTCCTGCCGTATTGACGATATTGCATCTGCTGTTACCCTGAGTCTGAAGCGAAAAGCCACTTAGCGATTGAAGCTGATTCCGCAGGGGAAAATCCCATTTCCGGCGGATGGAAAGCGCAACGGAAGCCTGGTCTGCCGCCGTGGAATCGCGAAAATATTTAATGGGGCTGCAGGATTCCGGTCATACAATGGCTGGGAAGTGATTGACCGGCCGGTCCGGCATTTGCGCCGACAGCCGACAAGGGTGGGAAGCGGCATCTCACGCCGGCCCGTCTTCCGGGTAGCTGATAAATTAGAGTGATTTATCATTCCGCACAATATTTTTGATTTCCCCGGCCACTCTGATATATACCCTTTTTTCAGCCGGATTGTTCGTTTCCCCGGTCCCGGGCCGGCCAAAATAAAGTTTGACTCCATTTTGATATGAAACTATTATTTATCCTGTAATTACGCGGATTTAAAGCAAACTTTCCAATTCCAGATCAGAGCCTTCGTGTGAAATTCATCCTGACCGGCGGGGGAACCGGTGGGCACGTCTACCCGGCCATCGCCATTGCCGAATCGATCAGGTCGCATTATGCGGATGCCCGGTTCCTCTATATCGGGGTGCGCGGCAGAGCCGAAGAAAAGATCGTGCCGCAGCTGGGTTTCCGGATCAGGTTCGTCACAAGCGCCGGTGTGGCCGGAGGAGCGCCGGGTATTTCCCTGCTGTTGTCCTCGTTCAAGCTGGCGGCCGGGCTGGCGCAGGCACTGTTCATCGTCGCCGGTTTCCGCCCGGATGTGGTAATCGGCACCGGGGGTTACGCGAGCGTGCCTGCGGTCCTGGCGACCGTTATCCTCAAAAAGCTCGGCCTCTCCCGGGCGAAGATCTTCATCCACGAACAGAACTATGCTCCCGGCCACTGGAACCGGATAGTCAGCCGGCTGGCCGACCGGGTCTGGACCTCCTTCGAAGATTCTCACCGGCTGCTGCCCGGCGCGCGGGTCGAATTTACCGGATATCCGGTCAGACAGCAGATAGTGGCTCAAGACCAGGCCCGGGCCAGGATAGAGCTGGGCGTGCCGCCAGACTCCCGGGTGTTGCTGGTATTCGGCGGCTCCCAGGGCGCCAGGACGATCAACCGCGCTCTGGTCGAGGCTCTTCCCCGGCTGCTGGCCGATGAGCGGTTGGTGGTATTCCACGGCACCGGCGCGATGAAAACCTCCTCCTACGACGCGGTCGAGGACACGGCGCGGCTGATCGCCTCCCTCGGCCTCGACCAAAGCCGGCTGAGCCGCTACCAACCCCGCGACTACATCACCGACATCCAGAAATACTACGCGGCTGCCGACCTGCTGGTCTGCCGTGCCGGCGCCGGTACGCTGAACGAGCTCTGCCGGCTGGGCAAGCCGGCGATAGTGATTCCCAAATCGAACCTGGTGGGAGAACACCAGGCGGTAAACGCCCAGGCGCTGGCCGGCGCCGGCGCCTGCGAAGTGGTATTCGAAAGGCCGGAAATCGTCGCCGGCAAGCTCCAGGCGCGAGTGGACTGCGAGCGGCTGGCCGACCGCATAACCGGCCTGCTCCGGGACGAAGGCCGGCTGGCGGCCATGGCCGAGGCGGCCCGTCGGATGAGTGTCCCTCACGACTCCGATGTATTCGCCCGTTCGATACAGAGCGTCATCGAGGGCCTCCCCTTGCCGAAACTGAACGTCCCGGCCGCGACTTCCACCTGGGGCAACCTGGAGGCGGTGAGACTGGCCGGCCTTCCGCCCTCGGCGATTCAGGCCGAGGCGGCAGAGATGTTCGCCGGCAAGAGCCGGGGTGAAATCGAAGCCTATCTGCACACCGCACTGCTGCGCTACTTTACCGACATCTTCCTGGTCCACCCGCGCTGGCAGATCCGCAATGTCGGAGTGAAGCTGGTGGGAACCACTCTTCACCTGGGCCGCCGCGGCCTTTTGATGGCGATGGCCGGCGACCGGAACCCGGCCCCGCTCTGGAAGCGGCCTTTCACCCGGCGCTACCGGCAGGTGGGATTCATCCGGCGGAACGCCCTGGCCTCCCTGGCGGCGCTGGGCGAATGGGACGAGGCTCTGCGCCAACTGCTGCTGGCCGCCCTGACCCTCGACCCTTACTACGAAGTCCGGGTGGAGGCCGCCCATACGATAGTGGCGCTCAGAGGCAGGATCGGCGGCTGCGCTCGTCTCACCGAGGTCCTGTCGGCCAACCTCGACCACCGCTCGCTCGAAGTGCGCTGGAGCTGCCTGGAGGCGCTGGGCGCAGTGGTCCCCTCGGCCGACCGGCTGCCGGCGATCGACCGGTTTATCTACCATCACAATTGGAGAATCCGTCAGTCGCTGATTATCGCGGCCGAACTGCTTATCGAACGCGGGCTGGCCGGTCCGGACGACCCGCTGGTGAACCGGATCGAACATCTGATTCCGACTTGCACCGACTTCACGCCCTCGTTTCCGCTCAAGCGCTCGCTGAACCGGATGAGCGAGCTGCGCAAAAAAGACAGAGCCGCGGGCGGCGATGCCTGAAACCCGATAAAGATTGGGCGACCGATGATCTATTATCTCTGTAAATACCTGCTCGAGCCGCTGGAGGGCTTCGCCTGGACCAGGCTGGCCAGCTACGTTTCCTTCCGCTCGATAGTAGCCGCGATCACCGCCTTCTGCCTGATCCTGGTCTTCGGCCACCGGATGATCCGGACGCTTTACATCCGGGGGGCGCGGGACACGATCCACGACTACGGCTTCCTCGACCCGGCCAGCAAGCGCGGCACTCCCACCATGGGCGGGATTCTCATCGTGAGCGCGGTGCTGACCGCGACTCTGCTCTGGAGCGACCCGGCCAATCCTTTCGTCCAGTGGGTGGTGGCGGCCATGCTCTGGTTCGGCGCTATCGGCTTCACCGATGACTACCTGAAAGTCCGGCACCAGGACAGCCGGCGGGGGCTGAGCCAGATGACCAAGCTGGGGCTGCAGACCCTGTTCGGCCTGGTGTTCATGCTTTTCTACCTCTCTGACACATTCAGCCCGCTGGCCGCCGAACGGATCAAGCTCCTGCAGGGAATCGAGACCGTCACTCCCCAGACTTACAAGTTCTGGCTCCAGGTTCCCTTCTACAAGCAACCGGTGGCGGACTTGTCCTGGTTCTACGTGCCTTTCGGGGTGTTCGTCATCCTGGCCATCTCCAACTCGGTGAATTTCGCCGATGGTCTGGACGGCCTGGCGATCGTTCCCGCCTCGCTCACGGCTGGGGTCTACGGCCTGTTCAGTTACGTTATCGGCAACCAGGTCCATGCGCGCACACTGCTGTTTACCCACGTAGTGGGCAGCGGGGAGCTCTCGATCATCCTGGCCGCGCTGGTGGGGGCCGGGCTGGGTTTCCTCTGGTTCAACGCCTTCCCGGCGCAGGTGTTCATGGGCGACACCGGCTCGATGGCCCTGGGCGGAGTGCTGGCGGTGGTGGCGATCATGCTCAAGCAGGAATTCCTCTTCCTGCTTGCCGGCGGGGTATTCGTCGCCGAGGGCGCCTCGGTGCTGATCCAGGAAAAAATCGGCATCGGCCTGCTGGGCCGCCGGATCTTCCACCGGGCGCCGATCCATCACAACTATCAGCACTTCGGAATCGCCGAAACCAAGGTGGTGGTGCGCTTCTGGATCGTGGGGATCATCCTGATGCTGATTAGTCTGGCGACGATCAAGATCAGATAACGGAACGGATCCTTCATGCCCAGAGTCACGATCCGCTCGCTGATAAAGGAAACGGCGATTTACGGGATCAGCGGAGTGCTGGCCCGCAGCCTGGGCCTGCTGCTCCTGCCCGTGCTCAGCAACCTCCTCCCCCTCGACCAGTTCGGCCACTACAAGCTCACCTACGTCCTGATCGGACTGCTTCAGCTTTTTTTCGTTTTCGGCATGGGCAACTCCCTGGTGCGCTACTTGATCGGCGCAGAGGACGAGGCGGCGGTTTTCAGCTCCCACTTCTGGCCGCTGTTCGCGGTCACTACGGCCGGGTGCCTGGCGATTTTTCTCGGCGCCGACAGCCTGGCCTCCGCCTACTTCGCCCAGGCGCTGCCCGGGGATGCCGTCATGATCCGGCTGGCCGCTGTCGTGGTCTGGTTCGATTCGATCAACACCCTGCCCTACAGCCTAATGCGAGCCAAAAACCGGCCGCTGGTCTACACCGCGTCCATTCTCTTTTCGGCGGCGGTTTACGCCGGCCTGGTGGTTTACCTGCTCGGGAAAAAAGATTACGGCATGACCGGCGTGCTGATCGCCAATGCGGCCGGCTCCGGTGCGGTCTTTCTCTGTTTCGTCCCGGTCCTGATGCGCTACCTGAGGCCGGTGTTCAGCCGGGAGCTGTTCGGACTCTACTTCGCGTTCGGCTTCCCGATCATTTTCAGCAGCCTGGGCAAGAACCTGCTCGACCTGGCCGACCGCTGGATCCTGGACCGCCTGCTGGGCGCCGCCACCGTGGCCTACTACAGCGCCGGCTACCAGCTGGCCGCGGTAGCCAACCTGGCTGTGGCCGCCTTCACCCTGGCCTGGAAGCCTTTCCTGGTACGCGCCGCCGCCGAAAAGGACTCCGACCGGACGTTTTCGCGGATCATGACCCTCACCGTTGCCTCCCTTCTCACCCTGTTTCTGGCTGTCTCCTTTTTTGCCGATGACCTGGTGGGGATGAGCTTTTTCGGCTACCATCTGATCAAGGAAAGCTACTGGCCGGGCCTGGCGGTAATCCCGCCGGTGATGATTTCCTACGTGTTCTACGGAATCTACGTCAACCTCACCGTGGGCTGCGACCTCAGCGGCCGGACCCAGTTTTACGCCTGGACCACCGGCGTGGCCGCCGCGTTCAACATTGCCGCCAATTTCCTGCTGATCCCGCACTTGGGCATGATGGGTTCGGCCTGGGCCACGCTGGCCGCCTACGTGCTGCAGGCCGTGCTGCTTTACATCCTGACGCGCCGGATCTATCCGGTCAGTTACCGCTGGGGCCGCATCACGCTCGCGTTCGGAGTGGCCTTGGCAATTTACGCCGCGGCCGGGGTGATCGATAAATACGCGAGTGAGGTATTCGGATCATCCGCAGAAGTGCTTATCGAAGGAGGACTGCTTGCGGTCTGGTGCCTGTTCCTGCTCGCCTCGCGGATAGTCCGGCCGGCCCGGACGGCCGGCGACCGCTCCCGGAACGACGGCAGTGCTGCGTAAATTATTGCGGTAGCGGTCGGAATGGCTTAAACTTGCCGGTGGATTAAAGGGCAGGCGGACACGCATAAATTACCGATGACCATCTCCACTTCAAGTAGTTTATTATTACCATTTCGTAATTACATATAAATCAACCACGTTTAGTGTTTTATCGCCAAATGGCTTAAAGACTTAACCCGGAGGAAGCGCCATGAACTTTTCCCTCACTGCCCTCGCCCCGGCTCTCATTCTCGTGCCATTCCTGCTGGCCTCAGCCTGTAATTCCGGCGGTCCGGAAATGAAAACCGCAACCACCGGCCCCAGAGTGATCACCGTGGCGCAATCCGGCCAGGCGGACGTGGTCGGCGACGACAACGCGGCCCTGCAGAAAGCCGCGGACATGCTGAATCCAGGGGATACGCTGGTAATCGGCAGCGGGACCTGGCAGATGGTGAACAGCCTGTTCATTCCCTGTTCGGACGTGGTCGTCCGGGGCACGGCCGGTGAAACAGTGCTCAGGAAAGGCCCCGGCATAACCAGCCGCGTGGTCGATTGCGGCGACTACGGCGAGGACGTCCTGGTGGTGGCCGAACCGGAGAAGTTCAAGCCGGGCATGGGAATCAGCGTGATGGACGATGAATACAACGGCGACTGGGCGATAACCGTCACCGCGGTCAGGGAAGTCCGGGGAGATACGCTGTTCCTCACCAAACGCACCTGGCGGGATTACGATTATGAAAGCAAGAACGCCCGGGTGGAAAACAAGTTTCCGATCCTCTGCGGCATCGGCGTGAACAACGTCACAATCGAAAACATCACCGTGGACGGCAACCTGAGCGAGAACCCTTATTTCATCGACGGCTGCCGCGGCGGCGCGATCTACCTCTACGAATCCACCAACTGCACGATCCGGGGCTGCACCGCCCGCTATTACAACGGCGATGGGATCAGCTTCCAGATCACCGACCGGATCAAGGTGATCGACTGCGAATCTTTCGGCAACTCGAACTACGGCGTCCATCCCGGCACCGGCAGCCCCAACGCCGAAATCACCGGCTGCCATTTCCACGACAACGGCCAGATCGGCTTCTTCCTCTGCTGGCGGGTGCGCTACGGCCGGTTCAGCGACAACCTGATTGAAAATAACGGCCTCTACGGCATCTCGATCGGCCACAAGGACACGGATAACCTGTTCGTCAAGAACACTATCCGCGGCAATGGCTTCGCCGGGGTTTATTTCCGGCAGGAGTCCTTGAAACTGAGCGGGCACCGCAACGTTTTCCGCGAAAACGAGATTGTCGACAACGGCGACAGCAAGCGCGGCTACGGCGTCTACGTCGATCCGCACGCCGGCGACATCGTGATCGAGAACAACCATATCGCAGATACCCGCCAGGCTTCAGCCAGGACCCAGCAGTACGGAGTTTACGTAACCAAGGGCGGAGGCGCGGTGACCCTGAAAGACAACCGGATGGAAGGCCTCGCCAAGGGCGAATTCGTAGATGAGAATAAGTAGGGGGAAGAGCAGGCACAAAGGCACTGAGGCACAAAGTTGAAAGACAGGGACTGCTGGATGGCCGGGCCGGCCTTCTGGCATCTGGTGGTGGATTGGCCTGGAGTGGCCTTCTGACTACTGAATACCGACTACTGACTACCAGGGGTTGTTTCCGGGCGTGGTCTTCCGGCGGTGGGGCGGCCGGACGAAACCTTTACCCTTACCCGTACCCCAATTCCTTCAGCCCCTCACGTGCTTCCTCGCGGTCATCGAAATGAATCTTGCCGGTGGGCAGGATCTGGTAGTCTTCGTGCCCCTTGCCCGCGATCAATAGAGTATCCCCTTCCTTCAAGAGCGTCAGGGCGTGGCGGATCGCCTCCCGGCGGTCCGGGATGACCGTGTAGTTCTTCCCTTTGACGCCGCCTGCCGCTTTCACCCCGGCCACGATCTGTTCGATAATCGATTCGGCGTTTTCGGTGCGGGGATTATCGGAGGTGATGACGCTGTAATCGGCCAGGCGGATCGAGATCGAGCCCATCGGGCCGCGCTTTTCTTTCATGCGGTCGCCGCCGCAGCCGAACAGGCTCACGAGCCGGCCCCGGGTGTGTTCACGGGCCGCGGCGAGGGCCTTGTCCAGGGCATCCGGAGTGTGAGCGTAGTCTACCAGCACGGAAAAAGGCTGGCCGGCTTCAACCGGCTCCATCCGTCCCGGCACCGGCTCGAGCCCGGAGAGCGCCTCCTGAATGCCCGGCCGGGTCACGCCCAGGGCCAGGGCCGCGCCGGCTGCGGCGGCCACGTTATAAGCGTTGAACCCGCCGATCAACTTGACCCGGCCGGCGATCCTCTGGCCGAATATCTCGAGTTCCACCCTCGATCCCGTTTTCAGCGGCTTCCATTTCACGATCCTGATATTGCTCTTTTTCTTCATGCCGAAGGTGAGGATTGCGCCTTTCGTCTGCGCCGCCAGCCTTTCGCCGTACGGGTCATCCCAGCCGATCACCGTCCGCGCCGCTAAGTCGAGCCCCTCGAACAGGAGGCTCTTGGCCCTGAAATAGCTTTCCATGTCGTGGTGGTAGTCGAGATGGTCGGGGGTGAGGTTGGTGAAGACTGCCACTTCGAAGCGGGTGCCGAAAGTGCGGTGCTGGTCGAGAGCGTGGGAGCTGACTTCCATGACCGCGGCCCGGTTGCCCCGCTCGCGGATCCGGGCCAGGAGCTGCTGGATGTCGTGGGCCATGGCGGTGGTCAGCTCGCTCGGCAGAACTTCATCCTCGGCGATAATGTTCCGGATAGTACCCAGCAGGCCGCACTTGATTCCCTGGGACGCCAGAATCTGCCGGACCAGATAGGCGATCGTGGTCTTGCCATTGGTGCCGGTCACCCCCACCAGAGGCATCCGGCGGGAGGGGTGCCCGTAAAACTCGCAGGCGGCCAGGGCCAGCGCCCGGCGGGTGTCGGGGACCACGAACTGTTCGAGTGGACAGCCTGTCACCCGGCGCGATACGACCGCTCCGGCCGCGCCATTGCGCCGCGCCATCTCCAGGAAGTCGTGGCCATCGGCTTTCTCTCCGGGGATAGCGAAGAAGAGGTCGCCCGGAGTGGTCTTCCGGCTGTCGACCTCCAGCCCTTCGATTTCCACGCCGAAAGTCCTGGCCGGATCGCTGGCCGCGCCGATAGCGCCCAGAATAGCGGTGAGTTTCAAATCTTCCGTATCTCCCCTGGCCGGCCGGACCCGGGTCGCAGGCTCAGGTTTTCAATTCTTTCTTTTTGGCCGCCGGGAAAAGCAGGTTGTTCAGGATCAGCCGGTAACCCGGTGAGTTTTTATGCAGTTCGAGCCGGGTGGGTGGATCGCCGATCCGGTGCTCGGGGTCCTCGGGATCGTGGCCGCCGAGGAAGGTCCAGAAGCCCTTGCCGGCATTGCCGTGAATGTACTTGACCCAGGGCTTGCCTTCCTCGAAAGCCAGCACGGTCACCGCATCTTTTAGCGTGGGGCGGTTGAAGCTGGTGGTCTGGCCGTAGAAATCGCGGATGAAATCCGTGTGGTTCTGGGTGAGCAGGGTGGGAACCGGGTCGTACTTGGCGGCGAACTTGAAGAGCTGGAAATAGCCCAGGTTCTGGCGCAGCGGTGGATTGTTGACCTGGTGGCCGTCAATATTGCTGAACGCGTTGATCGTCGGATTCAGCTCGACCGCGAAGTTCCTGAAAGCCAGCGTGTTGGTAAAATCGAGCTTATTCTGGACGTCGGCCTCCTGGCCGTCCCCATCCACTTCGGCCGGCACCATGTCCAGGTCCAGGGCGGAAAGGGCGATGTCGAGGGTTTCGGAGGCCAGGCACATGGCGAAGAGGAAGCCGCCGCCGCGCACGTATTCGGCGATTCGCCGGGCTACGGCATGCTTGAGCTGCCACACCTTGGCGAAGCCGAAACGGCCGGCCATCTCCTCGCTGCGCTGCACCTCGTCCACGTACCAGTCCCGGCCGGTGTAGCCTATATAGAACTTGTTGTACTGCCCGGTGAAGTCCTCGTGGTGCAGGTGCAGCCAGTCGTACTGGTCGAGCCTGCCATCCAGAACCTCGGCGTCCCAGATCTTGTCATAGTCGACTTCGGCGTAGGTCAGGGCCAGGGTGACCGCATCGTCCCAGGGGCTCTTGTTCGGCGGAGTGTAGATCGCCACCCGGGGCGCCTTTTCCAGGAGCACCACTTCCATGTTCTCCTGCTCGATTTCGGCGTGGATCGTCGCCACCTGGGCCACGTTCACAATTTCATAGCTTACGCCCATCAGCCGGGCCTGACGCTGGAAAATCTCGTTGTCCGCGAACAAGAACGATCCGCCGCGATAATTGAGAAGCCATTCGACGTTGAGTCCGGCCTTGAGCACCTTGTAGGCCAGGCCGTAGGCCTTGAGATGGTCGCTCTGGCTCAGGTCCATCGGCACCAGGAGATCCGCCCGGCCGTAAGTGACCGTGCATAGCAGCGCCACAGCTGCCGCCATGCGCCCCTTGATCCAAGTCCCCCTCATTTAATCCCGCCCCTGATCATAGTTTTTCCTCCTCCAGCGAACGCAGAAGCCTTCTTGCCTCCGGCGTCGCCACCCCGTTCGGATATTCGAACACCACCCGCTCCAGATGCTTGCGCGCGCCTTCGCGGTCGCCGATCTGCTCGAGCAGGATCAGGCCCATGCGCAGTTCGGCCAGCGGCGCAAGCTGATGCTTGGGGAAATCGGCTGAAATCTGGCCGTAGGCGCCCAGCGCCAGTGAATATTCCGCAGCGTTTTCATACATCCGGCCCATCTGGTAATACACTTCAGCCCGGAACAGGGAATCGATGTCCTGGCGGAGGATTTCGGCGAAGCGGTCGCGGGCCTGCTGCACTTTGCCGCATTGCGCATCATAAAGGGCCCGGCCCACCATTTCGCTCAGTTTTTTCGCGGGGTCCCGGTCGAACATGATCAGGTAGACCTTTTCCAGAGCATCGTTGGCCGCCGGCTCACCCAGCTTGAGACGGGCATAAAGCTTGTAGCCGGCGGCCGCGCTGTCCGGTCGGCCGGAATAGAACATCACGTCCGACAACAGCAGCATGGCTCCGCTGTGGTCCCCGCTGCCGCCTTCGACCAGCTCGCGGCAGAGTTTTTCCGCCTCATCGAGGCGTTCCAGCCGGATGAAGCTTTCGACTATCCGCAGCTTGGTCTCGTAAAGTCCCTGGCCCTGTTTACTGTCCAGCTCTTCGAGCTTGCGGAAATATTCGAGGGCGCGGCCGGGCTGCTTGAGGTAATCAAGGTAGAGATCGCCCAGCCGCCGGGCTGCCTCCGCCTTGATCCGTTCCTGGCCGCCGGTCCGGAAAAGCTCCAGCAGGGCCTGTTCGGCCTGGCCGTAGCGCTCCAGCTTGAGGTAAGTTTCGGCCCGGCCCAGCAGTGATGATTCGGGTGCGATCAGGCCCAGCGAATCGCCGATGCCGAAGCAGAGCAGAGCGGCTTCCAGCTCCTGGCGCTGGATGCACTGATGGATGAAAATAGTCAGGTAACGCAGGGCATCCACTCTGTCCACCGACGGCAGCAGTTCGGCGAGACTCACACAGGCTTCGCGGCTGCGACCGGCGGAGAGGTAGAGGTCCATGAGCAGGCCGAGCAGGCTTACCCGGTATTCTCCATCCGCACGGGTCGCCTCTTTTTCCAGGCGCTTGAAAAGAACGCCCCGGCCCTCGTCTCCGGACTGGAAGATCCTGTATGCCGTATGCTTGGCCAGGCCGGTGTCCCCGGGATTGCTCCTGATAAATACCAGCAGCTCATCCACTCCCTTTTCGAAATCGCCCATTTCGATCAACGTCTCGGCCATTTCCCGGCTGAAAGTTTCGGGTCGGCCGGAAGCAGTCCTGCCAGAGCGGAATACCGTCAGAGCATCCTGGAACATCCCGTAGCTGCGCAGCTTGTTGCCGACAAAAAGGTGCCCAGCCAGATCGGTCGAATCGGCCTCGATCAGCCGGCGTGAAACCAGGCGCACGCTGTCGGCAAAACCCTCCACGGCCAGCGCATCCAGATAGAGTTCCTGCAGAAGCTTGTCCCCGGGGCTGGCGACGTACGCCGGCCGTACCAGTGCCATGAACTCCTGGTGGTTGCCGGTCTGACGGTACAACTCCCTCAACAGCGCCAGCACTCTCGGATCGCCGGCGTACTGGCCCAGAACCCTGATCGCCGCCTCGGGCCCCGCCTGCAGGGCGATCGCCTGGCTCAGCGCTCTGAGATTGAGATAGGTCTGGTCGGTGAGCCGCTGAGCAATTGCGGGAGCGGCCAAAACCCAGAGCCAGGCCGCGACGGCGAATATTTGTCTGTAAGGCGCTTTAATCATCATTCCTTTTTTCGGACCGGTTCACCCTGATTTTACCTCGCCCGCCCGGGAATGTGCCTCTCATTTTTCCAGACTATGCCGCCCAGGCAGCAGAAAAGAAGTCCCACGTCCCGCAACAGTACCCGCCAGGCGGCGATATGGCCGCTGCCGAAACAGCCGCAGTCGAATTCTATCCCCCGCAGGAGGTTGATCGTGATCGCCACGATAAACAACGCCGTGAGGCAGAACAGAACCAGCGAGGCCGCATTCCGCCAGGGGCAGGTCAGAATCACCAACCCGCCGGTCAGCTCGATCCAGGGCAGAATTATCGCCGCGAGATTGACCAGGCCCGGCGCCAGCAGGCGGTAATTGTCCACGATCCTGGCGAACTGCGCCGGTGAGGCTATCTTGTGCAGCGCGGCCAGTACGAAAATCACGCCCGCCAGACGAGCCGCTGCGACCAGCACAGGCGCCTCGGTCCGGCCGCCGACTACCAGCATCAGCACGAAAAGCCCGGTCGCCAGCAGCAATATTTCCCCCAGATGCCAGACCCAGTCCGGGATGTAGCGGGAGAAGTCCAGGGCCCGCTTGAGAGTGAGCCTGGCGCCCTGGGCCGGCGCTCCCGGGGCGCTTCCATCGACCGGCAGGCCGAGCGCGCTCCACTGGCTGAAACCTCCCTCGTAGATGTAAAGTCTGCGGTAGCCCAGTTCGTCGAGAGTTTGGGCCAGAAAGCGGCTGTCCTCGCAGTCCTCGCCGTTACAGTAGAGCAGGAGGGGCCGGTCGAGAGGCGCAAGCTCGAGGAGTTTCGGCAGGTAGACCTCGAGCTCGTAGGCGTGGCAGTCTATCGCCCCGGGGAGATGGCCCGCTGCGTACTGTTCCGGGCTGCGGGCATCCACCACGGTTCCCAGTCCCTCGTCGATAAACCTTCTGGCGGCCTCCAGGCCGACCATGTGCAGCCCGTCCTGATCGGGAAGCTCCTCACCCCGGCTTTCATCCGGCAGGATCACCCGCGGCGGGGCCACCAGCGGAATACCGCCGGCCAGGTTGAACGCAATCCCGGCGGCGGCGGCCGCCGCCACCAGCAATAGCGCTCTGACGAACAGTTTCCGGAAAGCTGAATTCAAGGGCCGACTCCGTTGCTGTCTTTGAACTCGGACGTCTTCACGGCTCATATAGCGACTTAAGTTATCAAGGCGGCACGGATTATTCAAGGGAGCAAAGAAAAGCCCCGGAGGGACGCCCCGGGGCTGATACAAAGTTTCACGTCTGTCAGCGTTCTTATCTCTCTATCTATTCCGCCTTTCCTGCGGCTGGTCGGCGAGTTAAGCTACCTGGGTGTCGCTCAGGCCGAACCGGTCGATTAAAGCGGCCCCTCCCCCCCCTGGGCGGCCCGGCCTGCGCTCGGGATTCTGCTCGATCCAGGTCTTGAGCTGCTCCTTCTGCTGGGCGGTCAGTATCTTTTCCAGCCCTTCCTGGTATTTTTTCATGCTTTCTTCCATGCGCTTGCGGGCTTCCTCGCGCTCGATCTTGCCATCCCGGGAATCCGAGAAAATCTGGGAAGTTTCCTTGTTCCTGGTATCGAAAAGCTGCTGAGCTTCTTTCTTCTGCTTGTCGTCCAGCTTGAGGAACTGGCACATGTTGTCGAAGCGTTCCTTCATCATCTTTTCCCGTTCTTCCCGGCTCATCCGCCCGCCACCTCTCTGCTGCACTTTCAGAATCCGTCCCGTATCGGCGCGGTCCGCTCTCCAGGGGGCGGCCGGCAGAATGGCGAACCCGGTGGCAATCAGGCAGAGTGCGGTGATTCCGACCAATCCGGCAGCGAGCCGGCGAGTTTTCTTAGACATCTTCTCCTCCCTTCAGGAGTTTTGGTTAAGGAAGTGCCGGGATAAAAGCACTTCATCGACTACAGACATTCCGATCCAACGGCTCAGTGTTCTTTCGGCGGCTCCGGCGGCTCTTTTGGCTGGCGCGGGCCGAGATTGATGTCGATATCGGGCGAAATCCCCTGGGCTTCGAGTTCCTTCTTCAACCTTTCGAGGTTCTCCCGCAGGTTCTCCATGTTTTTTTCGAGCTGCTCCCGGTTGATATTGATATCCGGGACGGGAAAATGCCTGACCCGGGCGATCGAATCCCAGATGTCGCGCTCGACCCGGCTGAGCGATAGCATCAGCTTGGCCTGCTGCTGGACGGTCAGGATCTTCTCGGTCTGGTTCATGATGTCGACCCTGGCTTCCCAGGTCTGGCGGTAGTTGTCCTTGACCAGCTCCATGAGCCTTTTAAGCTCGGTGTCCGCGGGTTTTTCCTTCTCCAGCTCGTCGTCGAGCTTTTCCAGCAACTCGCGGCGGGTTTGGGCCAGATCCTTTTCCCGGTTCTGGAGCTGCCGCATGAGCGGGAAGAACTGGTCGACCTGCTGGTCGGTCAATCCGACATCCTCCATGATCCGCCAGAGGCGGAACAGGTAGATTCTTTCTTCGTGCTTCTCCCGCTTCTCCTCCACGTTCACTAATTTTCTTTCGACGTCCATCTGGCTTTTTTCGACTTTCTGCCTGCTTTTCCCGATGTCCTTCTGGCTTTTGGCCGGATTCGCCTCAGCGTCCGCCAAAGCATTTTGCTCAGCCGGATTCGCCTCAGCGTCCGCCATGGCATAGAGTTGGGAAAGGTCATCGCTCTCGGCCTTCTCCACCAGGGCGGTTAGCTCCGATTCCGAGGGTACGGCGACCTCGGCCCGGACAAGGTGCGACGAATCGGCGGGAGCCTTGGCGGCGCCTGAACCGGAGGCCGCCGCGGCCAGCGGACTGGCTACCAGGGCCAGCAGCAGCGGAATGGTACTTAACAGTCTGGTCATTGCTAACTCCTTGCATTAATTGAATTTAAAAGTATCATCGGCTCGCCAGGACGTAGAATACCTGCTGCAACTGGTCATCTTCCAGGTCCAGCAATTGATCGTAGACTCTCCCGGCTGGATAGGCCAGGTCGTCCTGGAGGCGGGTCTCCTCGCCAGCCGCGGTCAGGCTCTCTATCGATTGCAGCGTGGAAGCGGTCATGTTGTAGCGGTGAGCGGTTTCGGCCAGCAAGTAGAGCGAATCGATCAGCACCTGAATCCGCTCGTCGCCGGATTGTTGCGCCACCTGCAGAGGCTGACCCGGCTGCCTGGCTTCGAACAGGCCAAGCCGGAAAGAGCTTACCAGCGCAAGCACCACTATTGCGGCGGCGGCCAGCCAGCGCAGGCCGGCGGTGTAATCTCTCCAACCGCCTTGACTTACGTCTCTTTCGGGCTTGCCGTAGGTGGCAGCGGCCACGGCAGCCAGGTTTTCCTCCCAGAATCCCTCGGGCGCCTGGCCAGCCGTGCGGCAGTGTTCAGCCAGTACCCGCCTCGTTCCGGCAATCTCCCGGCAGGTATCCCGGCAAGCGGCGCAGACTTCGAGATGCCGCCGCAGACTGGCTGCATCCTTCGTATCCAGCTCGCCCTCGAGGTAATCGATCAGAGTGATTTCATCCAGCGGGCATTTCATTTCGGCAACTCCTGGCTGCTGAATCCGAGCCTGTCTGCCGCCGGGGTCAGCCAGCGGCTGAGAGTTTTCATGGCTCGATGGTAGGTCACTTTCGCCTTGCTGACTGTCATCCCGCAGCTTTCCGCCACTTCCTTGAACGGCATTTCATTGTAAATCCTCATCACCACCACCATCTTCTGCTCCCCGGTGAGGCCGTCGAGGGCGCGGCAAACCAGCTCACCCAGCTTCTCCCGGTCCACCTCCGCCTCCCGATCTTCCTCCAGCTCAGGCAGGCCGTCCCCTGTCAATGGAATGACCCGCGCCTTGTCCCTCAAGTAATTGCGCGCCTGGTTGGCCGCAATCGAATAAATCCAGACCCGGAACCTTTCGCCGCCACGCAGGGTATCGAGCTTTTCGTAGGCCCGGATGAACGCATTCTGCAGAACATCGGCAGCTTCATCGTGGTCAAGGCTCATGCCGCGGAGAAAACGGTAGAGCTGTCGCTGGTATTTTTCCACCAGAACGCCGAACCTGTCTTTTTCTCCACCGAGTATCCCTTCGACAAGCTCTCTATCCTGATTCATTTGTTCGGTTGCCATTGTGGCGGCTATTAGGTTCCACTGCTATGACAGATGGGCCTCAAATCCGGTTACAGAATTTTATGCGGACCGCACGTTTTATCGAGTTTCCCGCTCTTCGCCATTCACGGGGCCGTTGTCCGGTTTCCAGTCTGCTTGCTGACTGTCGGCATCCGGCAGCGGCGGAGTGAATACGCCGGGCAGAGTCCTGCGCCAGGCTTCCTCTTCCCGCAGCCGCATCTCGCCCAGCTTCCGCCGGAATTTCCGGCGCTTGATCACGTACACGGCCAGGAACAGAACCGCCGCGACAATCCAGAGCAGGGTGACGCTGGTAACGAGTTTGAGCCAGCCGTAGCGCACGCCGGCCCAGCCGGCCCAGCGCTCCTCGAACTGGGCCAGTGTCAGGCCGAGACTGTTGCGCAGGGCCCGGTCCAGATCCCCCTCGGCCCGCCAGCTCCGGAACAGAAGCTCCTGCTGGAGCGGGTCCCAGTAATTGAACATGTATTCGACCACCGTATAGCTCTGCAAGTATGCTCGCCGCGCCGCATCCTCATCCGCGGGCATGCCGTCCTTCAGCTGGTCGAGAGTGAACGTCCGCCCCAGCAGCAGGGCCACGGAAAAATCGAGGAAGTCGTCCAGGTCCCACATCCGGCTGCAGTAGAGGGCGAAACCTTCGTGGAACCAGCGGGGAACCTCGGCTCCGCCCAGGAATTGATAGAGGAAGACGTGGGCGATCTCGTGGCTCAACACCTCGCGCGGCTCCTCCCGCCACAGCTCGACTATCCTGGGCGAACGCACTATCACTTCGGCATCCTCCGGCAGCGCGCAGGCCACGCCCCATTCCGGGAGGAGGCCGCCGGTGAGCCGGTGAAACTCGCCCAACGAAGGAGCGACCCAGATCTCCAGCCTCGAAAACGGTCTCCCCCGCATCCATTCAGGCCGGGGAACCCACGCCTCGGCCCAATCCAGATAGGCCAGCGCCACTTTTTCATCGGCCGGGCTGTAGTAAACGGACACCGGTTCCCGTCCGGCCACCAGATATTCTTCGGCGGCCGGGGCGGAAACCAGGCTCCCGGCAAAGCCCGGCAGCCAGGCCAGGATGAAACCTAACAGCCTGAAATCAAGTGCATTAGGCTTGAAAATCATTGACATTTCTTTTTATTCTATTATTTTAACCACCTCAAAACAACCGGGAAAAACGAAATAGTCGGTTTTCAGTAAATATTACGGAGGATTGAACTTGCCAACTGTCAAAAGCGCGATCAAACGGATGAAGACCAACCTGGTCCGCAACGAAAGAAACCGCAAACGCCGGGCGAACATGCGCACCTGGATCAAGAAGCTCAGGAAAGAAACCAACTACGACGCCGCCATCAGCCTCCTGCCCCAGGTCATCAGCACGATCGACAAGAATGTGAAAGCCGGTGTGCTCCACTGGCGCACCGCCGACCGCTACAAGTCGCGGCTGGCGCTACACGTGGAAAAGGTGAAAGCCGGCAAGGTCTGACGCAAAGTTATAATCGAACGGAAAAAAGGCAGGTTGCCCGGGCAGCCTGCCTTTTTCGTTCCAGCCTGAACGCAGGCCTTCAAACGATCGATTCCAGAATCTGCAGGGCCAGCTTCGCATCCTTGTAATCCACCATCACCATCAGGCCGGTGAGCAGATGCCGATCCTTTTCACCCGGGACATCGCCCGGGTCGTAGCGGCTCAGCAGGTTGATCGCGGCCCGGTAATAATTCCGGTCCATGTCCAGATCGAACGGTTGCCCGCCGGCCTCCTCGGTAAAGATCGCCAGGTAACGCTCGATCTCCTTTTTGAGGTCTTTCAGCTTGCCCTTACCCGGCTTGTCGGTCCGGGAGCGGTTGATCCAGCGGTTGATCGGCAGGGTGCGCCGGATCGCGAGCCACCTCTTTTCCTCTTCGGCGGACAGGGCTCTCTTAGTGCAGGCCCGCCGCAGCTCATCCTCGTAGACTATCCGCTGGCCCTGCGCCGCGGCCGATTCCGCCAGGTCGGCCGGTCCGCCCTCCTGAGGCTCGAAGCCGGACTGCTCCTGATCGTCTCTTTCTCCGGGTTTTCCCGTCTGTTCGAAGTTCACTTTCTTTTGGCTCTCCTGCTTTTACTTTTATTAGTGGCGGAAACCTCGGACTTGCGGGCCGGAACGAAATCGATTCTTCTGGTGTCCGGGTCGCTGGCGGCAAGTATCACTTCGAGCTCCTGTCCCAGGCGATAGGTCCTGCCATGCCTGGCGCCCACAAAGAACGCGGCGTTGCCGTCCAGCACGTAGTAATCGTCGTCGAGCCGGGAGACGTGAACGAAACCCTCGACGTAGTATTCCCTGAGCCTGACCCTGAATCCGAAAGATTTTACCGCAATAATCATGGCCGCGAAAGTTTCGCCCACGTGATCCTGCATGAAAAGGGCCTCGACCCGGTCATCGCTCTCCCGTTCGGCGGTCTCGATCAGCTGCTCGCGACCGCTCGCGTGACGGCAGATTTCCTCCAGGTCATCCTCCGAATAAACGCGGGAATCGGCATCCGCCGCGCCGATCACCCGCTTGACCAGGCGGTGGACAACGAGGTCGGGGTAGCGGCGGATCGGCGAGGTGAAATGGGTGTAGCAGTCGCTGGCCAGGCCGAAATGCCCCGCGTTTTCCGGGCTGTAGAGGGCCCTTTTCATCGACTGTACCACCGCCAGGGAGGCCAGCTCGCCCCACCCTCCCGCCTCGGCTTTTTCGATCACCCAGGCGAAGGCCGCGGGCGAAAGACCGGCCGAAACCGGCAGCGCCAGGCCGGGGTCGAGAGCCCTGAGCTGGTAGTTCATATTCTCCAGGGACTCCGGGTCCGGCGCCTCGTGGATGCGGTAGAGGGCAGGCAACCGGCTTTCGGCGAGCCTGACCGCCACCACCTCGTTGGCCGTGATCATATATTCTTCCACCAACCGGTGGCTGGCCAGACGGGGCTTGCGCAGGATTTCGACCGGAACGCCGGATGGATTGCGCACTACGAGCGCTTCCGGCAGGTCGAAATCCATCCGGCCGGCCCGATTCCTGCCGGTAATCCGTTTCTCGCTGAGCCGGTGAAGGGCCAGAAGCGTCTGGATGACATCCTTCGAGATTCCGTCCACTGCTCCGCCGGCCTCGATCACCGCCTGGGCCCGGCCGTAATCGAAACGCTTCCCGCTGCGTATCACTCCCGGCTCGATCCGGCTCTCCCTGAGCTCGCCCTCCCGGCTGAAGTGCATGATCACGGAGAGAGTGAGCCGGTCGCGGTCCTCTTTCAGCGAACAGACGCCGCTGGAGAGCGCTTCCGGGAGCATCGGCACGTAGGCATCGTGCAGGTAGACGCTCAGCGCCCGCTCCAGCGCCTCCTCGTCGGTCGCGGTGCCGGGCCGCACGTAATGGCTCACGTCCGCGATATGCACTCCCACTTCCAGCACCCCGCCGGGCAACTCCCTGGCGCTCAGGGCATCGTCGAAGTCAGCCGCGTCCTCCGGATCGATCGTGAAGACCGCCAGCCTGCGGAAGTCGGTTCTGCCGGCGGAATCCCCGGCGGCCGGGTCCTCGGGCACCGACCGGCATTCGGCGACAACCGGGGAGGGAAACTTTTCAGGCAGCTCGTACTTGAGCACTATTTCTTCAGAATAACCCCGCTTGACATCCAGGGTGCAGATCACCTTGCCGAGGGGCTTGCCGCTATCCACTCCCCAGTCGAACACCTCCACCATCACCCGGCTGCCGTGCTTGAGCCGGGCGATTTCCGGGCCCGGCAGGAGGATTTCGGTGAACACGCGGTCTTCCACCGGCACCAGCCGCGAAAACTTCTTGCGCTTGTGCAGGATGCCCACGAACCTGCGGCGGGCCCGCGTGAGGACGCGCTCGACCGTCCCCTCCGGGTTTTCCCGCGAGCCGGCGTCCACGAGTTTTACTTCCACCCGGTCGCCGTCGAAAGCGCCGCCCAGGTTGTGCGCCCGCACGAACACGTCCTTCCCGCCCCGGTCCGGGATCACGAAGCCGTAACCCTTGCGCACGATCTGCATCCGGCCGGTCAGCGCCGGCCCCCCGGCGGCGATGGTGAAGGAGTTCTTTTTCACCCGTTCGAGGAGGCCCTCATCGGCCATCTCGCGCAAAAGCTGCTTCAGTTTGTGGTAGTCCTTGTGCTTGACCCTGAAAGCGTATGCCACCTGCTTGGCCTTGACCGGCACGCCCTTGTTCTCGGTGAAAAAGTCCTGTAAGGCTTTTCTGGTTACAGCCATATCCCCGCTCTATCCTTTCGCCGGCGGTCAATCAGCCGGACCTGGCCAGTACCGCCTCCCAGATGGAAAACAGCCGGGCCCCTTTGAAAAAAACACCACGGTTGAGGTAGCTGCCGTCCGCCTGAAGCAGAAGAAACTCGAAGCCGCAGTAAAGTCCGTCATCGGTCGCGAAATCACTTATGATCGTATCCCCCACCAGCGTAAACCGGCCTTTGAGCCTGCCGATCGCCTGATTTTCCGACTGCCAGGTGGTCTGCAGCTCTCCCGGGCCGAACGGCCTTATTTCGTAATCGTTTTCGATCCGGACCGGAGGCCTGCCTTCCAGCTCCATCCAGGACCGGTTGATCCACGTCTCCCGGCTGTGGCTGATCTCGGCTCGGCCTTCGAACCGTGACCGCTTCCCCTGCAGGTCGGTATAGGTCCCCCGCGCCAGCCAGGTTCCCTCCCGCTGCAGAAACGTGTGGAGGAGGCCTTTTCCGGTCGATCCGGGTTCCATCATCGATTGACTTTCCTTTCCTTGCGGTCTTAAAATAAAAACGATCGGCAGTTGGACTGCCTGCACCTTATTCCGAATCTAATCCGGCGGGAAGCAAATGTCTACATTCGGTAGAGAACTTATTCACTTCAAGGAGACTTTCAGATGCTGGCACAAATGAGCCTGTTTCCGCTGGGCAAGACCAGCGGCATGAGCAAGGACGTGGCCAGGGTGATCGAGCTGATCGAACAGAGCGGCCTGCCCTATCAGCTAACCGCCATGGGCACCCTGATCGAGGGGGAATGGGATGAAGTCATGGAGCTGGTCGGCCGCTGCCGCCGGAAGCTCCTCGAGGAGCACAAGCGGATCTATATGGTGCTCAAGGTGGACGACCAGCCCGGAGTGACCGGCAAGCTGGCCGGCAAGGTGCGTTCGGTCGAGGAGAAGCTGGGCCACTCGGCAAAAAAATGACCGCCGGGTTCGTCTGACGTTCAGCCGGGCAGGCTGAAGCCGGTCTTTGCCATCAGGGCCAGGGCGTTGCCGCCCAGGATCGCTGCGCGCTGGCTGTCCGCCAGGTGGTCGTAGACCACCCAGCCGAGTATCGGCGAGGGGTCGCGCATCGGCGTGTCCGTGCCGAACAGGACTTTCTCCGTGCCCGCCTGTTCGGCCAGGTAGGCGAGCATGCCAAAAGGCACCGAGGTGTAGTTGATTTCCAGCCAGACGTTGTCGAATTCGAGGGCCAGCGGGATGACCGTGTCTGCCAGCCGGTAGCTGGCCCCGCTGTGGGCGAGCAGAAACTGGGCGCGGGGATAGCGCGGCGCGAGCAGGCGGATTTCGCCCGGACTGACTCCGGCCAATGGCTCGAAGCCCAGGTGGCAGAGTATCGGCAGGCCCTGGCGGTCGGCGAATTCGAGCATGTCGCGGAAAGAGGGGTCGCTGATTGCCCTGCGCTGGCTGGTGGGATAAGGCTTGAACCCGAAAAATTTCCTCAGGCGGAAGAACTCTTCCACCGTTGTCTGCCAGTCCTCGGGATAGTTGGGATTAACCGCCGCATAGGGCAGGATTCTTCCCGGATATTTCGCGGCCGCCTCGGCCGCCACGAAGTTGCCGGCCACTGTGTCCCCGCCGTCGATCTCCCAGCTCGAAACCGCAACCGCCCTGATCCCCACCCGGTCGATCCGGTTGACTATCGAATCGGCGTCCTGGGGGCCGAGTGACAGGCCCATGATACCATCGAAACCGGGCCGCGCGATGTGGCCGTGCAGGTCGATGACCGGGATACGGGCGAGCGGCCGGCCCTGGTCGACATCCAGCACGATCCGCGAACGGTCCTCTTCGGCGCTCAGCGACGGCGTGCGGTCCAGGTCCAGCAGGCGCTCCAGGTTGCCGCAAGCAATCGCCAGTCTCTCTTCCTCTGAAATTTCCGCATAAGCCAGCATCGCCCGGGACGCACCGGGAGCCGTGACCGGCATGCCGGTACCGAACAGGAGCCGGCTCGCGCCCCAGTTCCGGCAGATCCGGCTGATCTGTTCGAAGCCCTGCAGCAGGGATGTTTCCGCGAAAACGTTCCCGGTCCGGTCCAGCAGGCCGAAAAGCCCGGTCTGATGGGAGAAATTGAGGCCCACGACCACGATCGGCAGGTCGGGATACTCCCCGGCCAGCCTTTCGACTGCGGCCAAGTCCACGGCGCGTTGTTCGTGCTGGCCGAGTTGCCTGAAGTTGTACCAGAAGCTGTCGTAGTCCAGCCAGACCGGCAGCTTCTTTTCCGCCAGTCCGGCCAGGACCGGCCTCAGCGCCGGATCAGTCAGCGAGAAGCTGTGCCAGCCGGGGAAAAAGCGGAAAGCCCGGAAGCCCAGGGCGAGCCATTCTTCCAGCTCCGCAGCCAGGCCCCGGTCCCGTTCCCAGGGCGCCGGATTTATCACCGCCATACCGGCCAGACGCTTTTCCCCGCCGATCTGCCGGGCCAGCTCGCGGTTGGCCGGCCGAGAGTCCAGCTCCCGGGCGGCGGCGTGAAAGACCAGGGCCCGGCTAATCCGGCAATGGTCCATTTCGGCCAGGAGGCCGGGCTTGTCGATAGGCGCTTTGGGCATCCGGGCGCAGGAGCGGCCGAACTGCACATTACAATCGAAATAGGGCGTTTCAGCCATCTTTCTGTCCTTTATCTCTGGTCCGAAACAGGCAGCGGCCCAGGGCGTAAAAGCCGGCGACGATCCCCACGGCCAGGAGTTCCCAGCGGTAGGGCCGCGGCTCAGCCCGGCCCTGGCTGGCCGCGGTGTCGATAGTGTAGGAAAGCAGGATGAGCAGCGCCCCACCCAGGGCGATCACCCATTCCCGCAGGTTCGGAACCAGCCGGCCGCCCAATCTCAGCCGGTTCAGGATCAGTACCGCCCCCACCAGGAGGCTGACCGAAACGGCCAGCGGCGAAAGCACCGGCCCGATCCACGGCAGTGGGATCAGAAAGAGAATGTCCCAGGTCAGAAGGCTTTTCGGCCAGTGGATCAACGTCCGCAGCCAGACGTAATAGAAGATGTCCCAGACCGCGAAGCAGATACAGAACAGGGCGAACCTTTCAGCCAGGGTACGGCCGCCGAACCAGGCCACCGCCACCAGCATCACCACGGTCGCGGCTTCCCGTCCCGCCTCGATAAGTACTATACGCGGATTGATTTGCCTGAGCGGGAAAGCGAAGCCTTCCGGGTAGTACAGCTCGCGCAGGTAAACCACCACCACCGCTTCCAGGTAAGCCATGGCCACGGCGAACACCACCAGCCAGGCCAGGGTCCAGGTGCGGCCGCCGGGCGGAGTCCCGGCAAATTCACTGTGCGTCCCTATGTTTTCCATCGTTGATTCTCACCAAGACAGGTACGCGAGTCCGGCACCAGCCGTCAGTTTTTTTCGGATTGAACTCGCAGATTCAGCCGAGGATTGAATAATGCCAAAGCCGCGGCCTTCTTTCAATAGTCTTCCGGAACCAGGAACAGCACTTCGCGCGGACCCAGCCCGCATATTCGGGAACCGTCCACATTCCTACCAGTCAGCACGCAGCGGTAGTTTCCTCTGGCGAAGCTGCCGGGAGCCAGGGCCGCCGGAGCGTCCTCGTAGTTGAACACGAAGGCCGCCGGCCGGCCCTGCCCGACCGTACCCCGGCGCACTCTCACCAATGGGCTTTGGGGAGCGAGCGGAATCCCGATCCCGGCCTCTTCCACGAGACGCTCGGCCAGCTTCAGATAATTCGCCTCCCCGGTGTCCCGGTACGACACTCCGGGGTAGAACCCGAAATAGAAAGTCCGGCCTGCGCCGGCCCGGTTGACGAAGAGATTTCCCTTCCCGGCGGACAGGTCTTCGCCCTTTCCCGCTGGTTCGAGAGAAGCCAGGAGACGGGTGGCGCTCAGTTCGAAACCGAACGCCTCGACCGGCTGCGGCCCGGCAACGGCTTTCAGTTTCAGCTCGCGGCAGCCGAACAGCCTCTCCAGGCCCTGGCCGGGTCGCACCGGCTGCACCCAGGCCCGTCTGTCGCGGAAGGCCAGGCCGGGGTCGGCTGCCAGCGTCCCTCCCCCGGTGACGTAACTGACGAGGATCGCGGATTGATCGTGGTCCAGCAGGTGCAGGTAGGGCAGGATCACGAGGTCGTAGCTCCCGATTCTTTCCAGGTATTCCACCGGCACGAAATCGACGGCCAGGCCCAGCCGCCAGAGCAGGCTGTACCAGCCTTTAACCGATTCCTTGTAGCGGTAGCAGACCGTACCGGTGTTGCGGATGTCCTCCGCATCCTCCATTTCGGAATACATGTCCGCGGAAAAATCGAAGACGATTGCGGCCCGGGCTTTCTCCGGCCGCCAGGAGTCGAATGCACGCGGGTCCTTCTCCCGGGCCAGACAGACAGCGGAAGCGGCCAGGCTGCGGCCGGTGTCCGCTCCATCCAGCTCGACCAGCCCCGAGGTGACCGACTCCTCGCTGAACCGCTCCGGCTTGAACTGCCAGATCACGATCCCCCGCGCGCCCTCGGAGATTGTGGCGGCGAGCATAAAGCGGATGTCATCGCCGGAGTAATCCGCCGCCATATAATTCCAGGAGTTGCCGTAGACTTCGTTGATCCAGAAATAATCCTTGACCGCCGCCATCCAGCGCGCCTGCAGGCTGTATAGATAAGCTTCATCCAGGCAGGCCGGGTTGGAGAACAGCGCCGAACGATCCACGTGGAAGAAAGTGTGGAAGTCGCCGGTCCAGTGCGGGAGGCTGGTGCCGAAAACATCCACCGCGCGGGAGGTGAGCACGTCGTGGCTGGTGTCGATAAAAGTCGGCTGGAGCACCGTGTTGAAACCGACGTGGCAGAAGAGCGGCCGGGAGGGATCAAGACCGCGCACCAGCTCGGCCAGGCGCTGGATCCAGCCGGCGACCGCATGGGCACGGGAAGTGCGCCAGAGCCAGGAATCCCAGTAGCCGGAGATGTCCGGCGGCGGCGACAGGTCGGCCCAGGCTGCGGCCGCCGTGCCGAAAAGCCCGTTGAAGTGGTCTATATTGCCAAACGTACGCTCCAGCCACTGCCGGTAAACCGCCGTTGAATGCGGGCAGGCGCAGTCGGCGAATGGCCGGCTGCGCGGTTCGTTCCAGAGGTGCCAGCCCAGCAAATTTGGCCGGTCGCGGTAGCGCAGCACCGCCTCGGCTACGAACCGGCAGGCCTTCTCCCAGACCACCGGCCGGTCGAAACAGGGCATCCAGCCGCCCAGGTAGAACGATCCCCGGGCCCGCGGCCGGATCGGCACGCCGTCCGGAGACACCCGTTCAGCCTCGTAATCGGCATACAGCCAGGCCGGCGCGCTCTCGAGAAAAAATTTGAACAGGACCTTAAGGCCCACCCGGTTGGTGATTTCGAACAGCCGGTCGAGGTCGTCCCAGCCGAAAACTCCCTCCCGGCGCTCGTGCCAAGCCCACTGCGGCCTAAGCTGCACGGCGGTGAAACCGAGATTTTTTATATGGCGCAGGTCCTCTTCCCATTCCTCAGGGGGAGGTGTCGGCTGGCGGTAGTATTGGACGCAGAGATTGAATCCATCCGGAACGGGCATTTAAATTCCTCTCCCCTGTTTTTTCCGCTGGTTCGGGCAGCAACCTGAAGAAAGACAAAGCACCGGGCACTATTATAAAACCCGCCGCGGAGCTTTTTAAAGGAAATTCTTGCGTACGAATTCGCCTCTTTTCCTTGCCGGCCGGCAGCGTCCGCAGTAAGGTTGAGCAGCACTTCCACCGGGCGGGCCAATGATCCTGATCGGCACCAGCGGCTACTACTTTGATGACTGGAAGGGTGTTTTCTACCCGAGCGGCCTGGCCAAGCGGGACTTTCTCGCCTATTACTCGAGCCGCTTTCCCGCCCTCGAACTCAATTCGAGTTATTACGCGGTTCCATCCGATTCACTCGTGCGCGCTCTAACGGAAAACACGCCGGCCGGCTTCCAGGTCGTGGTCAAGGCTTATAAGGGTATCACCCACGAACGGGCGGTTTCAGCCGGGGAAGTCCAGGCGGCCTTTCTGCAGGCAATCGAGCCTCTGGCAGCAGCCGGCAAGCTGGCCGCCGTACTCTACCAGTTCCCGCAGAGTTTCCGGTACGGCAGCGCTAACCTCGAACTGATGGGCCGGATTCTGGAGGGCGGCGGAGGATTGCCGGCGGTGGTGGAATTCAGGCACGCCAGCTGGATGAACGAACAGGCGTGGGTCTATCTGCGGCGGTACGAGGCAGGATTCTGCTGCGTGGACGAACCGGTCTTGCCTGGGCTGATGCCGCCGGAAGCGGTCTGCACCAGCGGCCGGACCGGCTACCTGCGCTTCCACGGCCGCAACGCGGAAAAGTGGTGGAACCACCGGGAAGCCTGGGAGCGCTACGACTACCTGTATCCGGATGAAGAGCTGTCCGGCTGGCTCAACAACATCCGCTGGCTCGAAGGCCGCACGGACAAAACTTTCATTTTCTTCAACAACCACCGTTCAGGCCAGGCCGCGAAAAACGCCGCCGGCCTGGAGCGCCTGCTCGGAATAACTCCGCCGGCCGCCGGCCACGAGCAGCAGACATTGTTCTGAGCCGCCGGATCAGGGCGCATTTTTCAGGTACTTGAAAAAGTCCGACTCCGGCGACAGGATGATTGTGGTAGTCGAATCTATCGACTTGTCGTAAGCTTCCAGGGTGCGTACCAGTTCGTAGAAGCGCGGGTTGCGGGTATAGGCCGCGGCGTAGATTTTGGTCGCCTGGGCATCCCCCTCGCCCCGGGTCTGCTGGGCCTTTTTCTCCGCCTCGGCCATGATAATCACCGCCTGTTTGTCTGTCTCGGCCCGGATTTTCAGGGCCTCCTCCTCCCCCTCGCTGCGGTACTGGTTGGCGATCCGCTTGCGTTCGGCCTCCATGCGGGCAAAGATCGCCAACTCGTTTTCCTGCGGCAGGTCGGCCCGTTTAATCCTCACGTCCAGAATCTCAACCCCGTAAACTCTGGCCTTTTCATCGGCGCGGATGGTCACTGTGTCCATAATCTCGCCGCGCTTCTCGCTGATAATCTCGTGGAAGTTGTGGCGGCCCAGCTCGGTGCGCATTTCGGAATAGATGATGTCGTCCAGACGGCTCTGCGCTCCACGCTCGTTCTGCACGGTCTGCAAGAGCTTCAACGGATCTACTATCTGCCACTTGGCATAGTTGTCGACGTAGAGAGTTTTCTTGTCCTGGGTGAGCACTTCCGCCGGAGCGCTGTCGTAATCCAGCAGCCGGCGCTCGAACACGCGCAGCCTGTAAACGAAGGGGATCCTGAAATACAGTCCGGGTTCGCTGACTATCCCTACCGGCTTGCCGAATTTGGTGATCACCACCTGTTCGGTCTCCCAGACCCGGTACACCGAATTGAAAAGCAGGATCAACGCAAAAATAAATATCACAATGTAAGTACCGCTGCCTTTTTTCATTTTATTCTCCGCAGATTGACTGAATTAGCTTGTCGAAAAACAGCAACACTTTCGCCAGCCTCAGGGTGTCCCGGCCGCCTTGGCCTTGCGCATGTCCAGTAACGGCATAAGAGTGGAACCGTCCCGGCCCGTGCCGATTATGTATTTATCCACCCTTGACATCACCCTTTCCATAGTCTCCAGGTAGAGCCGCTTTTCGGTGACTGCGGGCGCGTGCTCGTATTCGGAAAGCACGTTGAGGAACCGTTCGGCTTCGCCCTGGGCGTGCAGGATTCGCTGTTGGCCGTAGCTTTCAGCCTGGCGCAGGAGCTGTTCAGCCTGGCCGCGGGTGCGCGGGATCACGTCGTTCTGGTAGCCCTGGGCCTGGTTGATGAACTTGTTTTTGTCTTCCAGGGCGCTGGCCACATCCTTGAAGGCCGCGACAACCTGCTCCGGCGGATGCACGTCCTGCATCTGCACCGCCACCACCAGGACGCCGGCCTGGTAGCGGTCGAGAATAGCCTGCAGGCTTTCCAGGATTTCCTGCTGGATCTGGAATTTGCCGTCGGTGAGCGCCTCGTCGATCGCATGGTAACCGACCACCTGGCGCAGCGTGGCCTCGGCTGCGCCGCGCACCGTGCGGTTAACGTCCCGCACCTCGAACAGGTAGGAAGCCGGGTCCTTGATCTTGAACTGGATGATCAAGTCGATATCGACGACATTTTCATCGCCGGTGAGCATCAGGCTCTCCTCCGGAATCTGTTCGTAACGGGCCGGCGGGCCGGCGTAGGCCGTGCGAAAGCCGATCTCCACGCGCTGGACTTCCGTGACCTTGGGCGACTGGACCGTTTCGACCGGGTAAGGCAGGTGGTAGTTCAGCCCCGGTTCGGTGACGCTGGTCAGCTTGCCGAAACGCAGCACCACGCCCAGTTCGTCCGCCTGAACTATGTAGACGCCGCTGGCAAGCCAGAGACCCACCGCCACTGTCAGGATGGTGGTAATCAGATTCCTGCTGAACTTCGGCAAATTGAACTTCGGTATGTTGATCTCGAAATCTCCGGATGGCATCTGCGCCTCCTATGAAATGGAAAAAGAAAGCGAATTGATCTCAATCCATATCTTGCGGGAAGTGTAATTTAGGCCTTGAAAGTGTGGTTTGTCAAGGCGGGCCGGCGATAGAATGTGCTTATCGAGTAAAATCAGGTTGAATGTGACTCATTTCCCCAGCTGCACCCAAGTTTTTTAATTTCAGGGACATTCACCGCCGACAATATTCCGCAACAGGTTTATGGCATCCAGTATCGAGTAGGAGCCATCGCCGTTCCAATCGAGCCGGGGATCAGCCGGATTCAGCCGGCCCAGCAGAATCAGCCAGATCACGTCGATTACGTTTATCCTGCCATCATTGTTGACATCGCAGCTCAATTGTACCGGCACGGAGAGTTCCTGTTCGTCTTTGGTAATCTGCAGATTGTCGATCCAGACGCTCTGCTGATGGGGAGCGCCACCCGACAGGTATGGAAGCAGGAGAAACTGGTTGAACCTCATTTCCGGGTACTGTCCCGTGCGAAAGAGCACGTTTTTGTGATCCATCACCAACTGGCCGTCGTACCAGTACTGCGCCACTCCATTGGCCACCCCCTTGCCATCCACTACTCCGTTAAGCTGCAAGTGGGCCGAAACATGGTGCCAATCTCCCTTGTAATTCGTGCCCGCACTATCGGAAAAATAAGACCGGTCGGATTTGATCCGCTTCAGGTTGAATACGGTTTGACCGACCGTGAATGAAGCGGCCGGATATCTATCCGAATTCCCGTTGCCGCCGGCCACCGCCCGGCTCTCAGTCACCTTGACCAGGTTTTCTCCCAGCCGGGCGAGGTCGATGTTTATCAAATCCCGCAGGCCGACATTCAATCCGCCATCCTGGTGATCCAGAAAGACCGTAAGATGTGTACTCACCGGATTGCTGAACTGGCCTTCCTGGTTGGTCAGGAACAGGAAAAAAGCCGGCGGAAACAGCGTATCTCCGGAAAAGGCCCAGTTGTCGCTGAATCTGATATCGTAGCTGACAGTCAAGCCTTCCACCGGATCGATCATTCTCCTGCCGCCCCTGGATTCTGCGGTGGTATTACCCTGAGCCGTCCAGTTGAAAACCACCGAACTGCCGGTGGTTCCCATACGCACGGCCGGATCGGTGATCATTTCGGGTTCGTCATACCAGCCATTGGCGGCCCAGTCCGCGTTATCGAAATTCTCCTCGAACAACAGGGGATTGTTGACCGGAGGAGGCGCGACCGGTAATTGCTGCTCATCCTGAATTATCTTCAGCTCATCGATCCACAAACTCTGCTCGTGCAGCACACCCGGTCCATAATAAGGCAGCAGGAGGAACTGGTTGATTTTCATGTCCGGATATTTACCGGTGCGAAACAGAACATCATGGTGGTCGATAACCAGCGTGTCGTCGAACCAGAACTGCAGCACCCCGTTCGCCACGCCGATTCCATCCGCCAGGCTGTTGAGCTGGAAGTGCGCCCTGACCCGGTGCCAGTCGTTCTTGTTGTACGCTCCCTGGGTATCGGAAAAGAATTCTGTCTCCGGGGACCAGTCCTTACCGTTCCAATAGACATCTCCGTTTTTGTAATAATCTCCGGGATAACCATCGGAATCACCGTTGCCGCCGGCCACCGCCCTGTTCTCTGTGATCCCGACCAGGTTTTGGCCGATCCGCGCCTGGTCGATATTCTGGCCGTCCTGGATTCCCAGGCGCGGCTTACCGTCGACAGCCTCGACGTACAGCGTCAGATGAGAGAAAGCCGGGCCTTCGAATGCGCCGTTCTTGTCGGTCATGAATAGAATCAGATGGGGATGGAAGTTCTGGCGGGTCCAGGCCCAGTTCGCGCTGAATTTTATGTAAAAACTGATCGTGAATCCCTCCACCGGACTCAGCTGCACCCTGCCGCCCCTGGATTCGGCCGTGGTCTGGCCCGCCGCCGACCATCTGAAAACAGCCGAACTGCCGCTTGTCCCTACCCGGTTGGTGGGATCGAGTAGCATGTCGGGACCGTCGTACCAGCCGTGCGCTGCCCAATCGGCGGCATCGAAATGTTCCTCGAAAAGTACGTTTTCCTGAGCGACAGCCCGGTCCGCCACAGCCAATTGACACACTGCGCCAGTCAGAAGCCAGCCAAGTGCCCGGCGGACTCCAGCCGGCATTCTAACCGATAGCTTGCGTTCGAACAGGTGCGTTTTATTCATGGCCATTCTCCAGCAAATTAATCTCTTCTTTATCATTGACTCGCGGACAGCTCGACGGCTGAAGTCAAAGATCCGGGAAAAGGGAAAACCTGAAAGACTGTCAGTCGTTTTCGATGAGCGGGCAAATGCCCTGTTAAGCCAGGTCAGGGTTGGACGTCCGCTTTCAATTCTCTCAGGCAAATTTCAGCCAGGCGTCACGGAAGCGGCGCAGGGTGTCCCAGCTTGTCAGGATCGAAGTGTTGCAGCTCATGGAGAAGATAAACCGGTCGAACGGCCTCATCTTCTCGAACAGCCCGGCCACGTAGCGGTCGGCCTGGGCCTGGGAGACCTCGCCTTCAAGCTGCACGGCGCTCAGGCCGCCTTCGACGATAAACCGCTCTCCTGCTTTCCGGGCCTGGTCCAGCTCAACGTCGCCCAGGGGCGGAAAGGCGATTCCCTCCAGGCCGTCGATACCGCAATCCACCACCCGGCTCAGGATGTCCTTCTGGCGGCCGCAGGCATGCACGAAAAAACTGGCCCCGCCGGCGTGGCAGATTTCGGCGGCCCGGCCGTAAAAGCCCGCGCAGTATTTGTCGAACACATCGGGCGGGTAGAAGAAGCTGTCGAGGTTGTCCATGGAACAGACCACGCGGGCGCCGGCGGCCACTATCCCGCGGATCAGCTCCAGAGTCTGGCGCTCGTGAATCTCCATCAGCTCGACCATTTCCTTTTCGTGGTCGAACAGCAGGTAGATCGCATTGTCGGCGCGGGCGGCCACGTGAAGCTGCTTGAGCGGACAGAAAGTTTCACCCACCATCACCAGGCCGTCCTCGCCCACCACCGCCTCGAGCGCCTCGAACGAGCTGCGGTCGAACACGTAGCGGCGGCCTTCGAGCCAGCTTTTCCAGGCCCGGTACTCGCTGTCGAAGTCCTTGAACAGGTGTTCCTGCTGGATCAGGGTACAGCCCTCGCGGTCGAAACGGAACACTTCGGAAATTTCCCCGGCCGGGGTCCGGTAAGTCACCCGGCGCAGGTCGCCCTCTTCGTTTTCCTCGACCTCCAGCCCGTCGAACACGGTTTCCACGTGCCCGCCGATCCAGTAGCGCCTGGTCTCCGAAAGCAGGTTGCGGCTGAAGATATCCACGCCCAGGTGCTTCAACACCTCGACCTGTGTTTCGCAGCCGGCGATCTCCCCGGGGAGCCGGCCGTGCATCTTGTTGTAATCGAACCACTGCCAGATGTTGGGCGCGAACACGGCCCGGTCGGGGACCCGGCCTTCGAGTAAGGCGAGGATTCTTTCGCGGGAATTCATGGTAATAACTTCTTTCCGTTGCAGTTGGTCAGGGAGTCCCTGGAATCAGTAGCTCTGCCCCCAGCGCCAGGAATCCCGGAAGTTAGTGATGTCTTCAACCGCGGCCGGGTCTCCCGCTGCCGGCCCGTAATGCACTCCACCGCCGAAAGTGGTCAGGAAGAGCATTCCCGGATGGCGAACGTCGAATACCGGCCGCTGGCCCCACTTGAAATTGTAGCCTTGCAGCCGGCTCCAGCTCGCCCCGCCGTCCCGGCTGCGGAAAGCGGCGCTGTCGAACGTATTGATAACGATCACCCGGGAGTCGATGGGGTCCACGGCGGCGGCGTAAACGTGGGCGTCCTCGCGGAAAACCCGCTGCCAGGAATCACCCTTGTCCGTGCTCAACAAGAGGCCTCCGCCGCGGTTTGCCACCTGCCAGTTGCCGCGAACCATCTCCCCCACCTCCATCCACGGCCAGCAGCTCAGGTAGAGCCGGGCCGGGTCGTGAGGGTCATAAGTCAGGTCGTTCGGGAAATTCACTCCCGCGGGCAGTTCCACTTTCTGCCAGCTCGTCCCGCCGTCGCGGGTCCTGAACAGGCCGCCGTCCGTGGTCTGGCTGCCCTGCCGGTCGCACACTACCAGGCAGAACAGGGTGCCGTCCGGCAGCAGGCACAGACGCCAGTAGTTGCGGTTGGCGCCGGGAATCTGAGCGGTAGTGGCCCAGGAGTTACCGCCGTTAGTGGACTTGTAGACTCCCTCCCGGAAGGCGCAGACGTAGAGAGTCCGGGAGGCGGCGCTGCTGGTAGTGTCGAGGACGATGTGGGTGCAGACCGCGCTGGCGGGCAGGCCGGTGCTGCTGGAGCTCCAGGTGCGGCCGCTGTCTGTGGAGCGGGCCACGCCGCCTGAGGACCCGCTCCAGCCGTTGCGGAACATCTTGTCCCGCGGCAGGTCGTGCTTGTTGCCCCAGACCGACCACACCCGGCCAGGCACGGCGGGGTCGAACACGGCCCAGTAGCAGGTATTGATCCACTGGCTCGGCGCGCCCCGGATCCCCGTGACCCAGCTCCGGCCGCCGTCGAAACTCTGGGAGGCGCCGATATCGGTGTAGGAAACGAAAACGTGCAGGCTGTCGAACGGATCGAAGTGCACGCCGTAGCAGGAAGTGACGTCGATTCCGCGGCTGGTGGCCGAACCATCGGCATTGGCATTCGAAAAGACCTGGTTCCAGTTCTTGCCGCCGTCAAGAGTCTGGAGCGTGCCGCCGTAGTCGCTGACGTAGCAGATGTCGGGATTCGAGGGGCTGACTCCCACAGACAGAGCCGATCCCCGCCAGGAGGGGCCGTAAAGGTCATCCATCCAGCCCTTGTCGCGCAGGTTGCCGGTCACCACGCTGCTGTCACTGACCCGATAGACCCAGTCCCACTTTACCCCGGAGTCGGAAGACTTGAAAATGCCGAACTGGTAAGAGGGGTAGTCGTTACAGGAGAGGTAGACCACTTCCGGCCGGCTTTCGCACACCGCCAGCGTGTTGAAGCTGCCGCCGGAGAGAGTGCTGGTGGTCACCGAACTCCAGGTTCGGGCTCGGTCGGCCGAACGATAGACCTTGTTCTGGGCCACGGCGTAGATCAGCACGCCCTGGTCGCCCCGGCCCCCCTCCGCGGCATCCACCGTGGCGGCCGGCAGGGAGAACGTGGTCACCTGTCCGCTGGACTCGTCTGCCAGCACCGCCGCGCCGCCGGCGATTACCAGCACCTCCCGGGGCTTGTTCCACCACGAGCCCGGGAAAATAGCCAGGACTTCGCCGTCCAGGCCGGTGACCAGCCTGCGCCAGCTCGCGCCGCGGTCATTGGTCAGCTCGATCCGGTAAGGCGGACCCCACGGATCGGAGCGGGCCAGCCAGATATGGCTGCCATCGGCTGGGTCGACCCGCAGCTTGCCCATCATGCTGGATTGTTCACCCTCAGGCTGCCCGGCGATTGTTTCGAACCAGTGGTCCGCGTGGTCTCCTTCCATGTGTTCGGCCAGCATATCGGCCGGGTCTGGAAGAATCAGGCTCCAGGTGAGACCCTTGTTTTCCGAACGGAAAAGGCCCGAGCTGGACACGTAAACCGTACCCTCGGCGGTCGGATCGAAGGCGAAATTAACCACCACGTTGCGCACGTTGAACATCCGCCAGCTTGCGGCGTTGTCCACCGTGACGTAGGCCCCGGTCATGTCGCAGCGCAGGAACACGTTGTCCGGGTCATTGGGATTGACCGTGGGAATGAACTGGCCGCCTCCGCCGCCCGGCCCCACGATCCGCCAGGTATTCTCATCAGCGGAAGCCCGGGAATATTTCCGGCCAGCGACGTTCCTCAAGAGCGCCAGGGCATCTTCGAAATCGCAATCGCCGTCACCGTCGTAGTCGTAATCGCTGCTGCCGGGGGCCCGGCGGGCTCCCACCAGCAGGCTGACCACGTCCAGGACGTTCACCAGGCCATCGCGGTTGACATCTTCGCGCAATCTGACCGAGCTCAGGCCGGGATCGGCCTCAGCCGATGAGAAGCTGAAAGAAACCGCAAAAGATGCAAACCACATCACTGCCGTACCGATCGATCTCTTGCCGAACATGCGAGAAATTCCTCCAGGCTCGCCGGCCTTATCCGGCATTTCCCAATGAAGTGCGCACAATTAAGAGATACACCCGCAAACCGGAACCGATCCCCTGCGGTCTGGCTGATCTGATGGATTTTTCCGGAGAGTTGCTGAAGGCCGGGTGCAGGTAGAAATAATAGTCGGAACCTGGGAAAAGGCAAGGCTTAAGGCGCCTAAGACCGGCGGGGGCAGACGAACGGCTTCCGGGCCGGAACCGGGCTCTGAAGTAACAAAACTATAATGCGGGAATCAGGAGAGGTTATCGTCCGGCCGGCCTACGAGTCGAACACGTGCTCGAAGTGCCGGCTGAAATGCAGGCCGTAAATGGCCAGGGTAATCGCCTGAGGGAAAGACCGCGGCTTGCGCAGGAGCGTCCAGATCATCAGCTTCCAGAAATGCCTCCGCACGCCCGGCGCGAGACCCAGCTTGTAAAATGACATGACTAAACCGCGCAGATTCTTTTTCGAGATGAATCGGACGGGCCTGAAGGAAGTTTTGAAATCGCTCAGTGCCAACCTCACCCGCTTGTAATAGGCTTCGGGGTTGTAAATGTCCTGGATTATTTTTTTATAGCCTTCGAGCAGGGTCCGCATGTCCATTTTCGGCAGGAAATTCATCGTCAAATCGGTGTTGTCACCGGATATGCCCTTGAGCAGGCGGTTTTCCGCAGCCAGCCGCTTGTAGAGCTTGGTACCGGGCGGGGCGTTCAGCAGGCCGACCATCGAGGTGACGATCCCGCTTTCGTTGATGAAGCGGCTGATCCTGGCGAATATGTCATTTTTATCGCTGTCGAAACCGACGATGAAGCCCGCCTGAACCAGCAGGCCCGCCGATTGGAGCTTTTTGACATTACCCAGCAGATCGCTCCGTGTATTATGCAGCTTACCGCATTCCAGAAGACTTTCCACGTCCGGGGTCTCTATCCCGACAAACACCGTGTCGAATCCGGCCTCCACCATCAGGGCCACCAATTCATCATCCTCGGCCAGGTTGATCGAGGCCTGGGTCAGAAAGGTGAACGGGCGGTGCCTTTTCCGCATCCAGGTTATCAAACTGGGCAGCAACTCGGTTTTAATCAGCTTTTTGTTGCCGATAAAATTGTCATCGACGAAAAAGACGGTCCCTCTCCAGCCTCTGTGGTACAGCGCGTCGAGCTCCGCGAGAACTCTCTGCACTGGCTTGGTCCGGGGCGATCTGCCATACAGAACGGTAATGTCGCAGAAGTCGCAGTCGAAAGGACAGCCCCGGGAAAATTGAACACACAAGGCCGCATAGTTATGAATGTTAACCCGGTTCCAGGCCGGGATCGGAGTGCCGGAAATATCGGCCCATTGAGTAGACTGATATACCGGTTTGGCCCGCCCCTGCGCGAGGTCTTTCAAAAATGGCGGCAGAGTTATCTCGGCTTCGTTCAGGACCAGGTGATCCACGTCTTGGAATTCCGCCTGGTTGGCAGTGAAGAGAGGGCCGCCGGCGACGACCTTGCGCCCGAGCTGACGGCAGCGGTTGATGATTTTTCTGGCGGTCGCTTTCTGGATGGTCATGGCGCTGATGAATACGTAGTCCGCCCAGAGGATGTCTTCATCCGTAATCTGAGTGACATTTTCATCGAGCAGCCGCAGCTGCCATTCCCCGGGAAGCATGGCGGCGACAGTCAGCAATCCCATCGGGGGGAGTGAGGCTTTCTTGCCGATGAAACCCAAAGCGTGGCGGAAACTCCAGAAAGTATCGGGGTAATGCGGGTAACACAGCAATGCCTTCATTACATTCATCCCCACTGGTGATTCGATTGGAAAATACAATAACTGAAATTTATATCCACATTGTACATATTCACAACAAAAAAATTTGAAAACAAAAAGTCCCCGGATTTTCAGTCCCAGAGACTTTTCTTATCAGCTACTCATTTCATCTCGGTTGGCAGCAGGTGTCAGCTTCGCAAATCGCGGGCTTTTTGATAAGTACAAATCATCGAAAGTCACTGCCTGATGTTCGCAGAGAGTCTTGAACCCTCAGTATTTATAGCGGATGAATGAACGCAGACTACCGGTCCGTTTTCCCGTTCAATGAAACCAAAGCTCCAGGTTCCAACGGACCACTCCACTCCCCGCCCTCTGAAAACGCTCCTGCTGCAAAATGAATAGTCAGGGCCGGCAGGTCAAATAAAAACTTAAAAAGACAGGCAAGCTCTCCCTGCCACGATGTCAAGATATTTGGCGAGATGACTTCCGGCAAGAAAAAAACGCGGCAGAAGAAACCCGGCGAATTCGGGAGAAATTTCGCCGGCAATATCCGCCGGAGGGGTTTTGACAGGAATTTTCCCGAACGCGGTCAGCCGCTGTTCGGGATGGCTCTAAATCAGATTATACGCAAATTATCGTAAATCCCCGTAGCGGCGGACCCCTGCGCCCGCCCGTCGTTCGGGAATTTTTCAATTGTAATCGGGCCCACTCTCGGGTGCGCTCCTGCAAAAACTTGAACAGAAAAATTTTTAATGAATAATAGCGGCTATTTGCGTTCGAGGGCCACGCTGCCGCTGACCACCCTGGCCCTGATCTTCGTGCCGCCGGAGCCGATCAGCCCCTTGGCCTGTTTGCCTCCCAGCTTGCGCTCCAGGCCGAGGGCGGGGTCCAGGGAAAGACCGCCGGCCAGAGAGGAAAGCTCCACATCCGCACCCAGGTCGACCGGCAGCTCGATCCGGATCGAGCCGTTTACCGCGTTACACAGCAGCTCCTGCACCGGATGGTCCTTGTCCAGCTTCACGTCCACCGAGCCGTTAACCGAATTGGTTTGGATAAAGCCCGACGAACCGGTTACGCTGATCGCACCGTTTACCGTGTTCGCTTTCAGACTGCCGTCCTGCCCCTCGACCCGAATCTCGCCGCTCACGCAGTTCGTTTCAGCCACGCCCCGAAGCCCCGTAAGCTCGATGTTACCTAACACGTTCTTCACCTCGACGTCGCAATTACGGGGAACGCAGATTTCGTAGGCCACGCTCACCGACACATGTTCCTCGAGAGCTCCACTCGCTTTTTCCGCAAAGCCGCTAAAAAACTCGGAAAGCCAGCGCACAGTGTATGCGATCAAGCCCTCTTCCTGTTTATTCCAGTTCCAGTCGATGTTGAAATCCAGAGCTTTATTCATAGTGAGATCGTTTTCCGGAAAGCGGGTGGCGATTTCAATCATGTCCTCCTTCCGGGAAATATCCACTTTCACGTCTTCGAACATTTTCGCGCCGCCGCTGTCGGGCCGGCAAAGCTCCTTGACCGCGACAATGCGGCACTGCTGGCGGTCCCACGAGCTGATTTCCATCGGGCCGTTGACATTGACCACCCTGACCTTTCCCCCGGAAGCGAAATCGTAGCTCTGCTCGATCGTCTCCCGCGGAGCGGCCGGGTATACCGGCAGCGGACAGGCAAATGAGGCGACGGCCAGGAACAGATACAGGAATGCGCGTTTCATTTCAGCTATTCTCCGCGACTGAATTGGACAGCAGTTGCCGGCCGTTGCCGTTGGAAATGTCGCTGTCGAGCCGGCCGTCGAGCAGGCGGACTATACGTTCGCAGTGGTCGGCCACTTTCTGGTCATGGGTGACGACGATCAAGGTCTTGCCCTGGTCGTACAACTGGCGGAAAAGGTTCACGATACCGGCGCCGGATTTGGAGTCGAGGTTGCCGGTGGGCTCATCCGCCACGATCACCTCGGGTTCGTTGGCCAGGGCCCGGGCGATCGCCACCCGCTGACGCTCCCCGCCGGAGAGCTCCGCCGGCCGGTGGCCGGCCCGCTCGCCCAGTCCCACCAGCTCCAGCAGCTCCCTGGCGCGCCGGCGGCGCTGGTTGCCCGGCACCTTGCCGTAGATCAGGGGCAGTTCCACGTTCTCCTGCGCACTGGCGTAAGCCAGCAGGTTGAAGTTCTGGAAGACGAAGCCGATTTTACGGTTACGGATGGCGGCGAGCTGGTTGCGGTTCATCTGGTTCACCATTTCACCATCGAGCCTGTAGGTGCCGCTGGAGGGCGTGTCCAGGCAGCCGATCAGGTTCATCAGGGTGCTCTTACCGCTGCCCGAGGGCCCCAGCACCGCCACCGACTCCCCCCGCTCGATCTCCAGCGACACTCCGTTCAGGGCTCGCACCTTGACCGCCCCCATGTCGTATTCCTTCACTACTTTATCCAGTACGATCAACTTTACCTCCCGGTCATTCGTATCTGAGGGCTTCGACAGGGTCCACGGTGCTGGCCCTGCGCGCCGGAAACGCACCGGAGAACAGCCCGATAAATCCCAGAATCGTGGTACAAACCAGAGCCAGCAACCCGCTGAAAACTGGCTTGCCCAGGAATTCCATGACGGCGCTTTCGATTGGCAGGGCCTTGAATCCCTCGATCAGGCCCAGGCCCAGGGCCACACCCAGACTGCCGCCCACGCCCACGGTGAGCAGGGCCTCCATCACGAACTGGGTGATAATGTACGCCGGACGAGCGCCCACTGCCATCTTTATTCCAATTTCGCGCGTGCGCTCTTTTACGGTCACGTACATGATGTTGGCCACGCCGATTCCGGCGATGACCAGGGTCAGGCCGCCGATAATGCCGAGGAAGATCTGGATGCCGCGGAAAACCTTGCCGCTGGTATCGTTCATCTCCATGGTATCCCACATCCAGAAAGTATCCTTGTCTTCCGGGTCGAATTTCAGCCGGGCGGCCATGACCCGGCGGAACCCATCCTGGGCCGCTTTCGCCTCCTGCCTGGTCCGGGGCGTAAGGATGGCATTGTCCAGATACAGACGGTTGAACATGACCCGGAAAGTGGAGGCGGGGATCACGACATGATCCTTGTCCTGGGTTGTGTAGGAACTCATCTGGATTCTCTTCTGCAGCACCCCGATCACCAGAAATGGAATTTCGTTGACCAGGATGGTCTTTCCCACCGGGTTGCCATTTTCGCCGAACAGCTTGTCGCGCACGATGTCGCCCAGGAAAATCACCCGGCGCTTGTTCAGTTCGTCGAGGTCATTGAGAAAGCGGCCGCCCGGCTCCGGGAAATGGTTGCGCATTAGCTCGTAGCAGGGATAAACTCCGGCAAGCTGGACAGGAACAGCCTGCTTCCGGTACTTCAGGTTCACGCCCCATTCGGAGTACTCCGGGCTGATCGCGCCGATTTCCGGCACGCGCTCTTTCAGGTACTGGATGTCATCCTCGGTGACCCGGATGCTGCGTCCCATGCCGAACCCGGCGTAGGCCTTGGACGTCTGGCCGGGGCCCACCACCACGATGCCCTCCCCCATTCCCCGCATTCCCTTGTCGAACGAGCGGTAGAGGCCTTCCCCCACCGAAAGCATCACCACGATATTGGCCATGCCCCAGCAGACTCCCATCACAGTGAGGAACATGCGCAGTTTTTCTTTTGAAAGCTCGTGAAAGTATTCCAGTATCACATGCATGTCAGAACTCCATGGCCTGAACCGGGCTCAGGTCCGCGGCACGTTTGGCCGGCGCCCACCCGGCGGCCAGCCCCACCAGGCCCAGGACTCCCAGCGCGCTGCCGGCCACCAGCGGGTTGATCACCGGGCTGCCGATATATTTCTGCACACCCACCAGCAGGGGGCTGCTGAAAAGTTCCACCACTCCATAGGAAAACAGGAAACCGGTCGCTCCGCCCAGGGCGATGATAAAGAAAGTTTCCATTAAAAACTGCACCAGGATCATCGTCGGAGTGGCTCCCAGGGCGGCCTTGATCCCCAGCTCGCGCCGACGCTCGCGCACCACCACGTACATGATGTTGGCCACACCGATTCCACCCACCAGCAGGGTCAGCGCCCCGCCCAAGGCCAGGAAAATCTGGAATCCCAGGAAGAAATAATACATGAATCGCTCACCCTCGGTGGTATCCCACATCCAGAGCGCATCCTTGTCGGTGGGGTCGAATTTCAGCTTGCGGCCAAGCACCTGGTAAATCCGGTCTATCATGCCCGGGGTATTCACGGGGTCGGCGGCGCGGCAGATAAAGCGGTTGACCCATCTCACTCCGAACAGCTCCCGGCAGGTGGAATAAGGAATGAAAGCCGCTTCCCGGTCCCTTCCCATGTACGCGCTGTTCTGTGTCTTGTCCTTCATGACTCCGACCACCAGAAACGGCGCGCCGTTCAGGGTAACGATCTTGCCCACCGCCTCGCTGCCCGCGCCCAACAGGTTGTCGCGCAGCGTGTTGCCCAGGAAAACCACCCGGCGCTTCTGTTGCAGGTCCAGCTCATCGATGAACCGGCCGTTGTCCGGTTCGAGGTTGCGCACTATTTCATAGCCGGGATAGACCCCGGTGCAGTTCACCATCCGGGTTTCCTTGGCATAGATCATCTTGACTTCCCGATTGACCTCCGGGCTGATGAATTCCATTTCCGGGATGTTCCTGCGCAGCAGTTCGGCGGTTTCCTCCCGCAGCCCGACCCAGCGGCCTTTATTAAAACCGGCATAGGATTTAGTAGTATTTCTGCCGCCGAATATCACGATGTTGGTGCCGAGGCCGTGCATGGACTTCATCGCGTGTTCTTGCAGCCCCACGCCAAACGACAATAGCAGCACCACCGCCACCGTACCCCAGGTTATACCGAACACGGTCAGGAACGTCCGCAGTTTCTGCCGCTTCATGTCCTGCCAGAACTGGCCGACCAGCTTGAGATAGTAGAGAATCATCTGAAGTGACCTCTTAAGTTACCTGACTTTTAATCCTAATTACTAAGCAGTTACATACTCACATCAGACGCTCTTTCTTCGGCGGCTCCTCATAGATCGTATCACCTTCAGCCAGGCCTTCCAGCACCTCGATGGTGAGCCCGTCCGAAATCCCGACCTTGACAGCCTTCTTCTCCAGACTGTCGCCTTTGACCCCGATATTGACATAAGAAGTATCGTTGCGGAAAACGATCAGTCTTTCCGCAATGCTGGTCACGTCCTCTTTCTTGCGGATAATGACGCTGGCGTTGGCCGAATAGCCCGCGCGCAGGATAGCCTTGCCCGGATCGGTGATACGGATTTTGATGTCGAAAACGATAGCGTTGTCTTTGGTCCGGCTCTTGGGGCTGATGAAGTAAAGCTCGCCCCGGAGGGTGTCCGCCGGCAGGGCGCCGATATTTATCTCCGCGGGCATGCCCTCTTTCAGCTTGCCCACGTCGATCTCGTCCACCGTGCCGGTGAAGATCAGATTCTCCATGTTAGCCATTTTCATCAGCTCGGTGCCCGGCATGTAGGAAGTCAAGGGCACCACCGGATCGCCGCGGTTAACCAGGCGCTCCAGAATCTGGCCGGTGATCGGCGAGCGGATCACGGATTCCACCTGCCTGCCGCCGACCTTGGACTTGCCCTTTTCGATCAGCTCCAGTCTCTCGCGGGTCTGCAACTCGCGCAGCTCGGCTTCCTGGTAATTCTTCTGGGCGATTTCCAGGTCTTTTTCCGGCACCAGGGAGTTGCTCTGCAGTTGTTTTATCCGTTCCAGATCGCGGCCGGACTGTTCGCGGTTCAGAGTGGTCAGTTCCAAAGCCCGACGCGCATCAGCCAGCTCCAGCGGAGTCGGCTCGGGCTTGACCACCATGAGCGGCTCCCCCTGCTGTACGAAATCGCCCACTTCCTTGTACAGCTCGTCCACGATTCCCGAAACCTGCGACTTGACCACAATCTCGAAGACCGGATCGATTTTGCCGATCGCCAGGGCTTTTTCGACTATGGTGCTTTTCCCTACCGCCACTTTTTTGAACTTGTCGACTTTCCCGTTGGATTTGCTGCGCACGAACAAAAACACTCCGCCGCCGACCACCAGTAAGGCCGCTAAAATAAATATGTACTTTTTCATGAGCAGACCTCTGCAAAAGTGGATGTGCTAAAAGTAGGGGCGACGTCCCGGTGCAATCGGGATCGCCCCTGCGGTAACACATTGCGTTATACATAATTACATAGGTTCTTGCCGCAATGCCTCTCTATTGATTTTTCATTTTTTCGATAACGGAAGGTTTTTTCAACACGCTTCAAAAAAAGTGTTGAATTATTAGAATTGCCCGAAAATATATTTATCAAGGGCCGGCCTTCAAGCCGCTTTGCCAGCCCTGACAGCTCGAAAGCGATAAATTTCATCTCTGGGGCGTTGAAATTCCTTTTTTCAACGCCCCGCTAAACAGCCGCTCCTTTGTTAGACAACGCAATCTCCCTAAAATTTCATTTTTTTGCAAAAACATTATCAACGGTATCGTTGCACATTTGATTTCAATATGAAAGAAGGCCGCCTGAAGCGCGGTTATTGACTTGCCTGGCCAATTTATTTATCTTGGGAAACCTGATTTTCGCGGATAATTTGCATCTGGAGAGAAGCTTTGTACCCTGTAATTTTTCGGATCGGGCCGCTGGAGATAAAAAGTTACGGCGTGATGCTGGCGATCTCGTTTCTGGTCGGCTTCCTGATTGCCAGAAACAGGGCCAACCGCCGGAACATCGACCAGGGGCTGTTGCTCGATCTCTGCTTTTATATACTGTTGTCCGCGATAATCGGTTCCCGTGCATTTTACGTGATTACGCATTGGGGGCAGTACGCCGACAGTCCGCTGGCTGTGTTGTCGATCTGGGAGGGCGGACTTTCGATGATGGGCGGGATCCTGCTGAGCCTGACGGTAAGCTGGCTGTTTTTGAAAAAGAAGGGGATCCCCTTTACGCTGATGGGCGATATCCTGGCGCCCTCGATCGCGCTGGGCGTGATGCTGACCAGAATCGGCTGCTTCCTCTACGGCTGCTGCTACGGCCTGCCGACAGACTTGCCCTGGGGAGTGCAGTTTCCGCCTGATTCCGCCGCCGGCAGCCATTTTGGCGTACACATCCATCCGGCTCAGCTCTACGCCTCCGGCTACGGTCTGTTGATTTTCGGTATCCTGAATTTATACGATAGATTCGCTCCGCCGCAAGGAGCGCTGTTTGGCGCCCTGCTTGCCCTTTACGCCCCGGCCCGCTTCACCCTGGATTTCTTCCGCTATTACGAACCGGACCAGTACGTGCTGCATTCACCGGTCATGCTGACCAACAACCAGCTGATCTGCGCCGTGCTGTTCGTGATGGGTGTGATTTTCATCTCGTCCGGTTACCGGAAGAAAGGCGGGAGGACCTGAGATAGGGTTTCCCGGAGTAAAGACCCTGCTCGAGCCGGCGCTCGATCTGTTCTATCCACCGGCCTGTATCGCCTGCGGCGCGACCACCGGGCACGCCGCTGATGTGCTCTGCGAGGGCTGCCTGGCGGAGCTGGTCAGGTTGCGGGAAGGCGGCTGCCCCAGATGCGGGTCTCCCCCGGACGGCCGCGAAACAGGCTGTGTCACTTGCGGCCGCCTGCCGGTGGAACTGGAACTGGTGCACAGTTCATACTGGTTCGCCGGCAGCGCGCCGGCCCTGGTACACGGGCTCAAGTACGCCGGGATGCGCTGGCTGGCGGATTTTCTGACCGGGCTCCTGTCTGCCGACCGGCAGCTCGCGCAACTGGCCGCCCGCACCGATCTCTTCTGTCCGGTGCCGCTGCATTTCTGGCGGCTGTTCAGACGGGGCTACAATCAGAGCGAGGAGCTGGCGCTCCGCCTGGCCGCTCTTCACGGCCGGAAGCTCTGCGGCGACTGTTTGACCCGCACCCGCCGAACCCGGACCCAGACCAGGCTCTCGCCGGAAGAACGCCAAGCCAACGTGCGCGGAGCTTTCCGGGTTCGCCGGCCCGAACAGGTGGCGGGACTGAATATACTGGTAATCGATGATGTGATGACCACCGGGGCCACGCTCGGAGCCTGCACCGTGGCCCTGAAAAATGCCGGCGCGGCCAACGTTTACGCCTATACGTTCGCCCGCGCCTGATTAAGCGGTACCTCGATAAACCGATAACCTTCAACGTCAAAGTGTCCTCGGGAGGAAACAATGGCTATCAAAATCGGAATCAACGGTTTCGGCAGAATCGGCAGGCTGGTGTTCAAGGCGGCCATGAAAGAAGGTGGTTTCCAGGTAGTGGGCGTCAACGACATCACCGATGCCAAGACCCTGGCCCATTTGCTCAAGTACGACTCCACCCACGGCCGCTACCCCGGCGAAGTCAAGGCCGAGGGTGATGCGCTGGTGGTCAACGGGACCAAGGTCCCGGTCACCAGTGAAAAAGACCCGGCCAACCTGGGCTGGGGCGCCAAGGGCGCCCAGATCGTGGTGGAATCCACTGGAGTCTTCACCACCGCCGAGGCGCTCAAGAAGCACATCGAGGCCGGCGCCAAGAAAGTATTGCTGACCGTGCCGCCCAAGGACAAGACCGGCGAGATCAAGTTGATCGTGATGGGTGTCAACGACAAAGACCTCAAAGCCTCCGACACTCTCGTCTCCAACGCCAGCTGTACCACCAACTGCCTGGCGCCGATGGTCAAGGTGCTGCACGAGAAGTTCGGGATCGTCCATGGCCTGATGACCACGATCCACGCCTACACCAATGACCAGCGCACCCTCGACATGCCGCACAAGGACCTGCGCCGCGCCCGTTCGGCAGCGCTGGCCATGATCCCGACCACCACCGGCGCAGCCCGCGCTATCGGCAAGGTAATCCCGGACCTCAACGGCAAGCTGGACGGACTGTCGGTGCGCGTTCCGGTTCCCGACGGCTCGCTCACCGACCTCACCGCCGTACTAAAAAAGAGCGCCACGGTCGAGGAGATCAACGCGGCGATGAAGAAAGCCGCCGAGGGCGAGCTCAAGGGCATCCTCGAATACACCGAGGACCCGATCGTGTCCGTGGACGTTATCGGCAATCCCCACAGCAGCGTCTTCGATGCCGCCAGCACCATCGTGATCGACGGCAATCTGATCAAGGTGCTCGCCTGGTACGACAACGAGTGGGGCTACTCCTGCCGCTGTATCGACCTGCTGAAGCTGATGGCGTCCTGAGGCAGCGAGCCGGAAGAAGTGATCGCAGGCAAATGGGGCAGCGGAACCGGTGTGGAGCCGTCTGCCCCTTTGCAGCCTGACCGGTCGGGTAAAACCATAAATGAGAGGTGCGTGAAAGTGAGCAAGAAAACTGTCAAGGACGTGGACCTCAAGGGCAAGCGGGTCCTGATGCGCGTGGATTTCAACGTGCCGCTTGACGAAAACCTGAAAGTCACCAGTGACAAGCGTATCCGTGCGGCCGTACCCACTATCGAGTACATCCTCGGCCGGGGCGGCCGTCTCGTGCTGATGAGCCACCTGGGCCGGCCCAAGGGCAAGAAAGTCCCCGAAATGAGCCTCCGGCCCTGCGTGGACGTGCTCGCCAGGCTGATCGGCCGCCAGGTGAAGTTCGTGGAAGATTGTATCGGCCCCGCCGTCGAAAAGGCGGTCGCCTCCCTGGCCAAGGGCGAAGTGCTGATCCTGGAAAACCTGCGCTTTTACAAGGAAGAGGAAGCCAACGACCCCGAATTCTGCCGTAAACTCGCCGCCCTGGCCGATGTCTACGCGAACGATGCTTTCGGCACGGCCCATCGCGCCCACGCCTCCACCGAGGGCGTGATCCGCTTCGTATCCGCGGCGGTGAGCGGCTTTCTGATGGAGAAGGAGCTGGAGTACCTGGTGGGCGCGGTGGAAAGCCCGAAAAGGCCCTTCGTCGCGGTGCTGGGCGGCGCCAAGATCAGCGGCAAGATCGACGTAATCTCCAACCTTCTGCCCAAGGTGGATAAGCTGCTGATTGGCGGCGGCATGGCCTATACCTTTTTCAAGGCCCAGGGCAAGGAGATCGGCAAGAGCCTGCTGGAAGCCGACCGGATCGACCTGGCCCGCGACCTGCTGGCCAGGGCCGGCGCCAAGCTGGTGCTGCCGGTCGACTGCATCGCCAGCGACAAGTTCGATTTCGCCGGCCGCACAGTCGGCCAGCTCAAGGCGGTGGCCGTCGACAAAATCGACGCGGCCTGGGAGGGCCTGGATATCGGCCCGAAATCGGTGGAACTCTTCACCGGCATCCTCGACACGGCCAAAACCGTGGTCTGGAACGGCCCGATGGGTGTGTTCGAGATCCCAGCGCTAGCTAAAGGCACCGAGGAAGTGGCCAGGAAAATCGCCGCGATCACCGATAAGGGCGCAACCAGCATAATCGGCGGCGGCGACAGTGTGGCCGCCGTGGAAAAAATGGGCCTGGCCGGCCGCATGACCCACATCTCCACCGGCGGCGGCGCATCCCTCGAACTGCTCGAAGGCAAAGTCCTGCCCGGGGTCGCCGCCCTGAACGATGCCTGAGGCTACGGCCGGGGCCGTCTGACGGACAATTAACCAGCCGAGGTTCAAATTGCGGGAAAAGATCATAGCAGCCAACTGGAAGATGAACCACACCTGCGTGGAACTGGAGAAATTCTTCAGGGAATTCAATGCTGGCTACACTCCCCGTGAAGGGGTAACCGCGGTGGTGGCTCCCCCCGCCCCCTACCTGTTCATGGCGGTCGAACTGGGCAAGCCGGCCGGAGTCAGGATCGCCGCGCAGAACATGTATTGCGAGCCGAAGGGCGCGTTCACCGGTGAAATCAGCGCGCAGATGATCCGCGACACCGGCTGCAGGTTCGTGATTATCGGCCACAGCGAGCGCCGGCATATTTTCGGGGAGACCGATGAGCTGATCGCCAGGAAAGTTTCGGCCGCCCTGGCGGCGAAATTGAAGCCGATCTTCTGTATCGGCGAGCTGCTGAAAGAGCGCCAGGCAGGCCGCACCGAGGCAGTGGTGACCACCCAGGTGAGCGCCGTGTTCAGCGCCTTATCGCCCGAACAGATGCTGGAGGTGGTGGTGGCCTACGAGCCGGTCTGGGCGATCGGCTCGGGTGTGACCGCCACCCCGGCTCAGGCCGAGGAAGTGCACCGGCTGGTGCGCGGAATGATCGCCGCCAGTTTCGGCGATGAGGTGGCCCAGCGGGTCACCATCCAGTACGGGGGGAGCGTCAAGCCGGACAATATCGATGAGCTGATGGCATCGCCCAATATCGACGGCGCCCTGGTGGGCGGCGCCTCCCTGGCTGCCAACAGTTTCCTGCGGCTGGTCAATTTCAACCAGGCCTGAACCGGATGCCTGCGGGCTGCAATGCGGCTACCGGAACGCTTCCGATGCCTGACTGTAAAAGCTTGACACTGCCGGCCGCGGGCTGTATTTTCTAACGCTTATTTCCGGTATCCGATGGAGGGAATTTGATTTCCTTTTTCATGGTATTACACATCCTGATCGCTTTCCTGCTGATCTTGGTGATCCTGGTGCAGGCGGGCAAAGGCGGCGGTCTGGCCAGCGCGTTCGGCGGGTCCGGCACCTCGGATGCGGTGTTCGGCGGCCGCCAGGCTGCCACTTTCCTGAACAAGGCCACCAGCGTGCTGGGTGCGGCCTTCCTGCTGAGCGCGTTCGGGCTGGCGCTGCTGTCGAGCTACCAGACCGGGCCGCGCAGCGCGGTTCAGGAACAGTTGCAGAGCAATCCCGTGCCGATCTCGGCTCCCGCCCCGGTGGCTCAGCCTGCCGGCAGCGACATTTTCCAGAGCGGCCAGGAGAGTTCTACCCCTGCCCCGGCCGGAACGCAGGGACAGACCGAAAGCCAGCCGCAGACACCGCAGAAGTAGAGCCTGTAGATACAGCGTTGCGCGCCGAAGTGGTGGAACTGGTAGACACGCTGTCTTGAGGGGGCAGTGGGTTCGTCCCATCCGGGTTCAAGTCCCGGCTTCGGCACCATATTTCTATAAGAAGCGGAATCTAAACAGGTTCCGCTTTTCTATTTTGTGCCGGTTGCGGATAGGTTGCGGAAAGTTGCGTTTTTGGAGGGCTGATCGAGTTGGTTTACTGCCTCTCGGTTACTGCTCGGTATGAGATGGCCGTAAATATCAACGGTAATTTGAATACTTGAATGGCCGAGCTGTTCTTTAACGTACACCGGGCTTTGCCCATTGCTCAGAAGAAGGCTGGCGAAAGAATGCCTGATCGAGTGAAACTTCATGTAGCGTATCCCTGCTTTCCCACAAGATAACCGGACCCTCTCGCAATAATACCCTTGTTTTCTAATTCTTCGGAATATTTCAGATATGTCCGCGTACCAGACCATTCTACAAGCCTGTCCCGAAGTACTCTAAAAGTGTCCCGATACCGGCGCGGATATGCGTGCTTGACGAGACTCGAAAGGAATCCCAGGCTTTTGGAAAACAGACCTGCATCCCGGGCTCTGCGCCACAGGGTGCCGGGCTGCGCAACCGGCGAGGCGGCATATTCACTGGTTATGCTATTTCAAGAATATATGGTAAAGGAAAAGATGGATTATCCGCTCCGGATTTTTGCCACGGACCCGGATAAAAACAGTATCGAGAGAGTACGCAAGGGAGTCTATCCAGATGGGATAGCCGGAGATATTTCTCCGCTACGGCTGAAAAAATATTTTGATAAAGAAAACGCCATTTACAGAATCAGGAAAGATATTCTGGAGATGGTGGGTTTTTCCCTTCATGACGTATCAAGGGCGCTGATTTCAGAAATTGTTGCATCCTTCCTGAATTGTATATTATTTTTCCCCCACGTTTCAGGGAGGTCCGGACTCTCCTGATTTTACTCCCGCAAACAGAAGACGGGAGTGCGGCGAAACGGACGGATTTCTCAATAGACACACGGTCCGGGTCCATTAACTGTAATTTCCTAAGAAGGAGACTGATTCACCCATGAAGAAACCGGTTTCTACTACAAAGGGCGTTCCGGCCACGCAAGAGCTTTCCAAGGTCAAGACTTATATTACCGGATTGGACGAGGTTCTGAGGGGCGGGTTGCCGGAGGGTCGGACCACGCTGGTCAGCGGCGGGCCGGGCTGCGGCAAGAGTATCCTGGGACTCGAATTTGTCTACCGCGGCGCACTGAACGGCGAGCCCGGAGTCTTCATCACTTTCGAGGAGTCGGCCGCGGCGGTGCGTAATAACGCCCGGACCCTGGGGTGGGATCTGGAAAAGCTGGAGAAAGAGGGCCGGATTTTCCTGATGGAGGGGCGGATCAGCCCCAGGGCGATACTCTCCGGGGACTTTGATCTCATGGGCCTGATGGCGATCATCGAGGGCCAGGCCAAGGCCATGGGCGCGCGGCGGGTGGTGCTTGATTCTCTGGATATGATCCTCCGACTATACAACAATTTCGCGCGCGAGCGCGAAGAGCTCTACTCGATTTACGAGTGGCTTTACGGCAAGTGCCTGACCTCGCTGATCACCGTGAAAATCATTGGGGAGTCAGGCGTCTCCACTCAGTATTCGTTCCTCGAGTTCATGTCCGACTGCGTGATTTTACTCGACCAGCGCATGCTGGACCAGGTAGCCACGCGGCGGCTGAGGGTAGTGAAATACCGCGGATCGGGTTTCGGGCGCAACGAGTATCCCTGCGCGATCACCGGCGATGGGTTCCACCTGATACCGTTGTCCGGGATGACGCTGAACACAGCCGCCCTGGGCCGGAAGTTCTCTACCGGCTACCCGGCCATGGATAAAATCCTGGGCGGGGGATTCAGCTACGGCTCCAGTATCATCATTTCCGGGACCACCGGCACGGGAAAGACCACCCTGGCCTGTTCGACCATGCTGGCGGCCTGCCAGCGGGGCGAGAGAGTGCTCTATATCAACTTCGAGGAGTCGGAACAGGCGATGTTGGAGAACATGCTGAGCCCCGGGATCGACTTGCGCCCGATGGTTAAGGCTGGCCTGTTCCGCATCATCCCGGGCATGCCGGAATCCATGGGCGCCGAGGAGCACCTGTTGCGCTTCATGTTGATAATCGACGAGTTCAAGCCGAACCACCTGGTGGTGGACGCCATCTCCTCGACCAGGCGCATGGGCTCCACTCAGGCAGCTTACGAATACCTGGTGCGTCTCGGAGGGAGCTGCAAGGAGAAAGGGATCAGCTGCTTCTACATCAATCAGACCGAGAGCTCACACGACATGTACGATATAAGCGGCATGGGCGTGTCCTCATTCACCGACGCGATCATCCTCCTGCGCTTTTTCGACACCGGGGACGAGGTCCGGCGGCAGCTCCTGGTCCTCAAGTCGCGCGGCACAAAACATTCCAGCCGTTACTACGAGATGACGATCACGGACCAAGGTTTCAAGCTCAAACCGTTCCGGATTGTTCCGGGAACCTTCCGATCCGGGCCATCCGAGGAGAAAGGAGGGGCGCTATGAGCCAGCCTGTGGAGAAAACCGGAAAGAGGAAAGGGGATGGACAGGACAATCGTTACCGTCTGCGCCTTTTCCTGGCCGATAACGAGCCGAACTCCCGTCTGGCCAGGCAGAACCTCGACCGGTTCTGCGAGACCTATCTCAAGGATAGTTATGAGGTGGAGGTCGTGGACGTGTTCCAGGATTTCAGGTCCGCCATCGAGTACAGGGTGCTGGTCACTCCGGCCCTGATGCTGGTCGAGCCGCGGGGGGAGCAGATGCTTTTCGGCAACCTTTCGGACACCGGGAAGTTACTCAAAACCCTGGGAATTAAAGGAGCAAGGGTGTGAGCCCGGACAAACCGACATACAAGGAGCTGAAGACCCGTCTGGCCCGATCCGAGGCCATCATCGCCTCGCTCACCGGGGGGGAGATCGACGCCGTGCTGGGCGGCGGACATCTCTCGTTGCTGCGTACGGTGGAAGACGTGGAAACCATGCGCCGGGTCCGACGCGAGCTGGAGCGCCTGATCGAGGAGCGGACGGCGGAGCTGGTCCAATCCCGAGAGAAGTACCGGCGGGTGGTGGATAACATCCATGACGCTTTGATTACGGAGGATGTCCAGGGCCGCGTAACGTATGTCAACGACCGCTTCCTGCAAATGTATGGCTTCTCGCCGGAAAAGGCGAGTTCGCTGAGGCTGGAAGACTACGTGGCGCCGGAGTGGCGATCCGTTCTCAGAGACCGCCATGACCGGCGAATGCGGGGCGAGGACGTTCCGCCATTGTTCGAATATGAAGCGGTCCGGCCGGACGGGGAGCGTTTCTGGGTTGAAGAATTGGTAACGCCTGATGTTGAAAACGGAAAAATCATCGGCTCGCAGTCCAGCATTCGTGATATCACCGAGCGCAAAAAGGTCGAGGCGGCGCTGAGAAACAGCGAGACGGGCCTGGCGGAAGCTCAGCGTATAGCGCACCTGGGAAGCTGGGAATGGAATATTGTCGAGAATAAATTGTTCTGGTCCGATGAGGTCTACCGGATATTCGGGATTAAGCCACAAAAATTTGAATTTACATATGATACTTTTTTGACTTTTGTTCATCCCGACGACCGTGAATTAGTGAAAGAAACGGTAAAAGAATCCTTGGAGGGGAAAAGATCCTTTGATATTGAGCACCGAATAATCAGGAGAGACGGTACTGAGCGGTTCGTGCACGAGAGGGGAGAGGTTAATTTCGATGGCGGCGGGAGCCCTGTCCGCATGTTGGGCATGGTACAGGATATTACCGAGCGGAAGAGTGCGCAGGAAATAATTTTCCAGTTCAAATCCACCCTGGACCAGATCCTGGATGCGGTCTTCATGTTTGATCCGGAAACCCTGAAGTTTATCTATGTGAACCATGGCGCCATCGACATGACCGGATACAGCCAGAAAGAACTCCTCAAAATAACTCCACTCGATATAATACCCGAGTTCACCGAGGACAGTTTCAGGGAAATACTGGCTCAGCTTCTCAATGACGATAAGGCTTCCCTCATTTTTGAGATCGTGCAAAAAACAAAGAGCGGTTCTCTAATACCGGTGGAAATTTTCCTTCAATACATAGTTTCCAACGGCGAAAGTGGACGTTTCGCGGCGATCGCGAGGGACATCTCGGATAGGAAAAGAGCCGAGAAGGCTATAGAAGAGTCCATTTTGCTCAGGAAAGAATTGGAACACATATCCAGGGTTATAACGCTGAGTGGACTTACGGCATCGATCGCCCATGAGCTCAACCAGCCTCTTGCGGCGATCAGGAGCAATGCCCAGGCGGCCGTCCGGTTCCTTTCCTGGGACAGTCCAGACATCGAAGAAGTGCGCAAAGCTCTTGCCGATATCATTAAAGATAATCGACGGGCGACCGATGTAATTCACAGGCTTCGCAGTCTGGTCAAGAGAGAAACCTTCGAAAAAATAGTCTTTGACGTCAACACTACGGCCCATGAAATCATACCGCTCCTGTATAACGAAGTCTTAGAATATAATATTTCCATCGAGATGGAACTGGCCGACAATTTACCGCCGGTATATGGCGACAGGATCGCGGTGTCACAGGTCATTTTGAACCTGTTACTCAACGGAATACAAGCAATGGCCGGTCTTGAAATCGGCCCACGGGAGTTGGTTGTCCGTACCCGGCAAACAGACTCCACCACAATCGAGTTTTCAGTGAGGGATTCCGGAAACGGGATTGGAGAGGACCAAAAAGAAAAGATCTTCGAACCATTCTATACCACTAAGGCTGATGGAATGGGGATGGGGCTCGTAATTTGCCGATCCATTATTGAAGCCAATGATGGCCTCATTTGGTTCACGAATGAGCCTGACCACGGGGCCACTTTCCATTTTACTTTGCCTGTCTCTAGAAAGGCATAAATATGAATGAAGACCCACCCATCGTATTCATAGTTGATGACGACTCTTCTGTCCGTTCCTCACTGGCAAGACTAATCAGTTCCATAGGTCTTCAGGCGAAAACCTTTTCCTCCGCCCAGGAATTTTTGCAACATGAGCACCCCAAAGGGCCGTGCTGTCTGGTTCTCGATATAAGGCTGCCAGGACTTAGCGGTCTTGACCTCCAGGATTATTTGAACTCCCTGCCATATAATATTCCCATAATTTTTATCACCGGATGCGGCAACATCCCCATGAGCGTCCGGGCGATAAAGCATGGCGCCGTGAACTTCCTGGAGAAGCCATTCGAAGACCAGGCTCTTCTGGACGCAGTCCAGAATGCCATCGAGCAGAACAAACAGGCAAGGCAAAAAGAAGCCGAAATATTTGAAATTCAACAGCGCATTGAAGCTTTAACCTCCCGCGAACGTGAAGTTTTTGCACTCGTCGTTACCGGCATGATGAATAAGCAGATCGCCGCGGAACTGGGCACGAGCGAAAAAACAGTTAAGGTACATCGCGCCCGGGTTATGGAAAAAATGCAGGTGGAATCCCTGGCTGAGCTGGTTCGCATGGCCGGCAAGTTGAATCTATAACCTCCCTAAAAGCGTGATCGATATTGGACTAAAGTCCAATTCTCGTACGCCCAAAATCCTATTCCCAAACCTGTATAAAATCAACAAAATAAAACATTCCATTTTAACCTAACCTTATCTCCCGGGTATGTTATGGCAATCTGCACAAAAAGGAAGCGAGGTGGCAGCAATGAAAAAAACCATGAACATGGTGCTGAGGTTGCTGGGGCACAGACTGGGGTTCGGCTTTCAGATCAGGCCGGACTACAGGGAGTCGCTCGAAAGGCGTAACGACAGTATAGTCCGCGATTTTAAGCAGGGCTATACAATCAACCGGCTTGCTGGAAAATATGACCTGACCGAGAACAGGATCTCGCAGGTTCTTATCGAATTCGGTGCCCACAAGCCCAAGTGGCGTAAGATGACACCCGAGGCGCGCAGGCTGATTTTCCTGCTGGAAAAGAATGGGCTGAGCAAGGCCGAGATCGGTCGCAAGATCGGCGTCTCGCGCGAGCGGGTAAGACAGATTCTGCAGCAGTGAATATAGGTTAAATATTATCAAAAATAGAGAACGAGTGCACCATGTCTCTAAGGTCAGAAGCGAATTCAACAAACCACCATCTTACCGTACCATCAAAAAGACGCTTGAACTCCATATCATAGCTCTTCTTGCCTGAACTCATCGTGACACCTCCTGATCTCAAGTTAATTTGAGTATTGGAGGTGTCCACTAGATTGTAGCAACATCACTCCCTAGAGCTTGTACGATATTGGACCAAAGTCCAATACTCGTGCGCCCAAAGTCTAATTTCCAAACCCGTATAAAATCAATAATATATTACAGTCCTATTTTCTTTTATCTCCCAGATCAGTAAAAGGGAATATAGAGCAACGGTAACATTGGTTTGTCTGTTTTATGGGCTGCGCTCAAGCCAGACAAGAAACTGAAAAATAAAAGTCCGGGATGGCACCCGCCCGGAGGAATGTTTAATGAAAACAGAAGGTATGATAATTGTTGTTGATGACGATGAATCGGTGCGCAAGGCACTCGAGAGGCTGATCAAATCTTTGGGAATAGAGGTGAAAACATTCGCTTCGGCTACAGATTATCTGAATTACGGGGACCTTGAAAACGTCATCTGCCTGATTCTGGATATTCGAATGCCCGGGATGACTGGATTGGATCTGCAGAAGCATCTGGTACATACGGACTCGCAAATACCCATCATTTTCATCACTGCACATGAAGACGAGAATGTCAGGAAAATAGGTCTGAAAAGGGGTGCTCTGGCTTATCTCTACAAACCATTTGAGGATGAGGTTTTAATAAAGGCCATTCACGCGGCGTTGGAAAGAGCCTCATATCGCAGTAGCGGTAGAACGCCTCCCGCTGCCCGAGCAGTTCGGCCACCCGGGCCGCCGGGTCCGGAACGTCCAAATCCTCAATAACACAATATGTAAATCCGGATTCTGGTGCGCATCATCAGTGGCCACAAGCCGCTTTGACCGACAGGCACCCAGGAGAACACGTGAACAAAGGTATATCCGTTGCACTGCTTGTCGTCGGGGTTGTTTTGGTTATCTGGGGCGTGAGAGCCTCGGACTCCTTCAGTTCCGATGTATCACGATTCTTTACGGATTCGCCAACCGACAAAGCCATCTGGCTCATGGTCGGCGGCATTGTCGCAGCCGTGGTTGGCTTGTTTGGCATTTTGCGCGGTGAGAAAGGAGATTGAAGATAGGAACCCTGCCGCCTAACACCGCATTGGCAGGTGACAATCAATTAAATGACACTACACCGGACAATTCGTTGTTACGGTGTAGGTGACAATTCAATTTCTTTCAATTTTATGGAGGAAACTACCATGAAGGCGAGAACAATTCTCGGAGTCATAGGCATGATGTTTGTTCTGGTGCAGTCGGGAATAGCAGGAGGAAGTGGCGATATTCAAAAGTACTTCAACGACACCGCGTGCAAAGTGAAGGCAACCGCTGAGCCATCGCAGAAGCGTGAAATCCTTAATAGCTCATTACAAATCATGTCCAAAACATTGGACAAGGTTCAAGGCTCCTTGTTGATTTCAAAAGAAGATCGCGCCAGCATTAATCGCTTTAAAGCTGCCCTTCAAGAGAAACAAGACGAGCTCACGGGCAGTAATGGCTATGAGCGCGTCTCCGATACGCAGCTCAATGCCTTCTCTGATTACGTCGTGCAGGATATGGAGCAGGCCTCAAAGACTATAACCGTCACCGTTCTCACGGCAATCTTGATTGCCGTCATTGCGATCCTCCTCATAGCGCGTTAGGAATTGTTATAAAAATAACATTCTCGGCTTTTGGTATGCAAAGCCCGCACAACAGATCTTTCACGAGCGCTACGCAGGCGTACTCGATGCCCTTCTGGGGCATCGGCTGCGTAGCGCTCGTGTTGTTTCTGTTTTCGTGTAGCTCCATCCGTCCTTCCCACCGTGAAACTCCGCTGGTAGAGGAGAGTGCGATCCCACCCCGTTACTCAATAGTCTGCATCATCCACGGCGACGGCGGCTACCTCTATCACGATCTCCACGGCAATGAGTACAGAGCGGACGAGGAGGCCCTCGGCAGAGTAACAACGGTGGCGGCGCAAAATCCGCAGGCTGAGGTGTTCATCTTTCACGAAAGACGCCGGAGGCACGCCTTGCTCTTCTTTCCTCTCCGTGACGGAAAATTCTATTACTACCGGAACGGACAGCTCCTCGCCGAGGAAGATTACTGGCGCGATAAGGGAGAATCACGCTCTGATCCCGAAGTGGATCTCTATAACCGATTTCGCGCTGAAGAGCGACCTGGGCTAGTGAGATTATTCCTTTACTTCGGTCACGAAATCCCTGAATTCGGCGGCGCGGGCTATGATGCATCGTACAAGAATCAGACGTTCACTGTAGATGACCTTGCAGGCGGATTGGAACGCATCACACGCGATTCCACGAAGTTCGATCTCATTGTGCTCTCCACGTGTTTCAACGGCACGCCTTACACCATCGCCGCGCTTGCTCCGTACGCGCGGTACATCATTGCTTCACCCGGTAATCTCCACCTCTCTTACTTCGATCTCAATCCATTTGAACGATTGGATGTCCGTTTGCGAGACGGAGATGTGTCTGCGTTTGCGAATAAGTTCGCTCGCCAGGCATTCGACCGGCTGATAAGTGATGTCCAGACGGAGGTCACTGTTGCTGTGTACGATGTGGGCCGCGTGCAGGGATTTTTGCACTCCATCGACAGTGTCTACGATCATACCCTGACCACATTGAAGGGAGAGACACCGGCATCCCTTGAGCACTGTGATTGTGCCGAAGATCCTGCATACGTGCTGCCCGGGATGAGCGATGGGGTAGATCTATTCTACCGTCCGCCGCTCTTTGGACGCTCAAAGCACAAACAGAGCCATTCCGGATGGGAATGCTGGAGGCATCTAAAGTAATCCAGTTAGGATTACTTAATTATAGTCCAAAAGGACCATTCACTTGACTGTAAGGAGTTGTCAAATGAACACACTTAACATTAAAGGATACCGGATTGAGGTTGCTGGTAAGCTCAAACAAATATTCGCCAACCTGAAAGGCGATGAATTGCTTTTCAGGGAAGGTGTGGAAGAAGAATTGTTGGGAAATCTGCAAAAGAAGCTTGGGAAAACACAGAAGGAAATTCGCCGTCTGATTGAGAATGTATAATGAGACGAAAGGAGGATCACAATGAGAGACCTTTGATTTAATCGGTTGAAGGCTTTTCTCGCCGAATTGGTGAAAATGCATTAACTTATTGTGGGTTAATGAAATAACCTACAACAAGGAGTTTTCTCAATTCGCAAGTTATGGCAAAAGGAGGAGCAAAATGCTCGAAACCATTGCAGTCGTCTTGGTTGTCCTCTGGCTTCTGGGTTTTTTCACCTCGTACACCATGGGCGGATTCATTCATGTCCTCTTGGTCATCGCGGTCGTGGTGATTCTGATTCGTGTCATTTTAGGTCGACGCCTGTAATGCAGCGGGGCACTGGGCAGAGTGGTCCGTGGTGGGGATCCAAGAATTTCTTTAATAAGAGGAGACGAAATGAACGCAGTCAAGATGGCGGCAATTGCGCTGATCGTAGCCGGCGTCCTGGGGTTGGTGTATGGCAGTTTCAGCTACACCAAGGAGAACCATAAAACCCAGCTGGGACCGATCGAGCTGTCGGTAAAGGACAAGCAGACGGTCAACGTCCCAGTTTGGGCTGGCGTGGGGGCGATAGTGATTGGCGGCATGCTCCTGCTTTTTGGAAGCAAGAAGAGCTAGCCACTGCACCTGCTGCCTAACAAGGCGCTCCAGCCGATGTCCTTGTCGACGCTTCTCGGCGACAAGGAAAATCGCAACTGATAGAAGCATTTTAGGAAAATACTTGCAATGAATCTAAAGGCAAGATTATCCACAAGTGATTTCAGGCATTACATTTTTGCCGTATGCGTTCTAACCAGAGACAGAAAGCTTAGGATATGGAAGTGAGCTGAGATTTTTCGTGTGGACCGTTGCTGGCAGTACATGTCTGCAGTAATTCAAAGTTTGAGAGGGAGGACAAGATGTTACAGAAAGATATGAACGAAGAAAACAAGGAAATAAAGAGCAAGGCTTATGAGCTCTACCAGGAACATGGCTTTAAGGACGGCAATGATTTTGTTGATTGGCTTGAGGCGGAAAGGCAAATGGGAAAACAGTCCAGATCTAAGCGCACTAAACAGATGAAAAATCTTCTTTTTATTATTGTGGGAATATTGTGCGTTATCGTGGCGATCCTGTTGATTATGCTGTTCAAGAAAAACCCTCGAGTGGAACTATCCGAACAGAGCCTATCTAAGCTGAAGGTCATGATACTTGTGTTTGACCCGAAGGACGATGAGAAAGTAGTCGTCTTCGGTGACACGCATTTCGATTTCGATAATTCTACCCTTAGCCAGGAAGCAAAGACGCTGCTGGATAATGATGTGCAGGTCCTGAAGGAAAACCCTCAAATAAACGTCCGTATGGCAGGATATACCTCTGCTGAGGGCTCGGAAGAAGTCAATCAAAAATTGAGCGAAAGTAGAGCAAATGCAGTCAGGGACTATCTGATCGAAAAAGGTATTTCGCCAGAGAGAATCACTGTGATCGGATATGGCAGGACAAGACCGGCAGTGTATGAAGTGACACCCGGTGACATCAACTCAAAGGAAGCGATGGCTAACATGCGCGTTCTTTTTGAAGTTGTAGTGAAATAGGACGATAGCACTTCATAGTTCGACACGAAAAGAAATTTATGGATAGGCGCTCAGATCCGTATGCTGCCGATGATGTAAAGAAAACATCGCCGGACATATCAATGAACAACCATTCGAGAACTTTGATTTAATGAGTTAAGTGGCTTTTATATTTTCTGAAGTTTCTTGTGAGGCTTGATAAGGTTTTTGACTGAGAAATCTTTCCCTTTCTTGAACAGGGATTGGATCATTCAACCGGAAAAACTTCCGGATTACAGCGGGACCGATTAAGCACCATCCCGGGCATGATTGCTCGGAGCGCTGCGGTCGAGGGCAATCCAGAGTAGATCGATTATGCCTGGCCCCCCATCCTCGATCGCCGCCGTCGCAACTGAGGCACATCACAATGAAAGAATGCGAAATGCACCCGACGGCCGCTCCCGTTCCGAACGGTTGGGGGTCACATAGCCACATCCATACGCTCGTGCTGATGGCGGCGACCGCCCTCGGAATCTATCTCTGTTACCGGCTGGCTATGCCCTTCTTGCCCGCGCTCGTTTGGGCACTGGCGTTGGCGGTCGTGTTCACTCCCTTCTACCGGTGGCTGGAGTCAAAACTGAAGCGCCGCAACTTGGCTGCGGTGGTCGCTGTCCTGGTGGTCGGTTTGAACGTGGTCGTCCCGGCGACCTTCGTGGGGCAGCGGCTCATCCTGCAGGCGGCGAAAGGCGCGCAACTTGTTACGGCGAAGGTCGAATCCGGCGATTGGCGGCGTGCCATCGAAACCCGGCCGCGCATCGCGCTTCTCGCTGACAGGATCGAGCAGCAAGTTGACCTGCCGGGTACCGTTCAGACTCTCACGGCATGGCTGACCAACACCGCCAAGTCCTTCGTCAAAGGTTCCGTGGTTCAGATAATCGGTTTCTTGATGACCTTCTATCTGCTTTTCTTTTTTTTCCGCGACCATCGTGCAGCGCTTCAATCGCTCCGGTCTCTGTCGCCACTCTCGGAAGTGGAAATGGACCGACTGCTGGGTCGGGTCGGCGATACCATTTGCGCCACAATCTACGGAACGTTGACCGCCTCCGCCGCGCAGGGCCTGTTGGGCGGACTGATGTTCTGGTGGTTGGGCCTGTCGGCGCCGTTGCTTTGGGGAGTGGTGATGGCGGTGCTGGCTGTTGTACCGGTGTTGGGTGCCTTTGTGATTTGGATTCCGGCGGTCCTCTTTCTGGCGTTGGATGGCAGTTGGGGGAAAGCCCTGATTCTTGCCGTGTGGGGCATGATTGTCGTCGGTGGCATCGACAACCTGCTTCGCCCCATACTGGTGGGGAACCGGCTGAAACTCCACAACGTCCTCGTGTTCATGACTGTGGTCGGGGGCTTGATTCTGTTTGGTCCGGCCGGTCTCATTTTGGGTCCCGTGGTGCTCACGGTTACCGTGGCACTTCTGGAAATCTGGCACAGTCGAACAGCGGCTGAGGCGGCTGCGACAAAGGACGTTGCCGAACAGGCGGTCGAGAAGACCGGCAAAGCTCTTGAGAAAGCTGACGCCGCCTTAGAGAAGACTGGTGCGGACATGCAGAAGTAGACACGACATCCTGCTGAAGCCGGAAGAAGGGATTACCGAGCATACTGAAAACAGGTAGAACAAGGACCCAAGGAAGGAGAGTGCATCATAAAATAGGGCGATTTTGGGATTATTACTCAGGGCATGTAGGTGTTTGCATTTTATGGTAATAGAATATTATCCGTATCGCAAAAATTACCAATATGTTAGAAGCAATCAAGAGATCGTCAATAAGGCGAACTATTTAATGCCCATTACATTAATTTTTTTATCTTGATCTTCGGGAAGATGTGATTGTGTGATGAATCCTGAGCGTTTGATTGCCGGATTTCGGCAAAGATATCAATGAAGTCACAAATAAACATTTTGCATATTTCAACCTGTCTCGCAGGCAATTCCATCCATTTAAAATGGGAGGGCGCAAAATGACCGGCCGCAAATCCGTTTCAACCGTCGCAGCATTTTTTATATTCATTTTGATCCCGGTCTCCTGCGCTATCAATCCCGTCTCCGGCAAGAGAGAATTTATGCTGGTTTCGGAACAGGACGAAATTTCCATGGGGAAACAAGCCGACCAGGATGTCGGTCAGACGTACGGTTTCTACGAGAATCCGGCGTTGTCAAATTACGTCAACCAGATCGGTCAGGGCATATCCAAGGCTACGCAACGGCCTAATAACGAATACCATTTCAAGGTGCTGGACACGCCGGTTGTCAATGCGTTTGCCGTGCCGGGTGGATATGTGTACGTGACGCGCGGCATTCTGGCTTACATGAACGATGAAGCCGAGCTGGCTGGGGTCATCGGGCATGAGCTCGGACATGAGAACGCCCGGCACATAGCCCAGCAGATGAGCCGTCAGCAGGTTGCCCAGCTCGGACTCGGGATAGGCACGATCCTTTCGGAAGATTTCAGGAAATACGCCGGTCTGGCGCAGTTCGGCGTAAGCATGATGTTTCTCAAATTCGGCCGGGACGACGAGCGTCAGGCGGACGATCTCGGAGTAGAATACGGCAGCAAGTCGGGTTACGACACCTATCGGATGGCTGCTTTTTTTCAGACTTTGGAAAGACTCAATCCGGGCGGCAGCAGCAGCGGCCTACCGGACTGGTTTTCCACCCATCCCAATCCGGTGGATCGAGTTGCGGCGGTAAACAATAAAACCACGGAATGGCGCCAAGAACTCAATCGGACTCAGTATGCGGTCAAGCGAGACGATTATTTAAAAAAGGTTAACGGAATTATCTACGGCGAAGACCCGCGCCAAGGATACGTGGAAGGCAATGCGTTTTACCATCCGAAGATGAAATTCACCTTCCCAATTCCCAGCGGCTGGCAGGTCAGCAACATGCCATCGCAGGTTCAGGTCGTTTCGGAAAAACAGGACGCCGTCATCCTGCTCATGCTTGACGATTCGCCATCGATTTCCCAGGCCGCCGACAAATTCGTGCAGAAAAACAATGCGACCGTGCAGTCCACGGAACATCTGCTGGTTAACGGGTTTCAGGCTGAAAAAGTCATAGCGCGGATGATCTCCGACCAGGGCACACTGCAAACCATGTCCTATTTCATTGCTAAAGGTAACTCCGTTTATGCCCTGCACGGATTGGCCGGACAGGATGGCTTTTCACAGTATTCGTCAACGTTTTCCAGAACGTTGAGCGGGTTTAAAAATCTCGAAGATCCGTCCAAAATCAACGTGAAACCTAAAAAGCTCACAGTCAAAACCATCGCCAGAGCCGGCATTTTGAGAACGCTATTGAAGCAATTCGGTACGCCGGACAGCGAACTCGAAAACCTGGCCGTTTTGAATGGTATGCAGCTGGCGGACAAAGTGAACGCAGGAACGCTGATAAAAATTGTGGTGAAATGATCAGGCCGTTGTTAGAGCCGTGCTAATGCTGTTCGTGGTTGGTTTACTCGATTCAGTTGACAGGCATAACGGGTACATGGTGTCGGCAAAAACCAAAAGGAGGTTTGTCATGAAAACGGCTATGCACTTTACCCTGCTCAGTTTCGTCTTTATCGCTCTGCTGTCCGGATGCAGTTCACATCCAAAGATAGCCTTAGAGACTATCCAGAGAGATCTTGTTGGGAAAACCACAGGCGAAGGCATCGTGTCATGGACCTTTGATAAGAACGAGCCCCGAGAAATTTCTATTGTCGAGAGCAAATACGAGGGGGACAATGCAACGATAATCATCGATATTAAAACCCAAAGTGCCCCAGGATCTATTATGAAATCGCAAATGGCGGGAAAGCTTCGTTTGCATTATGAGCGGATTAAAAATGAATGGAATCTTACTCGGATTGAAAACTTAACTTTCAAAGAGTTTTGATGTCTTTTTTCCATCAATGAAAGTGCCTAACAACCGCATTCTTCTGGTGACCGCCATTGTGGTCATCTTGGTTAACGTCATTCGCGGACGGAAGCCCCTGTGACGATTTAACACTGACAACGTTGGGTTCAAGAAGCTTGGCTGACTCATATCGACTACAAGTGATATAGGGTCTGCAAACATCGGAATTGTGCAAAAGGGCAATCCTATGCAGTTGAACTTTTCATGCGTGAGCATGACGGATATTAGTGTCCTCGTGATGCAGAGGAGATCTTCAAAATGCAGAAAACTGGTTATCAAACAAAACATCCCCGGGGGAAATCACCCCCGCCCGACCAAACGGTCGTTCGGGTGGGAATGAGGGGGCCTTCGGTCAATTGAACAGACACCGAAGGCTTGACACTCACTTAAGTCGAAATTACATCCACATTTCAAAAAGAGGTACACTATGAAAGCACATATGAAATTTGTCATCGCGGCGGTATTCTGTGTTTCGATCGCCATTCTGATGGGCTGTGCTCTCAGTAACGCGTTGAAAGGTGGTGCGATTGGCGCAGGAGCTGGAGGAGTTGCTGGCGGTGTTATCGGACATCAGCTTGGGAACACTGCCGTTGGTGCTATCATTGGGGCGGCAGTCGGCGGAACAGCCGGGGCACTCATCGGTCGTCATATGGATAAGCAAGCAGAAGAGATGAGACAAGACATCAAGAACGCAAAAATCGAACGAATCGGCGAGGGAATCAAGATCACGTTCGATTCCGGAATTCTCTTCGAAATAAATTCATCCGAGTTGCAGCCTGTAGCCAGGACAAACATCGAGAGCTTGGCGAAGATCCTTAATAAATATCCGGACACCAACATTCTCATTGAAGGAGACACCGACAACACAGGCACTGACGAATACAACCAAAAGTTGTCAGAACGTCGTGCTCAAGCTGTTGCTGACTATCAAAAGGGTCAGGGTGTTGCCGGTTCAAGGATTTCCACTGTAGGATTAGGTGAGTTGAATCCTATCGCTTCAAACGATACGGACTATGGTCGTGAGCAAAACCGACGCGTTGAAGTTGCCATTTTCGCGAACGACAAGTTGAAGAAAGCCGCCGAGAACGGCAACCTTAACTAACTCAAGCTAAATTAGGTAAGCCGATTATTAAGCGTGATGTTGCCATAATATAGTGGACACCTCCAATACTCAATAGGGAATTACATCCTTTCCTTCATCCTGTATAAACATCAGGTTATATCTTTTTGATTTTATACAGGCTTGTAGATTGGACTTTGGGCGCATGAGTATTGGACTTTGGTCCAATATCTATCAAGCCTTGGAGAGGTTAAATTCAATTGAGTACAAAATAATAGTTTTGATATAGAAGCAAGTGCTGGCAGGAAAAGTTATTACGAATTATTTAGGTTGATTCTGTATCCTAATAGGGCAGAAAGGAAAAGCCATGCGCTTCGCGTATCCGCAATTCATTTTTCCGGCAGCTCTGGCTCTCCTGCTGATCCTTCCCCGGGTCGGCGCCCCTCAGCAGCAGGATTCTCTCGATATAGTGAAATCCCATTCGCGTCTTTTCACCAAGAACATGTTCGATGTCCAGGCTTCCCGGGAGTTTTTCGACAGGGTGATCAACGCGCCGTCCCTGGAAGGCGTCAATTTCCCGCTGCGGTTCGTCCGATTGCAGTCGGTTGCGCCGGAGGCGGATAACCGCAACCAGGAACAGAAGCTCAACGATCTTTTCCTGGTATATATCAACTATCCCGGCGGGACTCTGCTCTGCCAGACCGTGCAACTGGGCCTGGATTTTTTCAGCTACTCGAAAGAGATCACCACCTACGGGATTGGCAACCTGCATACGGAGCTGAATTTCATTGGGTCGGGAAGGCGTTTCGTGAGGACCGGGATTTACTATGATTTCTGACTTGAATCCAAATTAGTTCTGCAAAAGTCCCTTAATAATGCCAGAATTCTTTCAAATGTTTCAGGAAGCAACCATTTTCTTTCTTAGGAGTTGGTGATTATTTAAGCTGCTGATATTAAAGAAGTTATGATGATATTGCAAATATTTGTAACATTTATTACAATGTCAGCACCTTCAAATTAATTGACCGGACTCAGGTCACGAGTCCTGACTGAGTCCGGTATGATGGGTGTCCATATTTATGTGGCAATATCACGCCGCGACGATAACCATCTGCCTTGTAGCGCTGCTCTTGATCGTAATCATTTCGATTCTCCTCATGTAGTCTTTCTATAGAATCTTTAACCTCCCCAAAGCTTGATCGATATTGGACCAAAGTCCAATACCCGTGCACCCAAAGTCCAATTTCCAAACCTGTACAAAACAACTAAAATATAACAGGAAAATGCAATCCGATCTGTTTAAATCCATCGATGGATGCGGCTGGTATTGAATGGTTTTCTATCCGCAACGTCGAAAATGGTATTTTTAGAGGTGCACTTAACTTTATAAGGAGTTAAGAATATTGAAGGATAAGATAAAAAAACTCATGGTGAACCATTCCACTTCAAAAATGAAGGGAGTACTTTTAATGAGTAACTACATGAGGTATTCTAAGAGATTTTTGTGGGTTATGGCATCAATGCTGGTTGTTTTTGTGTCCACATGCCAGGATGAAAAGAATATTTTACCGCCGGATGTCACTCCACCCACCGTACTTTCCACAGACCCTGTCAATGCTGCCACCGGTGTTGCTGTCGGCAGTATAATCAACGCAACCTTCAATGAAGACATAAATCCTGCAGCGGTCAGTACGGCAACTTTTCTTGTTCGACAAGGGACAACGCCTGTTATAGGCACAGTGTCCTTATCTGGTAAAACGGCAACCTTTACACCATCAGCCAATCTCGAGTCCAGTGCTACCTATACTGCCACGCTTACGTCCGGTGTGAGGGACCTGCCAGGCAATACGCTGGCAAGCAACTTTGTATGGAACTTTACCACAGTGGCAACACTGGACACCATCAAACCTACGGTGCTTTCCGTAATCCCCGTAAATGCAGCCACCGGTATTTCCATCAACAGTAAACTCACCGCAGTCTTCAGTGAGGCGATGGATCAGTCAACGATCTCCACGGCAACCTTTACGGTGAAAGGACCCGGCGGGACGGCCGTAACGGGAACCGTCGTTTATGATGTACCAAGCAAGAGTGCGGTCTTTACGCCGTCAGGCAATCTTGCGGCTAATACTGTATTTACCGCCATGATTACAACCGGAGCTAAGGACCTGGCAGGCAATGCGCCGGCAAGTAACTTTACATGGAACTTTACCACTGGTTCGATCCCGGATGCCACGGCGCCCACAGTGAGTTCCACAATCCCTGTCAATGCTGCCACCGGTATTGCTGTCAGCAGTATAATCAACGTAACCTTCAGTGAGAAGATGGATCCGTTAACGATTACCCCAGCAACTTATCTTCTTTGGCAAGGGACAACGCCTGTTGCAGGCACATTTACCTACTCTGGTGAAACGGCGACCTTTACGCCGGCAGGCAATCTCCTGGCTCATACTCTCTATACTGCCACGATTACAACCGGGGCGAAGGACCTGGCAGGCAACGCACTGGCAAGTAATTTTGTATGGAACTTTACCACCGGTGCAGCACCGGATTCCACCGCACCTATGGTGATTTCCACAATCCCTGTGGATGCAGCCACCGGTGTATCCATCAGCAATAAACTCACCGCAGACTTCAGTGAGGCGATGGATCAGTCAACGATCTCCACGGCAACCTTTACGGTGAAAGGACCCGGCGGGACGGCCGTAACGGGAACCGTCGTTTATGATGTACCAAGCATGAGTGCGGTTTTTACGCCGGCAGGCAATCTTGCAGCTAATACTGCATTTACCGCCATGATTACAACCGGAGCTAAGGACCTGGCAGGCAATGCGCTGGCAAGTGACTTTACCTGGAACTTTACCACGGGTTCGATCCCGGATACCACGGCGCCCACAGTGAGTTCCACATACCCTGTAAATGCTGCCACCAATGTTGCCATCAGCAGCAACCTCGACGCAACCTTCAGTGAGGTGATGGATCCGTTAACGATCAGCACGGCAACTTTTATTGTTCGACATGAGACAACGCCTGTTGTAGGCACAGTGGTCTACTCTGGTAAAACGGCGATTTTTAATCCATCAGGAAATCTCGAGATCTTTGCTACCTATACTGCCACGATTACGAGCGGGGCGAAAGACCTGTCAGAGAATGCATTGGCAAGCAACTTTGTCTGGACCTTTATCACAGGTGCTGCACCGGACACCATTAAACCTGAGGTGATTTCCACAATCCCCGCGAATGCAGCCACCGGTGTTTCCACCAGGAGTAAACTCACCGCAGTTTTCAGTGAGCCGATGAATCCGTTAACGATCACTGTAGCGACCTTTACGGTGAAAGACGGTGTGACTCCCGTAACGGGAACCGTCATTTATGATGTATCAAGCGAGAGTGCGATTTTTACGCCGGTAGGCAATCTTGCGCCTAATAAAGTGTTTACTGCCACGATTACAACCGGCGCCATTGGACAGCAAGGTAATGCACTGGCAAGTAACTATACCTGGAACTTTAGCACAGGCGCAATAGCTGACACAACGAAACCTACAGTGAGTTCCACAATCCCCGTGAATGCAGCCACCAGTGTTGGCGTCGCCAGTAAACTCTATACAACCTTCAGTGAGGCGATGGATCCGTTAACGATCACCACGGAAAGCTTTACCCTACGGAAAGGGACAACGGCTATTATTGGCACTTTGGCATATTCCGGAACAACTGCGGTCTTTACGCCGGTAAGCAATCTCGAGTTGAATGCTGTCTATACCGCCACGATTACAACCGGGGCCGAGGACCTGTCAGGCAATGCTCTGGCAAGCAACTTTGTGTGGACCTTTACCACAGTTGCAACACCGGTCTCAACCCCACCCACAGTGAGTGCCACAGTCCCTGGGATTAATGCCACCAATGTTTCCATCAGCAGCAGAGTCATCGCAACTTTCAGTCAGGCGATGAATCCTACCACGCTCAACACGGCAACCTTTAGGGTGAAAGGACCCGGCGAGAATCCCGTAATTGGAGTAATGTCTTATGATGTAACAACCAGGAGTGTGGTCTTTGTGGCGCCGGGCGGCAATTTTGCGCCTAATACCACGTTTAACGTCACGATTACAACCGGGGCGCAAAATCTGACAGGCATTCCACTGGAAAGAAACTTTGTCTGGATCTTTACCACAGGTGCAACACCGGACACCATTAAACCTACGGTGCTTTCCACAATCCCTGTGGATTCAGCCACCGGTGTTGACGTCAACGCTAACGTCACGGCAACCTTCAGTAAGGTGATGAATCCGTTAACGCTCACCGGGTCAAACTTTGCCTTACGGAAGGGGACAACGCCTATTCTTGGCGATTTCTCAAATACCGGAACAACGTGGACCTTTAATCCGGTAATGAGTCTCGATTCCGCTACTGTATATATTGCCACGATTACAACCGGGGTTAGGGACCTGGCAGGCAATACGCTGGCAAGCAACTATGTATGGAGATTTACCACAGTAGCGGACACAACAACACCGCCGGACACAACAACACCGCCGCCGGCAGGTCCAGGGTTAGTAGACCTTAAATCAGCAGGTAATTACGCGATTCTGGCCGGCTCAACAGTCACCAACGTCATCTCCGTTGGCACCATTGTTACCGGGAATCTTGGATTGAGTCCCGGCGTCCTTTCTTCGGTTACCGGATTTCCGCCAGGAACAGTCGTGAGCGGTTCGATATTAGCTGCCGATAGTCCTGGGCAGGCCGCCATCTTGACTCAGGCAAAACAGGACTTGACCGACGCATATAACGACGCCGCTGGACGAGCTCTCAGTGTGATTGTTGTATCCGACGGAGAGTTAGGCGGGAAGACTCTCGTCCCCGGCCTCTATAAATCAGCGCCGGGCTCGTTTGCGATAACAAGCTCCGATCTCTATCTCACCGGCGGCGCAAATGATGTATGGATTTTCCAGATGCCGTCCTCCACGTTCAAAGTGCTCATCGGTCGCCAGATTCATTTGTCCGGAGGCGCTCTGGCTAAAAACATCTTCTGGCAGGTCGGAACTTCAGCGACACTTGGAATAAACACTGTCACCTATGGAAACATCCTGGCGGATCAATCGATCACACTGGAGACCGGCGCAACGCTTTACGGCCGGGCATTGACGCGGATTGCAGCGGTTACATTAGACGCAAACATTGTTACTAAGCCATAAGGCATGCTGCATTCGTTACGCTAATATTAGAGGAAAGGAGCTTCCATGTTTAGGAGAAAATTGTACCCTCTGCTTATGATTCTGGGGATAGCTGTCTTGGGCATGGCTGGGCAGGCGATGGCAATCCATGAAAGAGGTACCGTGTATGTCAGCCCGGTTCTGGCGCACTGGATGGCATACCAGGCTTCCAACCAGTTGAAGGATGGTTTTCTATGGGGGGCAAGGGGCGGTGTGGATATAACGTCCACTATCGGGTTGGAGGCGTTTGGATTGCGAGGGCTTAGCGAAGTCGATCATGTTACGGACAGGCTCCCTGCCGGTATAACTACGATCAATGCCAAATACAGTGCCTATGGTTTGGGGGCCCGCTTCAACGTGCCCGGTTTCAACAGATATGCGCCGTTCCTGTCGGTTTCCGGCGGCCAGGCGAGGGTGGAATTCGATGCGCCAATCACCTCCATGGATTACTCCAAAGCCAGCGTGGACAAAGTCGAAAAACGCAATTTGATTATAGTCGGCGCCGGTGCGGAGGTTATGATTACCCGCAATCTGGCTTTGCGTTTCGATTTACATGATCATTATATCAATAAGAGTTTTATCGAAGGTGAATTGCTCGAAGTTCGCAAAACCCACAACTGGGAATTTGGTGCCGGCGTGACGCTGCTGTTCGGCGGGAAAAATGAAGGCGATGGTACAATGCCCGCCCCAGTTGTGATGCCTGAGTCAAAACCTGAGGAGAAGGTAATTATCATCGTGTCTGAAGTGCCTGAACCGCAGGTTGAGGAGAAGGTAAAGACTCTTGCGTCTGAGCCAAGGATTGAAAAGAAGATAATTATCCTTGCGTTTGAGGACGTGCATTTTGAATTCGATAAGGCGACCCTTACAGAAGAAGCGCAGGTGGTACTGAAAAGGAGCCTCCAGATTCTGAAAGACAACCCTAAAGCTAATGTCCGCATTGCAGGGTATACCTCTGCTTCCGGCACTGAGGAATACAACCAAGGGTTGAGCGAAAGAAGGTCAAAGGCTGTCGAAGAATACCTTATTAATGAAGGAGTCGTTACACCGGACAGACTTTCCACAATCGGATATGGTGAGACAAGACCGGCAGAGTATGAAGCAGCACCGAAAAGCCTTTACTCAAAAGCAGCAAAGGCTAACATGAGAGTTCTTTTTGAAGTCATCGTGAAGTAAGGAAGCGCGAAGGCAAGGGGACGGAAAGGCGATTTGACTTGATCCGTCCCCTTTTCCTCCTTAGACGGGCATCATCTATATAATATGAAGGCCAGAACCAGACTCGCAGTTTTTTCACCACGATGATCCTCGGAGTCATCATATCCCTGGCCGGGGCCAAACCCCTGGACCGCTTCCAGTTTGAGCGCAAGGGCTACTTTTGCGTAGACCCGGATAGCCGTCCCGGCGGGCTGGTGTTCAACCGTACCGTGGAGCTGCGCGACACCTGGGCCAAACTCGTACAAAGGGGCGATCAGGATTGAACGGGCCCAAAGCCTGAAAGACTGCCATCCCCCGGCGACCCCTGTCGGGCTTATTATTTGCCGGCACATCTGTCCCGGCCATAATTTTTATCGCCTCTGCGCCTCCACCCGAGTTCCACTTGCCCGATCCATCCGGGTCGGCTTATTTTGTAGGCTGAAATAAATCCTTCGACTCGACTTTTTCCCTGCAACCGACAGCCTTCCACCGGAAACGTCCTATGAGACTGGGCCGCTTTCCCTTTAACGCACCCTGGCTTGCCATGATGGTGGTGTTTATCTTTACCAGCCTCTGTTCCGCCCGGCCGCGGCCGAAAGTGGGCTTGGCGCTCAGCGGGGGCGGCGCCAAGGGCTTGGCCCATGTCGGCGTACTGAAAGTACTGGAAGAGGCCGGTATCGAAGTGGACTGCATCGCCGGCACGAGCATGGGCAGTATCGTGGGGGCTCTTTACGCGATCGGCTACCGGCCCGCTGACATCGAAGCGCTGGTGCTGGGCCAGGACTGGCGCTGGTTGCTTACGGACCAGATTACCAGGCGCGACCTGTCGTTCGAGGAAAAGCAAGACGACAGCCGTTTCGTGGCCACCTTCCCTATCCGCCAGGGCCGGATCAGCTTGCCCAGCGGGCTGGTATCGGGCCAAAACATAACGGTCCTGATTTCCCGGCTAACCGCCCCGGTGCACCACGTAGAAGACTTCCGGGCCTTCCCCATCTCTTTTAGTTGTGTGGCCACCGACCTGGAAAGCGGCACGGCGGTCGTGCTGGATCACGGATTCCTCCCCGATGTCCTGCGGGCCAGCATATCCATCCCCTCAGTGTTTACGCCCGTAGAGATCGACGGCCGCCTGCTGGTTGACGGTTTACTGGTGCGCAATTTTCCGGTTTCGGACGTCAGGGCGATGGGAGCGGACATCGTGATCGGCGTGGACGTCGGTGCGCCGCTCTACACGAAAAAGGAGCTGAACAGCCTGTTCCGGGTGATGGAGCAATCGATCAACTTCCGAGCGGCGGAAGACACCGAGCGCCAGCATGGGTTGTGCAACATCCTGATTCAGCCCGAGCTGGCCGAATACACGCTGATGAGCTTCGACGCCACCGATTCGCTGATCGCCCGGGGTGAAAGAGCGGCCCGGAAGCTGCTGCCGCAGTTACGGGCTCTCGCCGATTCGCTCCGCGGCTACCCGCGGCCCGGCGAGCTAACCGGCCAGGTCAAGCCATTCGAGCGGGTCTACCTCACCGGGATGAGTTTCGAGGGGCTGCACGAGGTGAGTCAGGACCTCCTGCGAGCCAAGCTCGGGATCGACCTGCCGGCGCTGATGTCCGTGATCGAGATCGAGAAAGCGATCGGCCGGGCCTACGGGACCCGCTTCTTCGAAAGAATCACTTACAAACTCCAGCCGGGCCAGGGCGGCACCCAACTGGTGATCCGGGTGGCGGAGCAGACCGATGATCTGTGCCGGCTGGGAGTGCGCTACGACAGCGACCTGAAGAGTGCGGTGCTGCTCAACACCCTTTTCCGCAATGTCGGGATCGAGGGATCGCAGCTGTCGCTGAGCGCTAATCTGAGCAAACACACGGCCTTCCACGGCGGCTATTACATCTTTACCAACTGGCGGCCCGGCCTGGCGGTCGGCCTGGAAGCCAACTACAACAACCTCGATATCCTGCTCTACGACAACCAGGGCCGGGTTCAGGCCAATCTCGACTATTCCCACTCGAACCTCAATCTGGCTTTCCAGACCATCTTTTCCAACTGGTTCTCCCTGGGAATCACCAGCCAGATTCAGAACTCCGCTCTCAGGTTCGTGGCCAGTCCCGAGGGGGGGCACGAAGGCAATTATACACTGCTGAATTTCGTCACCTATCTCATCGTGGATTCCGCTGACCGGACGGTCTACCCCCGCTCCGGGGTGCAGATTTACAGCGAGGCCACCATCGTCACCGACTGGCTGGATTCCGCTTCCAAGCTTTACAGCATCGCCGGCGTTTCCATTCCCAGTTCCTTCGTGACCTACTCGCTTTCGGCTTTCTCCTATGTTCCAGCCGGCCGCCGGCTCTCGCTTCTTTACGGGGTCTTCGGAGGCACAGCCACCAACCGCCTGATTCCGGAAGATTACCTATTCTACCTGGGCGGTCTCTATCCTTTCATGAGCCGATCGTTCCCGTTCATGGGCCTGAAGTTTCTCGAACGCAACGGGCCTAACGTCCTGGGGCTGCAGGCAGGAGTCCAGTATGAATTCGGCGCCAACAAGGTAGCGATTCTGCGGGCCAACCTGGGAAAAACCGCGCTGAAGGTCGGCGACCTGCTGAATAGGAACGGGATGCTGGCCGGGGCGGGTCTGACAATCGGCTGGATCAGCCCGATCGGGCCGATCGAGTACACGGTGATGTACGGCTCCGAACACCACGAACCGCTTTCGCACCTGAATATCGGCTACCGGTTCTGATCCGCCCGCATGCGCAAGTCCCCGGCTGATTGTTCACCTGATCAGGGGAGCGATAATCCGGGAGAGCAGGTCCGGCCGGCTGTCGTCCCGCTCGAGGACCGGATAGCGCGCGCCGGCATAATAATCGAGCCGGTAGGTGTCGAAGAAACCGTTGTTTTGGGCTATCAGCTCCAGGGCCCGGCCTTCGGTTGCGATTACAGCCACTGCTTGTTCCATCAGGTCTTTCGTCCAGGCGCGCCGGTTGACCGCGACGATTTGCATCCCCGGCGCCAGGCCGGCGACTTGTGCAGATTCCCGGATTTGGCCAATTCCCCCTTGTTCGTAATAAACCAGGCCATTGTGCTGGATTACATGAACGCCAGAATGAGGGAGGATGGAGTTAAGCCGGCAACGGTCAACAGGGAAAAAGCTTTTCTCTCTGAAATGTTGACCAAGGCCGTAACCTGGGGCTATCTCGAACGCAATCTTCTGGAAGGGATGGAGAACTTGAAAGAGCCACGAAAACGCGACGTGGACTTGACTCCCGAACAGGCGGCGCGACTAATCGAAGCACTCCCGACCAAAGAAATCAAGAATATTGTCGCATTTGCTATTTATAGTGGCCTCAGGCTGGAAGCCATTCTGGATTTGCGGATCGAGGATGTGAATTTTCTGGATTCAGGGTCGATCTCCAAAGCCATAGGAATCGATAAGGGTGGAGATAGGGCGGAAAGAGTATTGAGCAGACAGGCGACCGAGATTTTGAGATTGTCAATAGGGGAGAGGGAGGCAGGCCACGTATTCACCAATCCGAGGACTGGAAAACGGTTCTTTGGAAGAATGGGCAGTTTCGACAGGGCGGTGAGAAAATTGGGGCTGACTGCAAAGAATGGCAGCAAATTGAGGTTCCACGATCTTCGCCATGTTTATGGTAACTGGCTTCATCGGGCTGGAGTAAGCCTGGATGAGTTGAGAGTGCTGTACGGTCACCGGGACAGGTCGACAACAGATAGATACATCACTCCCGATCTGAAGGTAATAGGTGAAAAATTCGCCTTACACCTTACAACCGAATATCTTCAAAGAAAAAAGCCGCTGAACAATTACTCAGCGGCTTCCTAATTTTTGTTACAGGATTGTGACAGTTGGAGTATCCAGGTCGTCTGACTTCTGTCACAAAAACTGTAACTCATTGAAAAAACTGGTACGCCCGAGAGGAATTGAACCCCCAACCTTCTGATCCGTAGTCACATTTCAATGAGTTTTAACTAAATCTCTAACTCATTGAAAATCAACTCAAGAGCGCACGATTGCCCTATCTGCGCTTTTTCTGGCTGAATGCAATAAATGCCATAGATGTATTAAATAGCCTCATGTTTGTCATAGTTTTGGCACAGTCGAGCACATCGGAGATAGCTCTCTTTTGGATTGTCAATGCAGAACGTAGCTTTTTATTACCAACATTGGCTTGAATATATTTCTCCCTGTCTGTATTCTCTGCTTGTTCGTCATTCTCAGTTCGTGACCACTATTATCACCTATTTGTAACTACTTTTTAGACGAATCTTAACTCTCCGACAGTCTTATTCTCAAACTCCTCCAGCTTTGCCACTTATTTTAAGGAGTTACACGGGCAAGAATTCTGAATCCTCGAGAGCCCCTGCATATCAGGCAGGAAATGAGCAGGTATTTATCCTTCTCCAGCGGTTTAATATTACCGGTGTCCGGAACTGGATTGTGACTCATCAAGATCCCATGCACGACGATGATTTTTCTCGTCGCCAAGCTCAACCTCCACAGGCAGATACTGGAAACGATAGGCTGCAAAATGATTCTGTCCAATGCTTTTGACGGTCTTCGCCTGTACTTCTGAGCTGCGGCCCGGTCTGATTCGTACCTGAGCCCTGTCCGCCTGTACCTCACGCTCCCGAATTTCTAATCTTAGTGGTTACGCAAAAATCGCAGCTCAGCGTGCAGGCACTCCACCTCATTGAGCAGATCGGACAAGGTTTTGAGCCAGTCCAGATCGCTGCGGTTAACGGTCCGCAAGTACTCGATCCGCCGAACGGTAAAGATCGCCTCTTCCGTGAACACCATCACCCCATACGGCGGCTGCAAGACAGGGCGCACAAGGCCGGCGCGGCAATAGATAAGGATGGAACGGCGTGGGACACCGGCGAGATGAGCGGCCGCATCAAGACTGTAAAGAACGCCTGGTTCCGCCTGAAACAACTCAAGGGCCAGGTACGAAGGGATATCCGAGTGGAATTGTTTGCTCATGAGTTTGTCCTCGGGTTGAATGTCGATATGGTGGCCAACTGCTCCCACAGGAGTTTTTGCGCCGATGTAAGCTGCGACGGAACCTGGATGGACACAATGGCATACAGGTCACCACGCGTTCCGGTACCCAGGGGCAATCCCTTCCCGCGTAAACGAAATTGCCGTTGAGCCATCGTGCCCGCCGGTATTCTCAAGGCCACCATGCCATCAAGAGTCGGGACGTGGACGGTGGCGCCCAACACCGCCTCCCAGGGAGACAGTTCCAAATCGTAATACAGGTCGGCACCGCGTACCCGGAAATCGGGGTGCTTGGCGAATTTTATCCTCAAATATAAGTTTCACGAGCCTCCTCCGCCCAGGCCTTCCTGTCCTTTGCCCGCAAGACGGATGAGCTGTGCTTCCCGAATGCCGGGTGAGATTTTCACCTTCAAGGTCTGCATTGAGGATTGCCTGGTGCGCGGATCGGTTCGCTGCAGCCTGATCGTGCGCGTCGAACCGTGCCGGACTTCGTCAAGTGTCACCAGGATGTCTCCCTCGATGTCCTGACCGCGTTGTGCGACCGTCTCCCCTCCCATCCCTCGTCCTCCCGTTCGGGCGAAATGGGCGAAACCGCCGACCGGGCGACCACGACTGCCGAAGAACTGCTCGAAGAAATCGCTGAAGCCCGTCCCATCGAAATGGAATTCAGAATCTTCTCCGGGATCTCCGTCAAATCTACCTTCCTGCTGCGTTGTCTGCCTTTCAGGATGGTTCCAGTTAGCCCCCAGCTCATCGTACTTTCGCCGTTTGTCCGGGTCGCCAAGGACTTCGTTGGCCTCATTGATTTCCTTGAACTTGTCTTCGGCCCTGTGTTTGTCTTTCGCGACATCGGGGTGATATTGCCGGACTAATTTGCGGAACGCCTTCTTGATTTCCTCGTCAGTCGCTTTTCGCGCCACGCCGAGGACCTGATAGTAGTCCTTGAATTCAACGGGCATGGATGGCTCCTTCATCATTCTGCAATCCGAACGAAGCCAGTTTCACGCATGTGGACCTGTAATCTGTGTGAAAAATGCTTCTAATCCCCAAACTTACGCTGAGGTTTGAGCGGTATTAAAAGTGACGCCGGGGCTCCAGGCTTTCCTCGGAGCTCCGGCGTTTATCGGTTCGGATTAAGTGGATCGAGGCCCACCCTCAGGGCAGGACCCTATTAAGCTCCTCGGCGGATTTGAGCAGGCGGGTGACCTTGTTCTTGAACAGGATGTCCCGGTTGGAAAGTTTCTTTCCGTAGTAATCCTTGTCCGCCTTGTCATCCTGGCTGATATTCGAGCCGTTGAGCGCTATCCCGGCGAAGAGCCCGCTCGATCTGTAGTAGGCGAAGATGTCGGAGTTCAGGGTGATATCAATCCCGGCCGGGGCAGTGCTACTCAGCGGCCCGGCGGTCACGCTAGCATCAGCCCCCAGGGTGAACTTGTTCCTGCGCAGGGCCTTGACCCCGCTCTCGGACATGATAAACAACACCAGGTCGGTGGACTGGCCGCCGATCTGCAAGCCGAAACTGCCCTCGCTAATTGAGACGAAAGCTGGCGGACTCCACTTGCGATTATCCTTGCGATAGATCACCACCCCGCGCCCGAACTCGCCGCCCACTATGAAAGCCCCTTTTTTCATCCCGGGGATGATAATAATCCCTCTGCAGTTGTCGAGCATGTATCTGGGCACGCCCTGGTCGAGGGTTTTGATCAGGGCCTTGAACACATCGGCCGAGTAGCTCACCCGGTCGTCGAACTTATCCGCGTAGGCCAGGACGACTGCGAAGAGGACGGCGGCTACGGCTGCTGTCCAGAGCCTGCTTATTCGACTAGTTTTCATATTCTTCCCCCTGCTGAGGATTGGGAGATACCTTAAAAACCTACCCCTAAAATTAAACGGCTCGGGCTACACGCTGGTCCAGCGCTCCTCCCGACTTGCCGATCATACTGCCTCACATCTCGATAAACCTCCCCTGCGGAGCCCCGCAATCCGGACAGGTTTCCGGGGCCTGGTCGCCATCGAGATGGTACCCGAAAATACTGCAGACAGAAGTTTTCACCCCGACTCCGCGATTCCGTGAAATCCGCCCCATCCTGCACTTGGTAGCCGTCTTTTTAGCACAGCGATAACCTGATACACTGACATTGCGCTGAACTGAAAGATAAGGTTAGGTTAAAATGGAATGTTTTATTTTGTCGATTTTACACGGATTTGGAAATTGGACTTTGGGTGCACGAGTATTGGACTCTGGTCCAATATCGTTCAAGCTCTAGGGAGTGATTGGACTACACCCCTTATGGCTAGACACTATGGGTTGGGAATAAGTACATCCTCTGGGAATTGGTAGTTAGGGCCTCGTACTCAGCTCGTGGACTACTACAATAATCACCGCTACCACGAGTCGCTCGACAACCTGACACCGGCCGATGTCTACTTCGGCCGGAGCAGACATTGCCTGTCGCTAAGAGATATGATCAAGCGGGAAACCCTGAAAGCGAGAAAGGATTTTTACCTCGTGAATGGAGAACGGAAAAGCAGCTGTAATTTATAAGATGCAGACCTTGAATATTTACACAAGCTGTCCAACATGCTCTGACGACTTACAACGACATACAATTTCTATAACTTACTGTTCCTTAATCCCGAAATATTTCTGCGGGAACATCCTGTTCAACATGAACCAGGAGCGAAAATCCGCTTTCTTCAACGCGTAGCTGATCATTGGCACGTTACAGCCACAGGTCCGGCAGACTACGCCAGCTCCAAGCACGCAGGGCTTCTTAACCGCCAGTGCAGCATTAAACGAGATAAAGTTTCTCCCCTTAAAAAAGCAGTCGTGCTGGTGCTCCTTCTCCTTGAACAACGCGATTATGTAAGGGGTCATGAATACGATGTCGCGATTTTGCTTCCACGCCTTGTTGAGCCAAGATATAACCTTATCCAGCTCGTCGCCCGATAGAAGCAAAGGGTCGTCTCGATCGGAATGAGAAGTATAGAGCGCGAATGTGATTCCCTCGACGTTTGTATCCCGGGCGATCTGCACCAGCTCGTCGATATACTTGTAGTTGAGCATGGAAAGGGTGGGGGCGATAATCACTCTTTTATCGTTCCGGATGTTCTCGATCACCTTATCGAAAATATCCGCTCCTCTTATCCTGTTATGCACATCTCGTGGTCCATCGAGACTGATAAATATTCTTCTATTTATCCGGTTGCTGATCTTGTTAACCCCATTGGATGCAATTGCTATTGCCCCAAATATTCTGTCAGCGGAATCAATCACATCCGGTCTTAAAGCGGGCTCCCCCCCGGTGAGAAAAGCCATACTGACACCCTTCGATTTGTGATCGAGAAACACTTCGGTCCATTCCTCGCTTGAAAGCTCTTTTTTCGAGTTATCAGTTTTCCACCAGTAGCAGTGGGCGCATTTCAAGTTACAACTGGAAGTTATCTCGTAGTTTGCCACCCTGGGAAGCTCGGATATTTTCTTGTAGTCGCGGAGGAACTTGAAAAAGCGGACGACCTTATTCACGATTCGCTCTATTCTATTTGTCGTTGTTGAAAAATTCTACCCAGATCAACCCCCCGGATCCAATATCTATTAATCAGATATTCACAATATTTAAACTAAAAAAGCAAAAGATGGCCTCCTTTTTTTTGATTTTGAGCGAAAACCTTCATCCTTTTCAGCTTGCATCGAGAGATTCCCAATTTGTCTCTGCAATAAACTATCCGATTCATCAGAAGTTTCAATGA
>Ga0214473_10000150_pt1 | contig 99934 bp, 92 predicted proteins | sample RVTome_7_FD_203509 | JGI IMG/M metagenome (GOLD analysis project Ga0214473, IMG submission 203509) | Soil microbial communities from uranium-contaminated site in the Upper Colorado River Basin, Wyoming, United States - RVT98D197 | ecosystem: Environmental > Terrestrial > Soil > Contaminated >... | reverse complement strand
GCCTCTTTCATGCTCTTTATAATCTCTTTCAGTTCTTCAAGCGAAAAGCCTTCTTCGATTATGAACCCGGCGGTGAGAAAGAGCGGTTTTGCGCCGGCCACTGCGAGGTCGTTCACCGTCCCGTACACGGCAAGCTCCCCGATATTGCCGCCAGGGAAGAATATGGGCGAGACCACGTACGAATCCGTTGTGTAGGCCAGCCGCGAGCAGGATTTCAATGTAGGGGCGCTGCTTGCTGCGCCCTCTAAATCGAGAATTGCCGAGTCCCCAAGCTCTGCTATATCAAATGCCGGGCCAATGTGCTCGGCTATGAGCCTGTGCATGAGCTTTCCGCCGCTCCCGTGCCCAAGCAGGACCTTATCCATTATAGCCCCCGTATTTGTAATCGTATTTATAATAAGCGGCGCAGGAGCCTTCCGTGCTCACCATGCAGGCCCCGACCGGCCTTTCGGGCGTGCAGGCTTTCCCGAAGAGGAGGCATTCGGGAGGGGTTTTTATCCCCTTCAAAATCTCTCCGCACGCGCAGGCTTTTGGCTCATTTGATTCGGGGACCTCGGGGCCGAGCTTTTTTACCGCGTCAAAGCCGCTGAAGGCTTCTTTCAATTGCAATCCGCTTTCGGGTATTGTCCCTATCCCGCGCCAGTTCGCGTCCTCCTGCTCGAAATATTTCCGGATAAGGGCGAGCGCTTTGGGATTTCCTTCGGCCTTTACCGCTTTTTTATACTCTATTTCCACTTCCGCTCGTCCCCCGGCCATTTGCCTTAGAAGCATCAGTATCCCCTCGATTATCTCCCGGGCCTCAAACCCGGTTATAACGGAGGGCTTCCCGTAAACTCGCGCGATGAATTCGTAAGGGCTTTTTCCTATTATCGTGCTTACATGGCCGGGGAGGATGAACCCGTCAACATTGACCTCGCCGGAATCGAGGAGGGCCTTAAGTGCCGGCGGGATCAGCTTGTGGGCCGAATGGATGCAAAAATTTCCTATCCCAAGCCTTTGGGCCTCATAGAGGGTCGCGGCTATAAGGGGAGAGGTGGTCTCAAACCCTGTGGCGAAGAAGACGACCTCTTTTAAGGGGTATTTAAGAGCAAGTTCGAGCGCGTCCATTGGCGAATAGACCACCCTTATGTCCGCCCCTTCCGCGCGCGCTTCCTGGAGGCTTCCCCTGCCCCCCGGCACACGCATCATGTCCCCGAAAGTGGCAAGTATCACATTGGGCATCCCGGCCATCTCTATCGCAAGGTCCACGTCTTTAACAGGCGTTACGCATACGGGGCACCCCGGCCCGCTCAAAAGGGAAATCTCCTTGGGGAGGAGGCCCCTCAGGCCATGCCGGAAAATTGCCACCGTATGGGTCCCGCAGACTTCCATTAGCCTCATGGGCCGACCGATGGCATTCGAGAGGGTTTCAATCTCCTTAAGACATGCCTTCATTCAGCCTCTCTCTTACGAGATATGCCTGCCCGAGGGATATCCCGCCGTCATTTGCCGGGACCTTTTCATTTATATGGACGGAAAAATTTTCCCTCTTTAAAAGCCTCACTGTCCTTAGAAGCAGATAATTGTTCTGGAAAGTGCCCCCGCTTAAGGCCGCATCGTTTATCCCGGTCTTTTTGCGTATTATCAAGGCCATCTCCGATACGGAAGAGGCGACCGCGTTGTGGAATTTTGCGGAAATAATTCCCTTCTCCATCCCTTTTATCTCGTCCTCCGCAATCCCGGAAATCGCGGGGGAGAAATCAAGGAGAGCGGGATCCGTTTTATTTATTTTAAAAGGATATTCTTCGTTCGTTTCCCCACTAATGGCCGCCTCGAGCGCTATGGGGGCTTCGGCCTCGAACGTGTTAATGTCGCATATTCCCGCGATTGCCGAAACGGCATCAAAGAGCCGCCCCATCCCCGAGGAAAGCGGCGAAAGGCCCTCGGAGCCGCACATTTTTATTATATTTTCGACCTTTTCTTTTCCATATTTGTCGAAAAAGCCAAGCCGCTTGAGATAATATCTCGCTTTCTCCGGGGCCGACTGGAGGATATAACCCACTGCCGTCCGCCAGGGCTCTTTCACCGCCTTCTCGCCGCCTGGAAGGGGGGCATATCTTAAATGGCCAAATCTTTCAAAACCGTTAATATCACAGACTAAAAACTCGCCGCCCCAGAGCCTTCCGTCCGTGCCGTATCCCGTGCCGTCAAAGGCCACTCCGATAATCTTTCCCCTAAGCCCGTGCTCGGCCATTACGGAGCCTATGTGCGCGTAATGATGCTGGACGGGGTATTTTTGAATATCCGTTTTTCCGGCGGCCCAGCTCGTGGAGAGGTAGTCCGGGTGGAGGTCGTGGGCCAGCACCTCGGGCCGGGCCCGGTAAACGCTTTTTATATTCCTAAGGCCCTCCTCGAAGGCAAGGAGCGTGAGATAGTTATCCATGTCCCCTATGTGCTGCCCCGGGATGGCAAAGCTCCCTTTTGTGAGCGTGAATGTGTTCTTCAAGTCCGCGCCGGCCCCGAGCACGTCCGGGCCCGCCCCCCGCAAGGGAATGGGCTCGGGCACGTATCCGCGCGAGCGGCGAATGAAATAAATCGCGCTCTCCCCTTCGATCTCTCTCACGCCCATTACGGAATCGTCAACCCTCATGAATATGTCCCTGTCATGGAGGAGAAATGCGTCCGCGAGTTGCCCGAGCCTCTTTACGGCCTCGCCATTATCTTTAATTATGGGCTCCTCGCTGTGGTTGCCGCTCGTCATTATAAGGGGCCGGCCTGTTTGCTTTGTGATGATATGATGCAGAGGGGTGTAGGGGAGCATGAAACCAAAATATCTGTTATTGGGCGCGGCGGCATCGAGGGGGGACTTCCCTTTTTTCCTTAGAAGTACAATCGGCCGCCCCCTCGAAAGGAGGAGCCTTTTTTCTTCCCGGGAAAGGCGGCAGTATTTTTCCACAGTCTCCATATCGGGCGCCATGAGGGCGAACGGCTTCCCGCTTTTTCTCTTCCTTTTTCTCAAATTCAGGACGGCCCTCTCGTTTGTCGCGTCACAGGCAAGATGAAATCCCCCGAGGCCTTTAACGGCAACTATGAAGCCTTCTTTTAAAAGGTGAACAGTTTTTTCAATCGGATTGGGCCGAAAGGAAATGTCTCCCGGCTCAAATCCGGATGAAAAAACAAATTCCACCCTGGGGCCGCATTCCGGGCAGGCATTGGGCTCGGCATGGAACCTCCGGTTTTCCGGGTCCGTGTATTCTTCAAGGCAGAGGGGGCACATATCGAAGGAGGCCATTGTGGTGTTCGGACGGTCATAGGGCACGGCTTTTGTTATCGAGAAGCGCGGCCCGCAGTTCGTGCAGTTTATGAATGGATAGAAATAGCGCCTGTCCGCTGGATCGAAAAGCTCCCGGAGGCAGTCCTCGCAAACGGAGACGTCCGGCGAGACAAGCGTGAACCTCCCTCCGTCCCGGCTCTCCTGTATCCTGAAGTCATCGTATTCCTTAAGCGGAAGAGGATAGAAGCTTAAATCCTCTATGCGGGATAAGGGCGGCGCCTCTTTAGCAACTCTTTCCAGAAACCGAGTGACATTATCCCCTTCGATGTCTATGACGACGCCCTCGGAGGTGTTCGCTACATATCCCTTGAGCCCCATTGAGGAGGCCAGGTTGTAAACGAAGGGCCTGAAACCCACGCCCTGCACAATCCCCCTTATCGTTATCTCAACCCGCTCAGGCATTTCATGAATTCAATGAGGGCCGGGAAACCCTCACCGGTCTTGGAGGAGATTTCGAATATTTTGATTCCAGGGTTCAGGGCCCGGGCATCGCGCCTCACCCTCTCGATATCGGTATTCACATATGGCAGGATGTCGATTTTATTGATTATCATCGCCCCCGACCGCTGGAACATGAGGGGGTATTTGAGCGGCTTGTCGTGCCCTTCGGTCACGCTCGTGACCATCATCTTCATGTCCTCGCCGACATTGAATTCAGCGGGGCAGACGAGGTTTCCCACGTTCTCTATAAAAAGGAGGTCCAGATTATCGAGAGGGACATCGCCAAGGACCTCGTTTATCATGTTTGCGTCCAGGTGGCAGGCGCTCCCGGTATTTATCTGGACAACGGGCACATCGAGGGCGCTTATCCTCTCGGCGTCTTCGCTCCCGGCTATATCGCCCTCTATAACACCGGTCCGGCGCGACCCGGCCAGCGCAGGGATAAGCCTTTCCAGTAATGAAGTCTTCCCCGCCCCCGGGCCCCCCATCAGGTTTATAACGAATACGCCATGCCTCTTAAAGAGCCTTGAGTTCTCCTCCGCTATCCTGTCATTTGCCTCCAGGATGCGCGTGACCACCTTCACCTTCATTCTCAGTCCACCTCCGTCAGGCCGGGTCGATTTTCAACTTACATCGATTTCAACAATGTCCATCTCGTGGCCCCGCGTTATTTTGAACGCCCCCGATCCGCATAAGGGGCATGAAAGCACGTAATTCCCCTCCGCCTCGAACTCTCTCCGGCAATTATCGCACGTTCCGCGAAGGGGCGCTATCTCTATGGCAAGGGAGGCATTCTCGGCCGGCGTGCCGCCCTTCATGCACTCGAAGGCGAAAAGGAGGGCCTGGGGCTCGACCCCCGAGGCGCTGCCTATGAGAACCTTTATCGAATCAATGCGTCCATAGCCCGATTTTTTACAGTTCAGGGCGGCAATCTCCAGGAGGCCCTGGGCCATCGAGGCCTCGTGCATTCAAAACTCCTTTAAACAGGATAATTTTTTCCAATTATAGGGTGTTATAAAGCGTGCCGCAATGGAAACTGATAAAGTTATTTCTTCTATTTTCCTCTTGCTTTGTGCCTCATAATTTGAAATACTTTGTTTGTAGAAGCTCTTCGGCGTTTTTCCCTGAGGCAAAAATATCAGGTTCTGGAAATAATCCGGCTGCTTTTAAAACAATTTAACTTTTAAAAATTCCGGTTTTTTCCCCTGTTTAACTCGATTTTTTTCCTTGGCTCGGGAAATTCAAAAAAGGGAGGGTTCAAAAATGTATGCGGGATTTCTGAAAGGGAGGACGGCACTGCTTTTATCCATTTTACTGGCGTTCATGCTTGCATTTCAGGGGTGCGGGGGAGGAAGCGGCGGGGGAGTGCAGGATAACATTCCCGATACGAACGATGACACTGATGGAGGCGGCGGAGACGGCGATGAAACCGTTTACTCCGGAGGCGTATTCATCACGGCCGAGACGCTGAAGGGCTGGGTGGACGCCGGGAAGGTCAACACTATAAGTACGGACAGGGTGGTAATTCTGGATATTTCCAACTCCTCGGATTACAATGCGGGACACATCCCCGGGGCCATTCTCGTGGATATCGCCGAGCTTTACCAGACCCGGAGCGACGGCATTATTTACAGTATTAATGAGGTCCCGGACGGCCCCACAATGGATGTCCTGATTGATAAATGGGGGATCGACGAATTTACAACCGTTGTCTTTACGAGCGCCGCGTCAACACAAACGAGCGCAAGCGGTTACCTGAACGTGACCCGGGCATATTATACCTTCCGCTATTGGGGGTTCACGAAAGACAAGCTCAAGGTCCTGAACGGCCTTAATGCCGCATACTCGCACAAATACGGGGGACTTACAACTGACGTGCCCACAATCGAGCCCCACGGGAATTTCGGAGTACGTTTATTCGAGAGCCTCTGGACCTGCCGCAGGGCATCTCTCAAGGAGATGATCGATTTCGCGGACGGGAAGATCCCTAACTCGCTGGCGATAGACGCGAGGGGCGGTGACGGCCCCGGCGGAACGGCATATTCCTATGACGGCGATTATAAGGCGACATCCGGGGTATTCAACCCCCCGGGTGATTACGTGGCATTCGAAGGCCATATTAAGGGAGCGGTCGCCTTAAACTGGAGCACGCTTTTCAAGGCTGTGGACGCCAATGGGGACGGCACGGACGATTATAGGCAATATTTGCCGGAAACGGAGCTTACGTCCATCTTCACCGGTATCGGCCTTGACTCCTCAAAAACGGCATACGTGTACTGCAGGAGCGGCGTGATTGCCTCCAGTGTCTTTGCAGTCCTCGAAGCCATGGGGCGTAACGCGATAAATTACGACGGCTCGTGGTCGGAATGGAGCCAGCTTGCCGGAAAGGAAAACGGTGGATATCTCGAAAATGACTCGCCCTGGAGGACGGATATCCCGTCTCGGACCGAAAACCCGACATTCAACAAGGATGCGGGCGCGGTCATCGAAAACCCCGGTGCGGGCGGCGAAGTCGATTCCTATGACAGGGGCAACAGGATAGAAGACGCGGACATAGCGTATAATGGCAATAAACCCAACTGAGGAAACTATTAAGAGCTATAGGTATAGCTCAGAAGAGGCTCCGGCGAAGGTTCCTTCGCCGGAGCCTCTTATTTTGGCCTTTTACCCCTGCGAAATCCCCCCTCTGCGCCAAGGTCTAATCCGGTGTAACTATTTGAAAATAAGCCGATTTCGGTCTTCCGGGCTCGTCTTTATTTTCGCTTCTCCGCCCAAATCCTTTGTGATTCGGGATACATTTTTTGATGCCGGATAGCCTTACAATTAAAAATAGAATTCTGTTTGGGCGCATTTTAAAAGCGGCAAAACAGGTGATGAAAAAGTCACACCAGGATAATCGAATAGCCGTAACAGGCATGGCCTGCATTTACCCCGGCACCAAATCCCCCGAAGAACTCTGGCGAAACGTGCTTGCGGGCAGGCGTTATTTCAGGAAGACCCCTCCCGAGCGGCTGCCAATGAGCGATTACTTCGACTCGGACCCGGACGCACCCGAAAAGACATATTCGGACCAGATGGCCCTCATTGCCGATTGGAAATTCGACCCGATCGAGTTCAGAATCCCTCCGGTAGTGGTTGAGGCATCCGACATAAGTCACTGGCTTGCTCTGTCGACTTCGAAATCGGCCATTGAGGACGCCGGGATTCTCGTATCAACGGACCTGACGCGTGTGGGGGTGATCCTCGGCAACAGCCTCACCGGGGAATATTCCAGAACCCAGAGCCTCAGGTTCAGGTGGCCTTATGTAGGGCGCGCGCTTAGCAGGTCACTCGAGCATGCCGGGTTCTCAAACGCTGCGGCCGAGTCCATCATCAAGAAGATGGAGCACTTCTATAAATCTCCGCTCCCCGCAATCACGGAAGATACCCTGGCCGGTAACATGTCAAACACAATAGCGGGCCGGATTTGCAGCCATTTCAACTTCGGAGGAGGCGGGTTCATAATTGACGGGGCCTGTTCCTCATCGCTTTTGGCTCTGGCCCATTCGTGCAACGCGCTCGTTAACGAAGACCTGGATGTGGTTGTTGCAGGCGGGGTTGACGTAAGCCTTGACCCGTTCGAGGTTGTAGGGTTTGCCAAGGCCCGGGCGCTGGCCGCCGCCGGGGACGATATAAGGCCTTATGACCGGCTGGCGGCCGGAATGCTGCCGGGCGAGGGATGCGGGATCGTTGTCCTCATGCGGGAAGAGGACGCCCTCAAAAAAGGTTATCCCGTACATGCCGTCATTAAGGGATGGGGATATTCCTCGGACGGACAGGGGAGCATTACCGCACCCGAACAAAAAGGGCAGATGCGCGCCCTCCGGAGCGCCTATGAACGCGCGGGCTATAGCGTCTCTTCAGTAACCCTCGTAGAGGGCCACGGCACCGGCACCACTCTCGGCGACAGGGTCGAGGTCGAGAGTTTAAAGGCCCTGATAGACGAGTCGCAGGGGGAAGAGATTTGCTGGCTTGGAAGCATCAAGGGCAACATCGGCCATACCAAGTCTGCTTCCGGAATGGCCGGATTCATAAAGGCGGTAATGGCGCTAAAGCGCAAGATAATTCCGCCGACCGTGAACTGCAACGAGCCCAATGAGGCATTTGGAATGCCTCTTGGCCGACTTCGCCCAACCGTCCGGGGCACTTCCTGGGCAAAGCGGAACACGCCAAGACGCGCCTCGGTGAGCGCCATGGGGTTTGGCGGCTCCAACGCCCATATCACGATGGAAGAGACGAACCCTGAAGACGCACCCAGCCGGGAAGATATGGCCCTGTTGGGAAGCAACCGGAAGACGGAGATCCTCCTGCTCACGGGGGACACCCTTCACGAGCTGAAAAAAAGAATAGAAGATTTGCTTCCGGTTGCCCGGAAGATATGCCGTGCCGAACTGACTGATCTGGCTGCCCATCTTGCCGAGAATGAGAATAAAAAAGAGTTCAGGGTCGCTGTTATCGCCGAATCCCCCTGGGAACTGGCCGAAAGGCTGGAGCAACTGCTCGAAAAATTTACGGGATCGCCGGATATAGGAGCACTTGATGAGCCCGAAGCGGGTATTTACGCCGGCAGGGCATTGCAAAGGCCAAGGATGGTGGCGCTCTTTCCCGGACAGGGTTCGCAATACCTGAATATGGGAGAGTATCTCTTCAGCCATTATGCCTTTATAAGTCAGGTTTATTTGGAGGCGGACGGGGTGCTCGGGGACATGCTGCCGCGAGGATTGCGTTCCTACATTTTTATGAATACCCTGACCTGCAAGGAAGGGATGCCCGAGTTCACTCAAGGCCGCCTCAAGGACACGCAGATAGCGCAGCCCGCGATAGTGCTCTCGTCCATAGCCGCGTTCAAAATGCTGGAGTTCTTCGGACTTAAACCCGATATCGTGATAGGACACAGCCTTGGCCAGATTACAGCGCTTCATGCCGCGGGTGTTTTCGATGGTCTCACCGCGGTCCGTATAGCCGCCCTGCGCGGACGGGCTATGGCATATGTTACCTCCGGCGACCCCGGCGCGATGCTTGCCGTAAACGAGTCCCAGGACAGGGTGGAGGAGATGATTCAGCCTTTCGGGCGGTCGCTTGCCGTATCCAATTACAACTCGCGGAGGCAGACAGTCGTATCGGGAAGCACGGAAGACATAAGGAAATTGATGAGTATATGCGCAGAGAGGCATATCCGATGCAGGGCACTGGACGTATCTCATGCGTTCCATTCGGAGTTCGTGGCCCCCGCCTCCAAGATGTTCAGACACGCCGTGGACAGCATTCCATTTGAAAAAATATCGGGGCGGGTGATATCCACGCTCACCGGGGACGAGGTCGGCCGGGACACCGATCTTAAAGATCATCTGGCGGACCACATTCGGAAGCCGGTCCGATTTACGGACGCCGTCCTCAAAGTGGCGGAGGAAAGACCCGATCTATGGGTGGAGATCGGCCCGAAAGGAGTGCTCACCGGATTGGTCCGGGATATGCTCGGAACTCAAACCGATTGTTTTGTTACGGACAGCGAAACGGAAGACGGCTCTCTGGTTTGGAACAGACTGCTTGCCAGGGCTTTCGTCCTCGGATTTCCGATCAGGACGGAGCGGCTTTTTGCTCACCGCTTCCATCTCCCGTTTGAGCCTGAAAAATACGACCCGGAATTCATAGAAAATCCCTGCGAGCGTCCGGTCAACAGCCCTGATGCAGCAGCGGGTGAGCAGGGAAACTTCATATCAGGCATGATCAGTGCGGAAATTTCGGGCCCCGGCTTTCAAGAGTATCTGAAAGAACGGGAAAAATTCATTAAAGAATTCATAGCCCTCGATTTTAAACATTATGGCGCTGCACGGAGCCATTTGCCGGAAACGGCTGAGATTACCCAAGATCACCTCAATCCCGCAAAACACGAAAAAACAAAAAATAGCGGAAAGGAAGACATCGTTGAATTTGCCCGTGAATGGGTATCCAGGCGGACGGGCTTTCCGGTTTCGGAAGTTCTCCCGGAGAAGAGATTGAGGGATGACCTGGGCCTCGATTCGATCAAAACAGGAGAACTGATAATAGCGCTCGGCAGGAAATTCGGCGTGGAATTCAAGGGCGACCCGTCCAGTTACGCCAACGCGCAGTTTTCGGCGATCATCGATTCCGTGCGATCCGCCCCATATAAGGACGATATACGAGAGGCGGGACCGGAAACAATGCCGGGCGCCGATGAATTGCCGGATAAAGGGACACTGCCCGATGTAATCCGCACTTTCCCGATTTTACGCATTCCGGCACCCCTGGATGAAAACCGTGCAAATCCGCTCCCCGGTGAATCTTCCGTCCTTCTTCTTGCAGGGCCGGGATCCGGACTCGCCAAAGAGACCGCCGGTCTACTCAAAAGGAAGCGGCATGGAATTTTATCGGGAAATTTGCTTTCGGAGCAACTGGAGCTTTCAACCAAACCCTCGGTGGTAATAATCATTCTGTCTCCGGAGAAGAAGGCCTTCTTTGAATGCACTCCCGGAGAATTCAACTCGCGCATCGAAGGGCTCGCATCAAAACTCTTCCGTATTTTAAGGCAGGTCCTGGAGAAGAGGGGCAATGAACTGCGCGTCTCTATTGTAAGAGAAACTCTGGAGGAAGACCCGGGGCTGGACCTGGATGGCGGCTCCGGCTTTCTGAAGACCCTTTCTCTTGAGTATCCCGAGGTCCTGTTCAAATGGTTGAAGCTGCCATTCGTCTGGCCGGCCCCGAAGAAGGCGGAAGCGATCACAAGAGAGCTTGAAACCTCATCCCCAAGGGTGCTTTATGAGTACAAAGAGGACGGCACTCGCCTGACGACTGCCGCAGTGGGAGGCGGGGAGGCGAAAAAGGAGCCATTTGCGCTTGGGCCCGGTGACGTGCTTTTTGCCACGGGTGGAGCGAAAGGGATTACGTTCGAGCTGGCCCGCGGCATTGCCCGTAAGACCGGGGTGAAACTCGCCCTGGCCGGCTCGTCATCCGCTGAAAATGAAGAGGTCCTTCGCAATCTGGGCACGCTCAAGGAAGAGGGAATTCCCCATTTATACATAAAATGCGATGTCACGGATGCGGAGGCTGTAAGAAAAGCCGTTCAGGAAATAACGGCACGGTTCGGCCCGGTTACGGGGGCCTTGCACGGTGCGGGCGTGAGCCGGCTCAGTCCCTTCAGCCATATGGATCCGGATGATTTCCTGCGCTCCATCAAGATAAAGGCCGCCGGGCTGCATAATATACTTTTATCGCTTGACCCCGAAAAGCTGCGGGTCCTTCATGTGATCTCGTCGATACTTGGCAAGACCGGGATGAAAGGCCAGGCGGATTATACGTTCGCCAACGCATGGCTTGACCATGCGCTAATGCTGTTTCAGAAGCGGTTTCCGTCAGTCCGGTGCCTCTCCCTCGGATATTCCATCTGGAAGGAGACCGGGCTCGGCAAAAAGCTGGGGGCAGTCGAGACCCTCTCCTCTCTCGGCATAACCGGGATCGGCACTGATGAGGGGGTCGCGTCATACCTGGAGCTTGCGGGCCGCAGATGTGAAAATCCCGTTTTTGCCGTTACCGGACGCCTGACGCCGGAACTGGAGTGCAAGCTGTTTCCGCCGTATGACGGCCCGCGCGGGAGGTATCTGGACCGGATCGTCCGCTATATACCGGGGGGCGAGGTCCTGGCCGAAACCTCGATATCGCATAAGAGAGACCTCTATCTTCGTGAACATGTATTTCAGGGTACGACGGTCTTCCCCGGCGTGATGGCAATAGAAGCCGTGTGTGAGGCCGCGATGGCCTGTACAGGCCGAGACGACCTGCCTCTCTTGCGTCCGGTTAAATTCCGGCGTCCCCTGATCGTCCCCGATGACCTGGAGGTGCGTATTCGTATACAGGCGGTTGCGGGCCCGTCCGAAGGAAAGACGACTCGTGTAGCTGTGACTGTCAGGTCGGAGGCCGACGGCTTCAAGGATGACCATTACAGCGCGGAATGCTTTTTCGGGCTGGATAGCGGCGAATCTGAAGCAGCTTCGTTCCCGTCCCCTTTGCCGGAGAGGCTCTGGATTGACCCGGAGACCTTCGTTCCCGAACCCCTTTTCCAGGGGAAATTCTTCCGGAGAATTTCATCCATCCGGGTCCTTGGAAGGGAGGGCGAAAGCATAACGGATGTGAGCGTGCCCGGAGGGGAGAGATATTTTGCGGATGACGAAATGCCTCTATTCACACCCTCTCCGGCGGCCCGCGATGCCTTCCTGCAGTCCGGAGCCCTTGCCCTTCCGTTCGGATATTTACCCTTGGAGATCGGTGAAATCCGTTTCCATGAAAAGCTGTCTCCGGGCTCCAACGTAATCTGCCGGGTTAAAGGGCAGGAAGAGGAAAACGGCAGGTACAAAGCTGACATTTCAGTATTCGGCAACGACGGCAGGCTGATGGAAACCATGCGGGGCATTCTCCTCGCGAGGGCTTCCGGCGCAAAAGATAAAACGGCCGCAAGGGGGATGAAGACCTCCGAACTAAAGGACTCTTTGAAGAGCCTTTTTCCCGGCGTGCCGCTCTCGGTGGCATTTACGGTTCCGCCCAGGGCTGATACCCAATCCGGCGTAAAGGAAAAGCCCGGTTTGGGCCAAACTGCCGTGATAACGAAACCTTCGGCCCACTCGCTTGCCTGTGTTCGGGAAGCGGCAATCGCTTTTGTCAAAGACTATTTGCGCATCGAGTTGGCACCCAATGATGTCGGGATATCGTATCGGCCTGACGGGAAACCGGCACTGGCCTTCGAGAGAAAGCCGATTGCCGGGGCATTCAGCGGAGCCGATGTGAGCCTTTCCGATATAGATGGAATGGTGGTTGGGGTGATAGGACCGGGCCCTATCGGCATTGATATCGAAATCATAAAGGAACGGGATCCGGAAGTATGGCGCGGTCTGCTGGGAGAAGACGGATATGAGCTTGCCGGGAGTTTGGCCCTGAAAGGGGCGCAATCTTTTGATTCGTGGGCGACTATTGTATGGACGCTTCTTGAAGCGGGCAAAAAGGCGAATTCACTGAAACGGATACTGCCCGGGTTCAGGACAAAACTGCGGGGGCCGTGGTTCCTTTTCGAGGGCGGAGCGGGCAATGCCTCCATGGTTTTCCTTTCCGCCTTCATAGTGGAAGCCGGGAAGAAACTCGCCTTCAGCCTGGCAATGAATTCCGCCTGCCTGGCGGGTTCGCAAACGCGTAAAGCAGAGAAGACCTGGCCTGATAAAGGACTGGACCATGTACTGAGAGGTTTTATCGACAAGGTGGAGAAAGCCGGAGTCCTGTGGAGAAATGACGGCGTGAATGTTGCGGTTTCGGAAGGACATCACGGGGAATTCGAAAAGGCTGTCGTCTCCACGATGGAGAGGCTCAAACAATTTGAGGCCGGAACCCCGGCGGCCCGTATCCGGGAAAAGCAATTATGGATGCAAAAAGCCGTCCTCCGGCTGGCGGGCGAATCCGTTGTCTTCCGCCGTGCCAGTGAAAAGCCCATGGGCTATGCCGGAGATTTCATGCTGCTCGATATGATCTTCCGGAACGAGCTGACGGCGCGGGGAATCGGATATCATTTCGACAGGTATTTTCTTTCCTACCCCGGCTCGGAGGCGGTCAGAGAACGATCGTTCTGGGTCATCAAAAGGGTGGAAGCCATCCGGGACGCAAGAAAATCCAGGGAGCTGTCTCTGCTGGACCTGGGTTGCGGCCCCGTTTCGATTGAAAGGACATTAATTCAAAGATCACCAGAGAATTTTTATTACAGGACCACGGGGATAGATTACGACGAAAACGCGCTCGAGTTCGCCAGCCGGCATTTTGAACCGCCGAATGCCGGGTTCATTGCCAGAAGGGAGAACCTGATATCGGCAGAGGGTCTTAATGCGATTGAAAAAGAAGCGGCCGCCGCCGATCTCTGCATGTGCATGGGACTTGTCGAATACCTTGAAGACGATACCGTTCTGGCCGTTTTGGAATCTTTATTCAGGGGATGCCGGGTCGGCACGCATATATTTACCGCGAATTACATCCCTGGCCATTATTCGCGTACCGCGATGGAGTGGCTGCTTGACTGGCGGCTTGTTTACAGAACGGAAGACAAGATGAGGGGACTGGCAAAAAAGGCCGGATTCAAGGAGGGAAAGATCAGCTCAAGGCTCGACCCGACCGGCAGCATAGTCTTGATGGAACTCGAAAGGTGAGTTTAATTGCCGTCCGGATTTTTACGACAGCACTCTCTCAAGGATGGACTTTAAAACGGTAAAGTCCAGAGGCTTCACCAGATATCCGACAGGCTCCGCAAGTTCGGCCTCTTTCCTTATATATTCGTCGATATAGCCCGTGATGAATATCACCTGGACCCTGAAGCGGCTTCGAAGCCGTTTGGCCGCTTCAATTCCGTTAATATCACTCTTGAGATTGATATCCATCAGTATGAGATCGGGTTTTTCCTCTTCGGTCCTGGCAATTGCCTCCTGTGCAGTTGAAGCAGGCTCACAGGTTTTGTATCCCCATATTTCGAGCAGATCGCTCATGCTCAGAGCGGTTATCGGCTCGTCCTCCACAACAAGAATTTTCTTTTTCATCTCCGGTCAATCCTTTTCCGGAAAGTTATTTTGAATTCCGATCCGCCGGCCGAATTGATTTCAAGGTTGCCGTCGAGCTGTTTCGTGGCCATACGCCGCACCAGCCGGAGGCCCAGGCTTTTCTTCTCATTGTAATCCTCCGCAAGGCCGATGCCGTTGTCGCCGAAGGTTAATTCGATCTTATCTCCGGGGACCTCGTGAAAGGAAATCTTGATTTCGCCGGGCCTGTCGCCCGGAAAGGCGTATTTAAGGGAGTTGGACATCAATTCATTTACTATGAGCCCACAGGGCGTGATAGTATCGATCGGCAATGTTATGTCATCGATGTCCAGCTTCAGCGATATCAGGCCCGGCTTTTTTTCGTAGCTTTTCAGCAATGCGTGCGCGAGGCCGTCAATGTAGTCCCTGAGTTTGATCCTGGACAGATTTTCGCTCTTATATAGCTTTTCGTGCACAAGGGACATGGCCCCGATCCTGTTTTGAGTGTCTTTGAAGACCTCGCGTACTTTATCGTTTTCGATTACGGCGGCTTGAAGATGGAGAAGGCTCGAGATGACCTGCATATTGTTTTTTGTGCGGTGGTTGAGCTCGCGCAGGAGCGTATCTTTTTCCTTCAAAGACGATTTGATGACCTCTTCAGAGCGCTTCTCCATCTTCCTGATCTCAACCACTATGGTCAATATGATAAGAGAGGTGGCCAGGGCCACCAGAAAGGCATCAACGGAACCGATTAGAAGCAGATCGCGGTCTATGCGTCCCCACCATAAAAAGCTCATCAGGGCATTTACTCCAGCCGTGAATATCTCGGACAGAAGAACCGAGATCAAGACCAGTTCCCAGACCTTTATTTTTTTTAAGTAGGCCGCAATTTTGCTCAACATATAATTTTATCCTTAAAATAAAATTATATGATTAACAATTAATTTATTCATCATACGTTTGGCAAGGACCCCCGAAGCATAGCGCCCATAGCTGTAAAAAGGACCAGGTTGCTCTCTCTTTCCGCCGGGTAAAATCCCCCCTCTCTTTGATATGGTGGGCCGGAACTTCCCCCCCCTTCCATGAAAAACCCAATCTGATTATATCCGATTTGCCGTATTAAAAGCCTCAATTCAGGCAAATACTTCCCTTTTTCCCATTCCTGATTAAAGCAGGCCTAATCTGGCCGAAAAACTTCGGTTTAGGACTACAGGGCTGAATTTTAAATGAGCTTCAGGTTTGACCGGATGGCAACTTTCCCCTCAAAAAGCGTGATATATCGGGAGGTTAGAGGTCTTCCACTGTTTCCATGAATTCGTATGAATTCCACCGCTTCCGATGAAACTTATCACAATTTTATCACAGTGCGGGCGCGCTGGACCGGCTCTTGGAGATGTTCATAATAGTGGACGGGATTTGAATTTGATACAATGCAATTGTAGGTAGTAATTCCCCGCTGGAAATTCGACAAAAAAGGAAGGATTTTGCGCAATGGGGGAAAAGGTTCTCATGGTGGATGACAGCCCGGACAACAGAAGGCTCATAGGAGCAATGCTTGGGAAAAAAGGATATGAGGTCATTGAGGCAGAGAGCGGGCATGAGGCCATCGAACTCGCCCCTCTCCTTTCTCCGGACCTCATATTGCTTGACATCATGATGCCCGGAGCCGACGGCTATGAGGTTTGCGAGCGCCTCAAAAAAGATGCCAGAACCAGCGACATCCCCGTAATTTTTCTTTCGGCAAAAACTGATGCCGAAGACAAGGTAAAGGGACTCGGACTTGGGGCGTCCGATTACATAACAAAGCCTTTCGATAAGGGAGAGGTAATCGCGAGGGTTCAAACCCAGCTCAGGATAAGGGCCCTCACAACGGATCTCAGGCTGGCAAACCGAAGGCTCGTCGAAAAGCAGAAAAAAATCGAGGAGGACCTCGTGGCGGCGGCCGGCATTCAGAAAAGCCTTCTTCCGAGAAACCCGCCCGAAGCCCGGGATATCGAGTTCGCATGGGAGTTCCTTCCCGCGCACTTCATAGGCGGCGATATTTTCAATGTCTTCTGGCTTGACTGGGAGACCCTCGGGATCTACATGGCTGATGTCAGCGGGCACGGTGTGCCCTCGGCGCTTGTGACAGTTTCGATCTCACAGGCCCTCCTGCCCCAGGCGGGGCTTGTGAGGAGGAAGGGCGCAGGCAGGGAATCCTTTGTGATCTCGACCCCTCTCGAAGTTATTAGAGCCCTCAATTCGGAGTATCCGATGGAGCGCTTCGGAAAATTTTTTACCATTATATATATGGTGCTCGATCTCAAAGGGCGCAAGCTTTCTTTTTGCAATGCGGGCCATCAGTTTCCCGTCCTGATGCACGCGGGCGGCGGAATGGAGCTTCTGGAAAAAGGCGGCTCCGTGATAGGTATCGAGGAACCGGTGCCGTTCGAAGAAGAAACAATTTTCATTCAAAAGGGAGACAAGCTCATCCTCTACACGGACGGCATAATCGAGTGCAGAAACAGCTCGGGCGAGTCCTTCGGCATGGAGAACTTTTTGGGCCATCTCTCGGAAAAAAGAGATATGCCCATCGCAGGGATCCTTCGATATACGATCGATGAGCTCATCGAATTTGGCGGAAGCTCCTGCGCGGAGGACGACATCAGCCTTCTCGGGATGGAGTTCAGATGACGGGGAGGGGGCCGGAGATGAATATGGAGGAAAGGCAGGAAGGGGAAGTACTCGTCTTGAAGCCGCTCTTCAAGCGCCTTGACGCCTACACTTCCGCCTCATTCAAGGGATGGGTAGTGGACAGGATAATTGGCGGCGCAAAGCGGATAGTGCTGAATCTGGAACGGGTGGACTTCATAGACAGCACGGGGCTCGGCGCACTTATATCTTTGCTAAAGACGATAGGCGACCGGGATGATTTCGTGCTTTGCGGAGTTAGAATGCCCGTGACAAGCCTTTTCAGGGTCACGAGAATGGACCGGGTCTTCGGAATTCATGAGAGCGAGGAGGAGGCGCTGAGGGCGATCTCTGAAAGGGCAAAAGAGGCGCAGATTACGGACAGGCACTCACATGGATGAGCCCGTCTCCATTACGATCTCCATTGAAAAAGATCTGAAAAATGCCTTCCTTGTGGGCCTGACCGTGAATGCCATCTGCTCATATTTCGAGTTGGGCAGGGAGGAATGCTACAAGGTGGAGCTTGGAATCATCGAGGCCATAAACAATGTCATCCGGCATTCCGGTGAGGCGGGCGGCAGCGGAAGTGTGGAGCTGACCGCGCGGCTGCATTCCAACAGGATGGTATTTGAGGTCAGCAATTGGGGAAATATGGAGCCCTCGAAAGGGGACTTGCCGGCCTTTGATCCCGAGGATATCCAAACCCTCCCTGAAAAAGGCATGGGCCTGCATTTGATCCGGAGCCTCATGGACGAGGTGAAGCAAAATAGCTCAGCCGAAAAGAGCACCCTTGTGCTCGTGAAATACATCTCAAAAAAATGACGCCGAAGGGACGGACCCTCTTAAAGCAGCGTTTGAGCTACCTTCTCATTCTGGTCCTTGCCGGTTCGATTCTGATATGGGCTTACCCCCGGGCGAAACCCGAATGGGTCTTTTTCAGGAACGCAGAGGCAAGTTTCCGGAAAAGAGATTACGCCAGGGCGGCGGATTTCTACAGCGAAGCAGTTGACCGCGGGCTTCGGAACACTCCCGTTTTCGTCCGTCTGATGGAATTAGCCGCAATCTACAAGGATAAAGGCGAGCTCGACCGTGCCGAAAAGCTTTACCGGATCGTGCTCGCGCATAAAAAAGACGAGCAGGCCGTTCCACCAACGGAACACGCGAAAGATATACCCGACTGGGTTGCCAGAAGGGAGCTTGCCCGCGTCCTCTTCTACCTTAAAAGATACGAAGAGTCCATAAACGAGTATCGGAAGCTCGTGGCCGAAAAGCCCGGCCTTCATGAAGCAAGGGTCGAGATGGCGGAGGTGTTCTTTGCCGCCGGCTTAAGCGGGGAGGCAATGAAAGTTCTCAAGGAGGTGCCTCCGGAAAAACTCGGCGAAAAGGGCCGGCTACTCATGGCTGAAGTCCATGTTTCAAATAAGGAGTTCGACAGGGCCGAGACGCTCTACAGGGAACTTCTGGGAAGAAATCCCTCCAACCGGGAAGTAAGGCTAAAACTTGCGGAGGTGCTTGCATGGTCCAAGAAGTACGAGGAATCAATATCCGAGTACAGGAGGGCCCTTGCCGCGGAGCCAGGGGACATTCAGGCAAGAAGGAGGTACGCCTTTGTGCTTATATGGGCCGGCAGGTTTGAAGAGGCCGCGGAAGAATTGCGTAAAACATTCAAGTAAAAAGAGGGACCCATGTGTCACCGGGGTTCTCATCTCGCTTCTGGCGCTTATGGCCGTGCTCTCTGCCGTTTTAATTCATGGAGAGGCAGGGGGATTTGAAAAGACGGAGCCGTTTATTTACCGGGGGACGATAACCGATTTTGAAGCGCGCCTTGCACTTGCCCGCGTGCTTTCGTTCAGCGACAGGACGCTTGAAGAGGCCCTCAATGAATACAGGAATCTTGTCGCGCTCTATCCCGAAAACGCGACCGTCCGGGCAGAAACAGCACGCCTGCTCCTCTGGCTGGGAAAACTCAACGGGGCACTGAAAGAGCTCCGAGTTGCGCTCTCGGAAGAGCCATTTAATATAGAGGCGCTTTATCAGTGGGGCCAGGCCAATTGCCTTTCCGGGCTGAATTCCATTTCCGTGCGCGCATATGAAGAACTCCTTGCCGAATATCCTTTATATGAGTCCGGCGCAAAAGCCCTTGGAAGGGCAGGGCTTGCGCTCCGTCCGCAGGCCGAAACGTCATATTCATACTGGAGTGAGAGGGGCAGGGATGAGCTTTCAGGAATAAGCAGGGGAAAGACGGATACAGGCTTTTCCGTCCCGCTCCATAAAAATATCCGGGTCGGGCTTTCGGCCCTCTATCTTGAAGAAAGGGCGCACTTCAACAACAGGACATTCACCGCACCAGGCTTTAATGCCCATATCGAGGGCGCGCTGAACAGGTATTTTCAGGGGGGCGCAAGCTGGACCGTAAAGTCCTATTCGGAAGGGCCGGGAGGCACCAATACAGGCAATATTCATTTTGACATCTATCTTCATGACGGCTTCAGGCTCGGGCTCGGTTATGAGAAAACGGACGAGTTCTATAACCTTTTCGGGCTGGAGCAGGGAGTGCAGGCCCGCTCCTACATGCTCGGGGCGGATGTATACCCCTCCCGCAGGATCAGTCTCCAGACAGACGCGAGATACTCCGAATACAGCGACGAAAACCGGGGGGAATATGTTCTTCTTTCCCTGGGATATGCATTTGGCGCACACCCCGTGAAACTCAGGCTGTCTCTCTCGGGCGAATACAGGGACACCGAAAAAGAAAGCATTTCCGTTTTCGAGGAAGGCAGGCTTAAGGACATTGTCCATTCCTACTGGACGCCGCAGAATTATTATGCCGGGGGGGCATCCGTCGAGTGGGGGCGCGATTACGGCGAAAGCTTCTGCGGGGCAAAAAAGCAGAATTACAGTCTCCGGCTCTCATTGGGCACGGATTCGGAGCAGAACCCCCCTTTCTTTAAAATGTTGATTTTCCGGCTCGATGGGGAATGGACCCATGAGTTCGAGCGTTTCGGGGCGAGCTTGCGCTTTCTTCTGCACCGCTCCGAACTCTGGAATGCAGAAGCCTTCCGGGTGGACCTGAAATGCATATTCTAAGCCATGGGTGACAAAAGCCGTTCAAGACCAATCTACGCCGCCGCAATACTCGTGCTCACGATGCTGAGCATATTTCTATATCTGGGGATGAGGACCCTGCAGTTCCTCTCGGCAGACCTGGGGTACATGGACAGGGCGCTTGCTTTTGCGCTCCTTTTTGCAGAGGTCTTCGTTTTCGTCCATGGGTTCGGGTATTTTCTGAATATCTTCCATGTGCTAAGGAGCAAGAAGACGCTCGATATAGCGCGCGAAAAACCCTCGGAACTTTACGATTACCCGCCTGTTGCCGTTATAGTATCATCTTACAAAGAGCCCCTCCCGGTGGTGGAAGACACGCTCACCTGCTTTTACAATTTATCATACCCGAACAAGCACCTCTATTTTCTGGACGATACGCGCTATGACCTGCCCTGGGCGGACCTTGAGACAAGACAGAAATACAGGGAGTCCGTTGACGCCCTGTGCAGGGATATCGGGGTGAACCTCTTCAGACGGAAGTGGCACGGAGCGAAGGCAGGGATGATCAACGATTTTCTGGACTTCATCGAGGGAAGGCATAAGGAGAGGTTCGAGTTTAATCCATATGAGGAAACGGTTAAAAATGAGAAGGAAAAATACATCGCGGTCTTCGATGCCGACATGAACCCCTTCCCGGACTTTCTCGAGCCCCTTGTGGCGAAAATGGAGGAAAATCCCCGCCTTGCCTTCATCCAGACGCCTCAGTATTATACGAACTTCGAGCGGAACAGGATGGCCCGCGCCTCTGGCCTCCAGCAGGCTGTCTTTTACGAGTACATCTGCGAGGGAAAGAGCTTAAAGGAAGCCATGTTCTGCTGTGGCACGAACGTGCTCTTCAGGCGCGAGGCCCTGATGGACGTGGGTGGCTTTGACGAGGCATCCGTTACAGAGGATTTCGCCACCTCGTTCAAATTTCACATCAAGGGCTGGCATTCGGCGTATGTGAACAGGCCGACCGCTTTTGGGATGGGCCCTGAAGACCTGGGAAGCTACTTCAAACAGCAGTTCCGGTGGGCCCTGGGCACGATAGGGCTTTTCAGGAAGCTCCTCCGCGAGTTCCTGAGGGGCCCTTTTAGACTGTCTCCGGGAAAGTGGTGGGAATACTTTCTTTCGGGAAGCTATTACTTCATCGGCTGGGTCTTTGCCCTAATGGCCATATGCCCCGTGCTCTATCTTTTTTTCGACATACCTTCGTATTTTGCCGACCCGGCCGTATATCTGATATTCTTCTCGCCCAATATCATAATTATGATATCAGTCTTCTTCTGGACCCTGCGCGAAAGGAATTACCGGCTCAAAGACATTGCCCTGGGGCTGATGCTCGGCCCCGTGGCCTTTCCTGCCTACATGAAATCCGCCCTGCTGGCCCTCCTCGGCGTGAAAGGGAAGTTCACAATCACACCGAAAGAGGGCGGCTCGATCCTTCCGCTCCGCTATCTCTGGCCGCAGATCGGGGTTTCCGTCCTGAACTTCTCGGGAATGGTCTGGGGAGCAAACAGGATGTACTATGAAAGAGAGAACATATGGGCATTAATGGCAAATTCTTTCTGGTGTCTGTATTTCTTCGTTGTTTTGTCATTCGTCTTTTATTTCAACAACCCTGAAGAAGGCGAAAACGGATGCGTGAGCTGAATCGGCCAATTCTATTAAGCCTTGCCCTTGTGCTTTTGGTCTGCGGGTGCACGCAAGCAAGGCGGCAGGAGCCCGAGGAGGGGCCATTCTGGGGCTTCGCCCTTCACGGCCATCCTGTAACGGAGAGGCAGTTGGCCGGGGTTCAAAACCGCACCGGCGTTCATCCCCGTATGGTTGTTTTCTATCTGCAATGGCCCCGGCAGGGCGGGCAGGGCCCGTTTCCTTTTCAAAGTCTGAATGCCATATGGCGGGGCGGAGCGTTGCCGGTGCTCACTTGGGAGCCCATGTCGTTTGAAAAGGGGAATCTCTCCGCGATCCCGCACGGGCTCATCCTCGGCGGGACATATGATGAATACATAGCCCGCTTTGCCCGGGAGGCGAAAAGATGGGGGAAGCCCTTCGTCATCAGGTTCGCGCACGAGATGAACACGATAAAATACCACTGGGGCACGGACGAAAACGGCTTTGGCCCGGAAAGCCCCGCTCTATATAAAAAGATGTTCCGGCATGTCGTGTCGGTTTTCAGAAAGGAAGGGGCACTGAACGCGCTCTGGGCTTTTTGCCCGAATGCGGAGTCAGTGCCGGCGGAATCTTATGAGCCCGGCGCGGCATGGAACCGTGCGGAAAATTACTACCCGGGAGACGGGTACGTGGAAATCCTCGGCATGGACGGCTACAACTGGGGGACTGCGAAAAAAAAGGACAGAGACGGTTGGGAGAGCAGGTGGAAGAGTTTTGGAGAGATATTCGGGCCTCTCTATGAGGAGCTGAAGCGGCTGTCCCCTGAAAGGCCGGTGGTCGTCTTTGAGACCGCCTCCACCGGGGAGGGAGGGGATAAATCCGCATGGATAAGAGGGGCCGTCTCGACCTCGCGGGAATGGGGCATAAGCGGCATCGCATGGTTTGAGGCCGTGGCCGAGGAGGACTGGCGCCTTGAGCGCGGAATGGCCGGACAATATCCCGGGCTTTTCGAAGGCCGCCGGAATGCGCGTGACTGGGCCCGCCGTATCCTGCATCAAAAGACTAAAATGCTTAGAGGGCCTTGAGATACATCATCACGATAAGGTTGTAATTGCAGTAGAGTTTTTTTTCCAGAGTCTTTATAGCTCCGATATAAGAGATATGCGCACCGGTCTCGAAAGCTATGTTGAATATCTCGGGGTATATCTCCGATTCCGTTGCCGAAAGCAGTTCGTTAAGGTCCAGATGCCTTGCCAGCTCGGCAAAGCTCCAGTTCGCTTCCTGGAAGTTTGAAAAAATAGTTTCGAGCGCTTTTTTATTTTCCTCTACCTTGAGCCTTATGTCTTCAAGAAGGCATCTCTTCAGTTCGGGAAATTCCCTATGTGGATAGCCCGATATCCTCGAAAAAAGCGGGATAAGGTGTTTCAGGTAAATGAGCACCCCTTTTTTAAGGAGGACGGAGTCCTTGAGAACTCTAAGAAGAAGGCCTTCAATGGAGGAAAATCCACGCAGGTCGATGCCGATGCCGGCCTTGCTTAAAGAGATGTGGAAGGGATAAGCCCTGCGGGCTTTCTTTTCGAGACGCGCCCCGCAAACCTGCGCGCGGAGGGAATCGTCCCATCTTTCCCAGACCACCTTGGCCAGGTGAAAGCTTTCTTCGTCGATCTGGAAGGGAATGTGAAAATCAACGATTTCGCCCCGGTTCAGGTACTCCTTGCGAACTCCCCATCCGGGGACGGCTATGCGCACCCCCGCCCACCCGCCGCGTGAAGAGATGTCGAAAAGCAGATATTCGAACAGGGCATGGTCCTCCTCGCGAGAGCCGAGGAAAGGAAGATTGATCGAGCTTACCTCTATGCGAAATCCGTTCCGCCTTTCAACGGCAGGCGCGCCTTCATTCATAGACCACCTCTATCCTCTCAAGGTAGTCTGCGAGTTTATCCATGCATTTGAGTATCATGGGTTCATTTCGCCCGGCCGCGGCCTCTTCGATTTCTTTTCCAATCTCCGTGATGGCATCGAACCCGTAGCCCCCGCCCGAGCCCTTTATTTGATGGGCTATGAAGAATACCGCCTTGAAATCTTGAATGAGCAGGGCCTGCCGGATTTGTTCGATCTCCTCCCGCTTGTGTGCGAGGAATAAGGGGATGATGTCCCTGAGGTCGGGGTCGGCGTACACCTTTATTTTTTCAGACTCGCGCATCTTCCTGCCTCCTTTTAAGCATTTCTTTTATGGATTCGAGGAGCTTCTCTTTTTTTACCGGCTTGGTAAGGTGAAGGTCGCACCCCGCCTCTATGGTCCTGTTATTGTCATATTCCCGGGCATGTGCCGTTAGGGCGATTATTGGCGTGTGCCTGCTTGCGCCGTCCTTTTTCTCCCATTCCCTGATCAATCGAGTTGCCGTGTAGCCGTCCATGACGGGCATCTGCATGTCCATGAGGACAAGGTCATATCTTCCGGTTTTGAACTTTTCGAGGGCCTCCACGCCGTTTTCCGCTGTGTCTACAACGTGAGGGGTATTTTTAAGGAAGGACTTTATGAGGAGCCGGTTGTCCGTGGAGTCCTCCACGAGAAAAATCCTGCAAGCCCCATTATCCACAGGGTTCACGTGCTCCTCGGCCGTAGCGCACTCCTCCTCCCGGCAGATGCCCATGGCACGTTTGAGGGAGACGGCTAATTTGGACCTTCTCACCGGTTTTACGAGATAATTCTCAATACCAAGCGCCTTTGCCCGGGGCATATCGCTTATTCTCTTGTCGGATGTGAGCATGATTATGGTCTGGGGGAGAATGTTCTCTTCCTTTATGCGCCGGGCTGCCTCGAAGCCGTCCATGCCGGGCATCCGTCCGTCGAGAAGGAGGATGTCGAAGGGCTCTCCCTCCTTAAGAGCGCTCTTTAACTTGTCGATCCCTTTCGGGCCGTCTCCTGCCTCTTCCACGACGGCGCCCCAGCCCGAGAGCATCTCCCTCAATATGGAGCGGTTCGTGTCGTTGTCGTCTATTAAGAGCATCCTCGCTCCGCTGAGATCGATCTCGGGAGAGGGGGGTGTGGTCTCAGCTCCTATGCCAAATGTTGCGGTGAAATGAAAAGCGCTCCCCTCTCCAGGCTTGCTCTCGGCCCAGATGCGCCCTCTCATCATCTGGACAAGCTGCTTCGAGATGGCTGTGCCCAGCCCCGTTCCGCCGTATTTCCGGGTCACCGAGGAATCCGCTTGAGTGAAACTTTCAAAAATGAGATCGAGCTTCTCCCGGGGGATGCCGATTCCCGTATCCGATATTGAAAACAGGAGAAACGCTTCGCTATCTTCGCGCGCCCGGCATTTGACACTCAGCACGACCTCGCCTTCTTCGGTGAATTTTATGGCGTTGCCTATCAAATTCATCAGGATCTGCTTGAGGCGCACCGGGTCTCCAACCAGGCCCGCCGGGACTGCCGGATCCAGCCGGCAGGCCAGCTCAAGTCCCTTCTCGTGCGCCTCGAGCGCCAGCGCCTCGATCGTTTCCTCGATCAGCAGGGGCAAATCGAATCCTATGCTCTCCAGATCCAGTCGCCCGGCCTCTATCTTCGAAAAGTCAAGTATCTTGTTGATGATGCCGAGAAGGTTTTCTCCTGACCTCTTTAGTATTGTCAAATAGTCGCGCTGCTCGGGGGAAAGCGGGGTCTCGAGGAGCAGCTCGCCCATGCCGAGGACCGCATTGAGCGGCGTGCGTATTTCGTGGCTCATATTTGCAAGGAACTCGGATTTTGTCCTGGTTGCGGCTTCGGCAGCTTCCTTGGCCTCCCTTAAAAGGCTCTCGGCCTGCTTTCGCTCGGTGATATCCCTCGCTATGCCCAGCAATCCCGTTACCGAGCCATTCTGGACCTCTGCCGTAAGCTGTAATTCCGCCGTGAAGTATTTCCCGTCAGCTCCCCTTATCCGGAGCTCGAAGAAGTCAGTGGAATTTCTCCTTGCGGCACGGGCCAGGTTTTGCCAGACGATGGAAAGGTCATCCGTGTGGACGAGCTTCTCGAAGGGCCTTCCAATCCATTCGTCCCGGCTGAAGCCGGTCCTCGCCTTGAATGCGGGGTTCAGAGACATGATCTTGCCTGCCGGAGAGAGCACTATTATCAGGTCCCTTGCGCTTTCGAAGAGGTCATGAAAGAGGCATTCGGATTTCCTGAGCGCCTCCTCCGCCTGCTTGCGCATGTTTATGTCATTCCACGCTCCCAGTATCTCTCTGGGTTCCCCGTCAGGGCCGAGCACGAGCGTTCGCTCATCGCTTATCCAACTGTAGCTTCCGTCTTTATGGCGTATCCGGTATTCCATATAGAGGCGCCCCGATCCGGCAAGCTTCGGCAGTTCTTGCAAAATGCGCTCCTTGTCTTCGCGGTGCAGGCTCTCCCACCAAAAAAAGTCATTCCCAATTATCTCCGCCGGGAAATAGCCGAGGTGCGCCTGCACGTTCTGGCTGATGAAGGTTGCCTGGAAGTCCTTGTGGGGGGACGCGCTGTAGAGTATGGAAGGATTGTAAGCAAGGAGGAACTGGAGCTTTGTTTTTGTCCTCTCAAGCGCCTCCTCGGCCCGCATTTTGGCCAGAATGTCACGGTTGATCAGGCCCGCTGAAATGCCAATGAAGAGAAATGACAAGACGGTGGCCAGGATGATCATTCGCAGGGATCTTTTCGAATTGAAGGCATAGAGGCGGAGCCACTCGCCCATGAAGTCGTTCTCACGCACCATTATCTTCTGAGTGATTTCGGTGCAGCTTTGCACAACCCTCAAGTGCTCTATCCCCGTAAATAATTTCAGAGTGGGCTCAATGCCCCGGGCCTTCCTTAACTCCACCATCCGCCTTGAGAATTCAAGGTGGGCTTCTAAACTCGGCTTCAGTTCGGTCCGGATCATGTCAAATGAATTGGTGTCCTCGCCCAGGACCTCAATCTTTTCGAATTTTTGCTTCAGGTCCTTTACTGCGAATTCGTAAGAGATGAGAAACTGCCTGTTCCCGGTCAGGATAAAGGCATGCTCGTTCGACTCAAGCCCATTCAGTTTGGAAAAATAATCCTGCAGTTCGGAGACTATTAGAAGGTTGTAAGAGAATTTCTCCGTTGCCTCTATGAGCCTGGCCACGCTTTTATAGGACATGAAACCCAGGAAACCCACTATGAGGAGCGCGATGCCGAAGGACAGATTGACTTTTAGCCCAATTTTATCGCGGACCATGACACAACCTCCAATAGTATTTTATCCGCCTTTCCGGATGCGGGCAATCAGGGGCAGGAAAGCCTTTTAAAAAATTTTAATTATTACCGCAGGATATGCGCAACATAAACGGATTCTATTATTAAAAGTGACACACAATGCAAGGTTGCATTCTTCTTGCGTTTGCATTTTTTTCTGTTAACATTCAAACATGGGTGTGGATTCTTTTCCCGCTCATGCGGGACGTGAGCCCGTATCCCAATCACAGAATGAAGGGAGGTGAGTGAAATGGCGGTTGAGAAAACGATAGGCTCCAACAGTCTCGTCGAGGTGATCGACCGGATACTCGACAAGGGCGTCGTGATCGATGCCTGGGTTAGGATTTCTCTCGTCGGAATCGAACTGCTCGCCATTGAGGCGCGGGCTGTTGTTGCTTCCGTCGAGACCTATCTGAAATATGCCGAAGCAATCGGCCTTACGGCGACGGCTGCAGCGGCATAGCTTGGAAAGACGGGATGCGCTGATGAACTCTTGCCAGGTCGCCCTCGCTTGAGCGTGACCTGCCAAGGTTTTTTAAAACCGGAGCGGAAACAGAAATGCACATCCAGATGCACGAACTCAGACAACTCGCATTATTGATGGTTTCGTCTTGTGAATCCAGAATACTTGCGGCAAGCAGGATGATGGACATGATCCACGACAGCCTTGAAAATGTAAAGCGCATTAGGGATGAGATGAACACCGAGATAAAGGAGGTGCTGGCCGCCACCGAATCACTGAGGCGAAAGGACTTCAACTCGATGATACGAGAGGTGTTTGCCGGACAGGACGAAAGAGAGCGGCAGATAAGAATTCTTTTCAAGACCTACATGGAGAAACAAAAAGAGGCGGTTGCGCTCGTGAAAGGAATGTTTTCTGAAAGGAATTCGATGCGGACCGGCGAATTCAGAAAAACCATCCTTCACATCCAGCTGGCCCATAAGGAAATAGAAGAGGAAATATGCAAACTGCTGAAAGATTTCCAGGGCGAGCAAGCAGAGGTTGTGAAATCGATCCGCGGTTTATTCAATAAACCCGAGGACAGGCTGCCCGATTTCAAGGAGATGCTGAAAAACCTGCAGGCGATGCAGGAAGAAGGCATCCAAAGGGCGAAAACAATAACTGAAAAAGCCAAAAAAGAAAAATACGAATCAGACATCCCGTTGGCAGGTGCGAGCATATAGAGGGGGCCGGAGCGGTCTTGCGCCGCCCGGTCTTCCGCAAAGGAGGTAGGTATCATGGCAATAGCAGCCGACATGAAGAGATTGACAGAGGATATAACCGAATCGTTCAATGCAAGGGTCAGCGATATCGCAACCCTGGTCGAAAACACCCACAAGATGCTCTCCGACTCCGAAAGCGGCAGGATGAGGGATTTCAAATCCCTGCACAAGGAAATCCGGACAGGGCTCAAAGAGAGGCGATCGGAAGTGGGCTCGATGCTCAATTCATTTCAGAAATGGAATGCTGATACCGCAAAGGCCCAGAGGAACTTTCTGAAGAGGAACAGGGTCGCCAGAGAAAAAGAGGTGGCGGGCTTTCTCGGCGAAGTGAGAGCGGACCTGAGGGACGCGGCGAACACGTGGAACCGGATGCACGCCGATATTTCCCGCGGTAAAAAAGGGAATAGCGGGGCGGGCAAGAAGCAGAAGACAAGAAAGGCAGGCAAGGAGAGCGAATAGATGGATTTCGAAGAGACAACCACGGTCCTGGAGCCGGCGCCGTTTGAGGATTTCGTAGAGACAGAGTACATCAGAGACATCACTGGCAGAGCGCTTACCTATATTGAGGCCGGTTTTCCGATTCACTTCAGGGGTGTTTCGGGAACGGGCAAGACAACGCTGGCCCTGCATCTCGCCGGCAAGATAGGGAGGCCCGTGGTGATGCTCCATGGAAACGAAGATTTGTCGGGTTCCGACCTCGTGGGCGGGGCGTATGGCTACAGATTCAAAAAGGTAGTCGACCGCTTCGTCACGAAGGTATTGAAAATGGAGGAGGACATGGTCAGGCGATGGGTCGATAGTCGCCTGACCATCGCCTGCAAACACGGGTTCACGCTCCTGTATGATGAATTCACGCGTTCGAGGCCCGAGGCCAACAACGTCCTGCTCTCGGTTTTAGGCGAAAAGGTCCTTGATTTCCCGGGCGGACACGGGGCTTCGGAGCAGTATCTCAAGGTCCACCCCGATTTCACGGCCATATTCACGAGCAACCCCGAAGAATACGCGGGTGTGTACAGGTCTCAAGACGCGCTCCGGGACAGGATGGTAACAATGGACCTCGATCATTTTGACCTCGATACGGAGGTGGCAATTACACGGGCCAAGGCGGGCCTCGCGGGGGATGGCTGCTTGAAGATAGCCAGTGTGGTCAGGGGGCTCAGGGAATCGGGCCAGTGCGAATTTGCCCCCACTGTGCGGGCATCCATAATGATAGCTAAAACGCTGAAGGTGCTGAACCGCCAACCTGAAAAGTCGGATGCCTTTTTTGTGCAGGTATGCAGGGATATACTGGCATCTGAAACCAGCAGGGTCGGCTCGAAGACAAACCAGGAAAGAGTAAAAAAAACCGTGACTGGTCTGATCGATACCCATTGCTGATTGCCGGAGGAAAGATGATAAGGAGCGCAAGCGCATTGTCCGCAGGAAAAATGATAAAGGGCGCCCGGGATATAAAAGGGATTTCAAGGGAGTCAACGCGCCCGGGAAATCAGATTTCAATTCCTTACAGCGCGGAATTCTTCATTCTGGGGAAGTGGAAGGAACGCCTTGAGCTGGAGAATGCCTTTCTGAGAAAGCGCACGGCGGCAAACTGCAAAAAAATCGATGCGATACGGGAAAAGATAGCAAGACTTGAGGGGACGACGAGGAAAGTGGAGTGTCCAAAGGATGAGACAGAGGAGACGAGCGGGATGAAATGCAAAAAAATGACCCTGAGATACTGATCCCGAACGGGAAGGAGACCACGATGGCCGGAAAAGAGAAAAGAAAAGAGGACATAGATATAGATCTGGGGGTCGTTAAACTGAGCGCCGGCGGCCTGTTCAAAGGGATTGAAAAACTTGTGGACCTGGCAACAAAGCTGAAAGAGGCCGGAGGAGAGATAAGCAAAGAGGAAGAGATAGACTTGAGCCGTCTCAAGGAAGGAATGAAGGCCGTATATGGGGTTTCAATCAGGACCGCCGTGGGCGGCGAGCCCGTAGTGGAGACCTTCGGCAATATCAAAAAGACAGGGAAAGGGCCGCTTGCGGAAGAGGAAAGAGAGCCGTTAGTTGATGTCTTCGATGAAAAGGACGAAATCGTGGTCCTGGCCGAAATCCCCGGCGTGAACGAAGAGGGGATAAAGGTCGAGACCGCAGGCAATCGGATGATGATTGCGGCGGCGGGGCCGAACCGGAAGTACAGGAAGGAGATAGACCTCCCTCCCGGGGCGAAACCGGAAACAATGACCACCGGTTACAAGAATGGAATCCTGGAGATCAGGATTAAGAAGTGAATGCTGTTTGCGGACTTCTCGAATCCTCGCTCAAGTTGATCCTGTTCGGCGGCAAAGGGGGGGTGGGGAAGACAACACTTGCTTCAAGCGCCGGGGTTTACCTGGCTGGAAGGGGGAAAAAGACGCTCCTTATCTCAACCGATCCGGCCCATTCCCTTTCGGACAGCCTGGGGGTTGAGATAGGATGCAGCATTAAAAATACAGGGATCGATGGGCTTGATGCCTTTGAGATAAGCGCGGAAAAAGAGTTCGCGGCCTTTAAGGAACAATACGACAAGGAACTGAGGAGTCTTTTTGACACAGGCAGTTACCTGGACAGGGATGATGTGGATTCGATACTTGCACTGCAGATGCCCGGCATGGACGAGGTAATGGGTCTTAAACAGATTATCGAGCTTGTAAGGGAAGGAAAATACGATAAATACGTCCTGGACACAGCCCCTACCGGGCATGCGTTAAGGCTTCTGCATCTTCCCGAACTTCTGGACCAGTGGATAAAGGTTGTCTCGAAGATGAGATGGAAATACAGATACATCGTGGAAAGGTTTTCGGGCGAATACAGGCCGGATGCGGTCGACGATTTTCTTGTGGCGATGAAAAAGTCGGTTAAGCACATAGGAGATATCCTGAAGGACCAGAAGGCATGCGAGTTCATTCCCGTCACCATACCTGAAGATATGGCGGTCCGGGAGACTGGGAGACTTATAAACGCCCTTAAACGCTTCGGGATAAAAACAAGACAGCTGATCATCAACAATGTCATTCGCCCTTCTGGCAGATGCCCTTTCTGCATGGAAAGAAGAGAGGGACAGGAAAAATACATCAAGTCTCTGAGAGAGCAGTTCAGCGACTTGAATATCGTCGAAATACCACTTCGGCAACGCGAAATAAAGGGGGTCGGGGACCTTCAAAAATTGACGGACATTGCCTTCGCGGACGTGTGCCATGCAATCTGAAAAAAAAGGCGATTTGATCATGAATGCCCGAGAAGAAGGCATAACGTTGAAGGTAAGGGAGGCCCTGCCAAAGGACGTTGGACGGGCCATAGCCAGAATGGACCCCGAGGACATGAAGCGGCTCGGAGTGGAAGCCGGCGATGTCGTGGAGATAACGGGGAAAAGGAAAGCGGCGGCAAAAGCGATGCCATGCTACCCTGCTGAAAGAAATAAAGGGATTGTGCAGATTGACGGCATAATGAGGGAAAACTCGCAGACAGGGCTGGATGAAAAAGTGAACGTGCGGAAGGCGTCCCCGGTCGCGGCGCGCAAGATAACCCTTTCCCCTATGACCAGGATTCATCCGCTCCACAAGCTCAAGGATATGAAGTACCTGGGCTCCCTTCTGGAAGGGCTGCCGCTCACCGAGGGGGACAGGCTCAGGGTCAGCTTTTTCGGCGCGAGGGCGTACGATTTCAGGGCCATGGGGGTGCTTCCGCAGGGAATCGTTTTTGTAACCCCGTCGACCGCAATAAATCTGGAAGCCGAAATCCCCGAGAAACCAAAGCATCTGAAGGTCTCATACGAGGACATAGGCGGGCTTCAACCCCAGATCAGAAAAATAAGGGAGATGATCGAGCTGCCTTTGAAATATCCTCAGATATTTGAAAGGCTGGGGATCGAGCCGCCCAAGGGGGTCTTTCTTTACGGGCCGCCGGGCACCGGCAAAACTCTTATCGCCAGGGCTGTTGCCAATGAGACAGAAGCGTATTTCACCCACATGAGCGGTCCCGAGATAATGGGCAAATTCTACGGGGAAAGCGAGGCCCGCCTGAGGGGCATATTTGAAGAGGCCGAAAAAAAAGCTCCCGCCATAATCTTCATCGATGAGATCGACGCCATAGCGCCCAAGAGGGAAGAGATGGGCGGGGAGAAACAGGTCGAAAGAAGGGTTGTGGCACAGCTCCTTGCGCTCATGGACGGCCTGGAATCGAGGGGCGACGTCATAGTCATCGCAGCAACAAACATCCCTAACATAATAGACCCCGCACTCAGGCGCCCCGGCAGGTTCGACAGGGAAATCTCAATCGATATACCCGACCGGAAAGGGCGGCTTGAGATACTCAGCATTCATACACGGGGGATGCCGCTGGCGGAAGACGTACAGCTTACGAAGCTTGCCGAGATCACGCACGGCTTTGTCGGGGCCGACCTGGGGGCCCTGGCAAGAGAGGCGGCCATGTCGGCCCTCAGAAAAATACTTCCGGAAATCGATTTCCAGATGGAGGAAATCCCGTATGAAACCCTGATGCAACTGCAGGTGACGATGGCCGATTTTCTGGAGGCTATGAAGGAGGTGGAGCCCTCCGCCATAAGGGAGGTCTTCGTCGAGGTGCCTGACGTAAGGTGGTCGGATGTGGGAGGACTGGATGACATAAAGCAGGAATTGCAGGAGGCAATAGAATGGCCTTTGAAATATCCCGAACTGTTCGGAAAGGCCGGCACGAGGCCGCCCAAAGGGATACTTCTTTACGGGGCGCCCGGGACCGGGAAAACCCTCCTAGCCAAAGCCCTTGCCAACGAGAGCGGCGTAAATTTTATACCTGTGAAAGGCCCGAGCCTGATATCAAAATTCGTCGGAGAGAGCGAAAGGGCCTTGAGGGATATATTCAAGAAGGCCAAGCAGGCTTCCCCCACGATACTGTTCTTTGACGAGATAGACAGCCTCGTCCCGAAACGGGACTCCGGAGGAGATGCACACGTCACCGAGAGAGTGGTGAGCCAGTTTCTTGCCGAAATGGACGGCATCGAGGAACTGAGAGGTGTGGTGGTGCTGGCTGCCACGAACAGACCCGACTTGATTGACCCGGCCCTGTTAAGGAGCGGCAGGTTTGACGTCCAGATGGAGCTCCCCGTTCCCGATGAACGGACGCGGCTTAAAATCTTTGAGATCCATACCAGGGGCAAGCCCCTGGACGACGATGTCGATCTCCCCGAGCTGGCAAGACGGACTGAAGGCAGGTCGGGTTCAGACATTGAATTGACCTGCCGCAAGGCCTCCCTTCTCTCCATAAGGGAATATATAAGCCGGGATATGAAGATTGAATTCAATATCTCAAAGAGGCATTTTGAGGAGGCCCTGAGGCTTCTGGAAAACCGGATTGCGGGGTATTAGCTCATGGAAGACAAATATGTATTCGGCGTGATTGAAACAGGCCAGCCTGGCGCAGGTGAGGCGAAGCTTCCCCTGCCGGAACCGGTCTACACTGTCCCATACAGGGACATATCTGCTGTGGTCATGGATACAGCAATGGTCGACCTGGCATCCATGCCGAAGGAGGCCGCGGCAAGATATCTGCTCAGGCACCAGCAGGTGCTGGAGAAGTTAACGCTCCCCGTCATACCCATGAAGCTCGGCACTTATGTTTCCACTTATGCCGAAATAACCGATGTCCTGCTGTTTGGATACCGGGATTTCAAGGAGACCTTCGGTGAAATAGAAGGCAAGGTGGAAATCGACATTGCCGCAAGATGGTCGGACCCGGATTCCATCATTAAGGAAACGGGAGAGGAGAGTGAAGAGGTCCAGGAATTTAAAAAGAAGCTCATGTCAAAAACCGGGGGCATAACGATAGAAGACCAGATGAAGGCCGGATGCACGGTCAAGAAAGCTTTGGAAGGAAGGAACAAGAAAACGGCCTCCGAAATAGCAGGCGCCTTTTCGGAGATTGCATTGGCGCAAAGGACTCATGTTCTTATGGACGACAGCATGATCCTGAACGCGGCCTTGCTCGTCCGAAATAACGACAGAAAAAGGTTTGATGCCATCCTGGACAAATTGGACGGGCTCTATCAGGGACGCATAAATTTCAGATGCATAGGCCCATTGCCTACATATAGCTTCTACACTGCCGAGATAAAAAAGGTCGGCTCCGGCGAACTGGACAAGGCAAAAAAATTGCTCGGCCTTTGGGATTACCCGGTATGTAAAAATGAAATAGAAAAGGCATATAGGCAGCGCGCCCGCATGTGTCATCCCGATGTGGTCGGCCACACGAGGAGAAAAGGGCAGATTTGTCTCAGCCCGGAAATCGAAAGCACGGAAGAGTTCAACGAGATAAACAGGGCTTACAGGCTGCTCATTGAATGCAGCGCATCCGGAGCCTGCCACAGAGAGGATGGAAGCGTTCTCATCATCGAAATAATGAGGATAAGGGAATAAGTGGAAAAAGCCGGCAAATACATTTATTGCATAATCAGGACCGAGCAGGAAAGGAATTTCGGCAATATCGGAATAGGGGGGGGGATAGGCGGAGGGGACGACGAAGTGACAACGGTCGGCCTTGGCCATCTCGCCATGATTGTGAGCAATTCATACAAGAGCAAGTATCCGGTAAGCAGGGAAAATCTTCTTGCCCATCAGAGGGTGGTCGAGGAGGTGATGAAAGAGTTCACGGTGCTGCCGGTGCGTTTTTGCACTATCGCGCCCGCCGCCGACAATATCAGGAACCTCCTCGAAAGGAGAGAGAAGGAGTTCAAGGCCCTGCTCCGCCAAATGGAATTCAAAATAGAATTGGGAGTAAAGGCGATCTGGAGAGATATGCACTCGATATTGAAGGAGATCGCTGGAGAGGACAGGGAAATTGCGGGCCTCAGGCGGAAGATCTCCAGAGACGGCAGGAACAGCGTTCAGGCAAAAATGGAACTCGGCAGAATGGTCGAACGTGCTCTGGCGGGGAAAAAAGAATCGGAATCCGATGCGATCATGTCTGTCTTGAAGAGGGCAGCATTTGACTGGAAGCTCGGCCGGGCCTCCAATGACAATATGATCATGAACGCCTCTTTTCTGGTTGACAAGGCCAGGGAGAAGGAATTCGACAACCTCGTGGAGGATTTCAGCGAGAATCACAGGGAAAGAATAAAGTTCATGTATGCCGGCCCTTTGCCGCCATATAATTTTGTGAGCGTGATAATCCACCCCGAGGAATGGGAAATATGAAGGGGACCAAATGCTCTTGATAGACGACCTTCTGCTCTTGCCGTTAAGGGGTGTGATCGGGATTTTTAAAAAGATAAACGAAATGGCGGAAACAGAATTATCGGACGCAGACCGCATACGTGAAAAGTTGATGGAGGCCAGACTCAAATTCGAGCTGGATGAAATGAGCGAAGAAGAATATGAGAAGGTGGAGACGGAGCTTCTGTCCCGCCTGGATTCCTTAAGGGAAAGCCGGTTATAAAGGAGGAGGTTGATCATGTCGATGATGATTGAGGAGGCAGACAGGATGGTTATCGACTTCCTGAAAAGAATTCTTAGGGCGGAGGAAGACAAGATAAAAATCATCAAGACCACAAAGATCGACGGGGGGTGGAGCGCGGAAGCGGAGGTCTTTGAAGAGAGCGGTTTCATAAAAAGCCTTGGCCTACCCACGAGAGTGCAGGACAGAAATGTATACACGGTAATGCTTGATAACAGCCTCGAGGTCATATCCTATGAACAGGTGGACAGGGAGGGCAATAAGGAGTGATGATATCCGGGGAACCAACACCTGAGAACCTGGTATATCTCTTCTGCCTGGCCGATAAAATCCCGAAAACGGGGCCGGAAACGGGATATGACGGCAAGGGTATAAGTTATGTTTCTAATAAAGGGCTCTATGCCGTTACGGGTATTGTGACAGGCGATGATTTTTGCCAGGAGAACCTGAAAAGAAACCTGAACGATTTCAAGTGGGTTGAAGAGAAGGTCAGGCTTCACGAGCAGGTTGTGGAAAAAACGATGTCGGCCTCAACCGTGATGCCGTTCAAGTTCGGCACGGTCTTCAAATCGGAGGAAAGTCTTAAAAAGATGCTCGATGAATACCTCGATGAATTCAGGGAGATTTTAAAAAGGCTCGAAGGCAAACGGGAATGGGGAATAAAGGTTTACTGTGACCGCAAGGCATTTGCCCGGCTGGTTGAAAAAGACGCTCCTTTTGACCGAATGGAAAAAGAGACGGAGCTTCTCTCCCCCGGGCGGGCTTTTTTCCATAAGAAAAAACAGGACCAGCTTATGGCAGAATTCGTCGACGCGAAGACATGCGAGGCGAGCCGGGAAATTTTCGAGATATTGAAGGGGCACAGCACCGGGACTCGCATCAATAATCTCCTGCCGCCGGACGCGACCAGCCGGAAAGAGGATATGGTGTTCAATGCGGCCTTTCTGGTGGATAACGGCAGGGCAGGCGCGTTCATAGACGAAGTGGAACTTTTGAGGGATAAATACTTCGGGTTTGAAATAGAATGTACGGGGCCCTGGCCCCCTTATAATTTCTGCGTCATAAAAGAGCATGAATCAGCAGATCGCAAATAAAGGTGTCCGCCTGTCCGAAGCATTGGACTCCGTTCTGAATAAGGGCGTGGTTGTTAATGGAGACATAACTCTATCCGTTGCGGATGTCGACCTGGTCTTTGTGGGCCTTAAAGTTCTGCTGGCTTCAGTCGATGTGGCAAACAGGATTAAAGGGGAACCGGGTCCGATATCAAAGGAACAACCGCTAACTGAAAAAAAGGTTCCGGGCGGAAAGCCCGCTACGGAGTCAGCGTATTTTTCTCATTCATCCTCTGAAGAGGACCAGTTCCCGGTGCTTGAAAGGGGGATAGAAAAAGCCGCAACTCCTCTTCCACATATCGAGATGGAAGAATCAAAGCCCGAGCGTGGGCTTGCGAAACTGGTCCTCACCGTCGTGGAACTGGTAAGAAGGCTGATGGAAAAACAGGCCATCCGCAGGATAGACGGCGGGGGTCTCGCGGACGAGGAGATAGAACGGCTTGGAAATACTTTCAGGAAGCTGGAAGAGAGGATGGAAGACCTGAAAAGGGTCTTTGGCCTCGAAGGGGAGGAACTCGAATTGGACCTTGGCCCTTTAGGGAAACTTGCGTGAAAATCGGGGAAACCAAGCATAATGAAAACCAGAAGGAATAACTGACCATGGCCGAACAGATGGTTCATTCGATACAGGCTACAAACCTTGCGGACATATTGGAACGGGTCCTGGATAAAGGGATAGTCATAGCCGGAGATATCCGGATCAACCTCGTCGATGTCGAACTCCTGAACATAAAGTTGCGGCTCCTCATTGCCTCCGTGGATAAGGCAATGGAAATGGGTATAAACTGGTGGCAAACGGACCCCTATCTCTCCTCTAAAGCGCAGAAGCTGGAAGACGAAAACAGGATGCTCAAGGAGCAAATAGAACGGGTTGAAAAGAATCCGCCGGCCTGAAGCCCATGCGTACCCTCCTCTATGTGCCGATTATTCATATGAGCGCGGACATGGGCTCGCTGGCCAAGAATTTTACAAACCGGGGCATTAAGGACTTGGGAGAGGAGGTCTGGGAAAGACACAGGAAAACAGTTTCGATGTTCTGGGATTCGATTACGGCTTTTTTTGAGGCGATGCCCGTCCGGGGATTTAAGATATACCAGGACGGAATGGTCGCGAATGGTGAAATAGCTGAAAAAATAATAGAGGAAGGCATAAGGAGCGGCAGCAAGAATTACGAGATCATAAGGAAACTCATGGAAAAAGGGGCCGTCCTTCAAAAAACGGAAGATCCGGCCCTGGTAAAAGAAGAAAGAGACTGGCTGCTCAGGATAACCCAGGCCGGAACGCTCCCTGAAAAATTAAAAGCTTATCTGGGATTCAGGGGGGCAAAGGACCATCTCCTGAAAAGAAGGGACAGCTACATAGCCGAGACCATAAACAGCACCCTCGGGCAGGGAGGAACGGGGATTTTATTCATAGGGGCGTACCACGAAATAATTCCGCGGCTTGATCCAGACATCAGGGTCAAAGAAATAAAAGAAGTTCGCAAAGTGAAAGAATATCAAAAACGATTACCATACCAGGGCAGAAAAAAAGACGCGCTATTTGAAAAATTATCCGATTATCTGATCAAACCTGTTCACGATGGATGATTGGTTCACTTCGAGAAGCAGGCCGCCATCTCCCATCTCCTATGCCTTCTGGGAATATATTCCCCCAGATGACAATTTAAGGTATTTCGCGGTAACCCTGCTCCTTACTCCTCAAGGATTTAATGCCTTGGGTATGGATTTCGGGTAGGAATTGGCGCTCCACCTCGGGGTTCGAGGTCGATTTCATATTGGGTGACCATACCGCTATAGAGGTAAAGGCAAAGGAGAATATTTCCGTTCAGGATTTAAAATCCCTGCGGGCGTTGGCGGAAGAAAAGAAATTCAAACGATATCTCTGCATCAGCCTCGATCCCCGTCCAAGGACATTAAATGGAGTTAGCATCCTGCCCTACCGGAAATTTCTGAACGATTTATGGAGCGGAGCATATTCATGATTTTTTGATGCCGCAGCACTTTTTGTATTTCTTACCGCTTCCACAAGGGCAGGGCTCGTTTCTGCCGACTTTGCCGCGATTCGCTAAGGGTACGATACTGCCGTGCGATTGTTTCTCTTTGAACTGCCCTATGGCGCATCGGCGGCTCTCTTTCAGGCCTGCATAAATGTTTGTGATGCAGCTGTCGATAACAAATTCCGCCTTTTCTGCAGCTCGCATTGCCCCCTCGATTTCATCGCCGGTGGGATTCTTCGCCTGCCCGAGCAGTTGAATCTGTGCATGCAGTAAATTAACAATTCGCTCAAGTTGCGCTGCATACTGTTTCAGTTCTACCGGCAAGTCATCGCGGGCAAGTCCGCCCAATTCCAAGCCTTCTATGAAAAAACTCGCCAGGTCAACAGCATCGGCGTTCCTCTGCAATGCCCCATCCTTGTCAGCAGGATATTCATATTCGGGCACCAGAATGGTTTCTTTTTCTGAATTCCACTGATTAAAACGCTTCCAGAGCGCCATGATGCTGCCGATCGTCTTCTGAGCCTGTGATTCCGTCTCGAAGATTGCGCCATCCTTTCCAAAGATGGCCGGTATGAGGACAGAGGGCATGACGAGATTCGGAGCGGCAAGACATCCGTAGATGAGCCCGTAGAGGCCGAAGATCGAAAGCTCCGAGCCTGCCCTTTGGAGATACTCCTCCATCTGATCATCGCCGCAATATTCATCCTGAAGAGGCGCAGAGGCTTTTTCCTCCAGGAGATCCGTTTCCATAGAGCTTCTCGCTTCCTCCAACGCCGGAAGCTTGTCGACCTTGCGCAGCCGAATCTCAAGTTTATCGGCAAGCGGAAAAAAAAGGTCGGCCACCTCCTGCCTTTTCACCAGCAGTTCCGCCGGAACCATCCTGTTTTTTTCAAAACATGCAAGCAGTCTATCGACAAATTCGGGAAGCGCTTTTTCCCGCTCTGAGATATAAGCATCAAGAATAAATCCGCTTTCCTTGTCCACGATCAGGATTGAGTAGGGATAAAAAGGCCGTCCTCCTTCGTCAACAGGAGCCGGAACGTGAAAGAAGTCAATTTCCCATGCAGCCGTTGAAGGGCGGACATTTTTCTTAATCCTCTGCAGGGCCAGATCATCCAGTTTTACAGCCCGTAAGGCCTTCTCCGGAAGGGGCTCAGGCGTCAACCATGCATCCTCCCACTGCTCTGCGCCTTTACGATATGTTCTGACCAGATACAGGTCTTCCCCCGGCTGATTCAGGAGTTTTTTATCATCCTTCAGGCGAAGACTCACCTCTATTGCCTGTTGCAGAACCAATGTCAGAAACTGTACGTCCTCTGGTTCGAGAAACCAGGGGAAATAGCCCGGCTCATGTCTTCTAAACATGGGCCATGCCCTTTTCCCCTTGGCCTTAACGCCGAGTTGCCTGATCAGGTCCCTGTCCTCCTTGTCGAGCGCACTCTTGTTCTCGAATGACACAAGAAGGCAATCCTGGACGAACATGAAATCGCTGTCTTCAAGCGTGATGACTTCGTCCCGGATCATGCGATAGGCATTAAGCCCTCGGGTGCCGAGATAGACCGCCATCCCAAGGACCTCGCCCAGCTCGCCCATAACACAACAGTAGCCTACTTCTCCGGTGACGGGATCCTGCACCCCGAACAGGTCTGTTTCCTCCACCCATTTCCAGGGCTCAATCTCTCTGAAATCCGCCGCCGTCTTATACAGCGCTTGCCATTCGGCTGATGTTGGCTCCGTTCCCTTCATCGATAATTCCCTTTCATCCGATTCCCTGTAGTCTGCCAAGAAACACAATCACGTTCTTAATTATAACCAAGGGGCTTATATAGTTTCCGAGAATTTCAATCTCATGATCAATCCGTTACTACACTTGAAAAATCCGCAGCGCCGAAAATCAGGATTATCTTAGACAGCAACGGAGAAACTGCGAACGCCCGCTCTTAGCCGCTTCCAATTATTCCGAGTTGAAGACAGAGGCGGATTCTGCTTCCAGTCACACGGCAATTAGCTTGTGTCAAATTGCTTAAATCTATTCATATTTCGGTTCTGGAATTCAGAATCTAATCACAATAGGCAAATACGAAGGTGATTTTTATAAGAAAAATCATTTAATATCAGGGGGATGGAATTTTTTACGCGCTGGATTTTCTATTACATGGCAAAGATGATTGCATAAGACTCGAAAAATTCTTTAAACTCAAATAATTGCGAGAGTGGCGGAACTGGCAGACGCGCTGGACTTAGGATCCAGTGGGGCAACCTGTGGGGGTTCAAATCCCCCCTCTCGCACCATGAATTCCCTCCAGCTTTACTCGGCGGGTTCGATATTGCAGATCTTGCTTTTTTCCCATAGATCGGGTCCCGGAAGGGATGCGATGTGTACCGGTATATTCTTTTTCCGGGCAGCACGGGGAGGCATTTTCCGGTGGGGAACATTTTTAGCGAGCATCGGGCGGGAAGATTTATATCGGGCTGCGGGCCGCCTTCGGGGTAGGGCGTTATTTTTTTTGTTCAATTTTGCAGGGGTTTCAGGCTTTTGCAGAGCGGCCATCTTCTTTTCCGTCTCATTTATCAGGCCCCGGTTAGCCATGATGCCGCAAATAAAGCGTGAGCGGTCCTTCACGTATTTGCCGGGTTTAATGGGATTGTATTTTTTTGGGTTTGGGAGGACGGAGGCGAGCCGGGCCGCCTCTTGGGGGCCCAGCGCCAGGGAGGGTTTCCCGTAATAATGCCAGGAGGCCGCCTCGATGCCGAAAACCCCCTCGCCCCATTCCGCCACATTCAAGTAGATCTCCAGTATCCGCCTCTTTGAGAGGGTACGCTCCAGCCGGAGGGCGAGGATAGCCTCTTTCAGCTTTCTAACCGGGTTTTTTGAAGGGGAAAGATAGAGGTTTCTCGCCAATTGCTGGGTTATGGTGCTTGCCCCCCTTTGGAACTTCTTGGCTTTGATGTTCTTTTTCATTGCCTTTTCGATCTCTTCCATGTTGAACCCTTCATGCGACCAGAAATCGTCGTCCTCGGCTATGAGGACGGCCTCTACAAGATAGGGGGATATACCGGAGAGCGGGGCCCAGTACCAATGAATTTTTCTCCTCCTGCCTTCCTCGCGCCACTTCTTTTCCGCAAGTCTCATGAAGGCGGTCTTCCCGGGATTCTCTTTTTTCAGGCGTGAGATATCGGGATAGACAAAGTAGACGGCCAGGTTGAAGAAGAAAATGCTTAAAGACAGAAGGCCGGCAAGGCAGAGTTTTTTGCCCATTTGCCCTCGATTAGCGCAAATTCGGATTTTTGATCAGAAAAAACTTTTTATCTGAAAAAAGGCTTAAGGTACTTCCGATAAAACTCGCATTCGTTCCTGCAATAGAGGATCTTATCTGAAAAGGAAGAGCAGCAAAGCCTTCCCATTGCGGATGAGAGGCCTGTAACCTTCCAGCATTCCTTCCCTTTATCCGGGTAGGCCGGACAGGCAGAGCGTATCTCCGGGGAGCAGTTGTTGTATTCCCAGCAATTGGGTACCTGTTCGAGCAGTTTCATGGATTTCTGAATCAAAAAATTTCTCTCCGGACTAATTTGCTGAAAAAAAACGGGAAAGGTTGGCGCCCCGCAACATACATCTTCCCACAGAAAGGGGGCTTGTTCAAGCTCTTTTTAACCTTATCGGGGGATTATGCGGTATATCTTGTCGTCTCCGGGCCTTTCTGTCCCTCTGCCATCGGTATTGCTCGTTAAAAAATAAAGGGCGCCGTCCGGGCCCTGCACCACGTCCCTGAGCCTCCCATTAATACCCTCGTCGAAATTCTTGGCGAACCACCGTTCTATACCTTTTACGGAGAAAGAGTCCCCCTCCTTTTCGAGTGTGATCTTGATTAGGGACTCGCTGGCGAGGGTGGCCACAAAGAGGGCGCCTTTATAAGGCAGAAGGTCCCCGTTATAAAACGTGATCCCGGCCGGCGGAGTCGTCGTCTTCCATACTATGATAGGGTCCCTGTACTCTCTCGATCCGGGGGCCCCGATCGCGCGGGGCCAGCCGTAATTGCCGCCCTTTTCGATGACGTTTATCTCGTCATTTGCGAAGCGGGCGGACTCTCCCGAGGGGCCGTGCTCGGAGGCGAAGAGGGCTTTTGACTTGGGCTCCCAGGCGATCCCCTGAGGGTTCCTGTGCCCGTAAGAGTAAACCGGAGAGCCCGGAAACGGGTTATCCCGGGGGATTTGCCCTTCCGGGGTCAGGCGGAGAATTTTTCCCGCAAGCGAATTGATCTCTTGCGCGAGTTCCTTTTGCCCTGCTTCACCGGTACAGATATAAAGCATCCCGTCCGGGCCGAATGCGATGCGTCCCCCGTCGTGGACGCTTCCTCCGGGGATGCCTTCGATTATCACCTTCTCGAGGACACCCTTTTCGCCCGTGTCCCTCAGCCGGATAACCCGGTTAAAGAGGTCCCCTCCCTTTCTATATGTGTGCATGGCATAAACAAAGGGCTCTTTGGGGAAATCGGGGTGGAGGGCGAGCCCCATGAGGCCGCCCTCGCCCGTGGCGGCCACATCGAGATCGGCATACGGGGCGGAAACGAGCCTCCCCTCTCTTATAAGCCTTATACGTCCCGGCCTTTCACTAACGAGTGCCCTCCCGTCCGGCAGGAAGACGAGGGACCACGGGACCTTGAGGCCCTTTACCCATTCCTCCACCTTGACATCGGGTGGGTTCGTGACAATCCTGTCCTTAACGCTCTGGGGGCTTTTCCCCACCTCCTGGGAGCAGGCAGGGAGAGGCAAAAAGAGGAGCAATAGAAGGGGGAAAAGCAGTTTTTTCATGCGGGCCGTCCTAAAAAAATTTTAGGTGCTATTAATTGATATGTAAAGGGAAAGGCTCAAAAAAATGGTCGAGGGAGTGGAGGTGGCGGGCGCCCCATCCACCTCCACTCCTGCTGGTGAGGGGGTATGCTAAGTAACCCCTAAAAATGCTTTAAGACGTTTTTTCAAGATTCTTTATAGATGTTTTCCGAGAGGCCTTAAAAAGGGAAGAATCAAATCTGTTTTGATTTTAGTTCTTTTTCTTAAAAGCGCGCCCGGTTTTCCCATGCGGCAAATCCCTCAATTTCCCTCTTGGCAGTCCCTGCGGGAACCTAAATTTAGTATTCTATATTTTCTGTATTGGTCCAGATCACGATGGCTTGGTTCTCCACATAGGCTCTCACCTTTGCCGTACCAGTCCATGTGGTATCGAGGATGGAAATAGGAATGCCGGGCTTCGTCACTATACACACCCTTTGATCTATCAGAAAATCGAAGCCGCGCCTGTCATTCCGTACCACCGCTTGGGTAATCTCGTCAAAATACTCTTTTGTGATACAGGCGATGTAACCTCCCTTTAATGATGCGGCATGCGGGGCCCGGTCACCAGCCGCCGATCTTTCGACTGGGGCCTGCCCCTGAGGTGTAGATTTGGCATTGTCCTTTTCGGAGAAAGAGAATATGACCGCAAGGAGGATTATTCCCACTGTAATCCATAGATAAATCGTGCGCCGCTTATATGGTATATCCAACCCCTTCATCTCTACCCTTGCTCTTTTTTTATCCGATCGCGCTTCCAAGCTTCATATTCTTCTTTTGTCTTCCATTTCTCTACTTGGGCTGTGGGCGTGGGGCTCTGCTCAATGACTTTTTTAAATTTAGGTCTCGTGGCCAGGTATGCCGGAAAGGCGATTATCCAAATCCCGAGGCACGATATAAACCAACCGAAGGGGCCCATGTCGGTGAGACCGGATGTGAGCCCCTTCCGTACGCCTATCGTTTTAGCATCAAAGTAGACCCAAATGCTTGTGCCTATGATTATTAGCCAGACCAAACCCACCACTCCTAATCTCCTCTTTTTCGGGTGCTTGGAACGCCGATATCTTTCTGTAGTCCCCCTCGGTTATAATCCTTAAAACGCTCCATCATCTTCTCGATATTTAAGCAATTCTTAACCAAACAATCCCCCGCATGAACATAGCACAGAGGAAATTCGGGGGTCAATACTTTTTTCGAGGCAGATTCTAAAAAGGAATGTAATTGCTTCTTTGTAGCAGGAAATTGCCCTTCAGGCCTCTTTTCCCCTCTTAAATGAGAGCCTTTTCGGAAATCTCAATTTGGCCTGGAGATCGTCAAGAAGGATATAGACCACGGGGACGACCACGAGCGTGAGGAAGAGCGAGGTGATGAGGCCGCCCACGACGGCGATGGCCATGGGGGCACGGGTCTCCGCCCCCTCGCCTATGCCTATCGCTATCGGCATCATCCCGAAGATCATGGCGAAGGTGGTCATGAGGATGGGCCTGAGCCTCACGGGGCCCGCCTCGAGGACGGCCTCTTTACGTCCCATGCCCCGCGCGCGGAGCGTATTCGTGTAGTCCACAAGGAGTATGGCGTTCTTCTTCACAAGCCCCATAAGGAGGATTATTCCTATGAAGCTCATTATGCTCAAGGTCATCCCGGTAAGCCAGAGCGCGCCGAATGCCCCTATGAAGGCAAGCGGCATGGAGATGAGGATCGTAAGGGGATGTACGAAGCTTTCGAACTGGGAGGCAAGCACCATGTAGGCCATCACGATGCCGAGAAATATCGCGAACCCGAGGTATTTGAAGGACTCGCCCATGATATCGGCCATCCCTTTATAGCTCCCCGAGTAATCGGGCGGGAGCACCTCTCCCGCTATCCGGTCAAGCTCAGCCTTGGCCGCGCCGAGGGGCTTCCCTTCCAAATTGGCGAAAAGCGTTACGGCCCTTTGCCTGTCCACCCTGTTAATGATGCTGGGGCCCCCGGTCTCGGTCGTGGTTATGAGGTTCGAGAGCTCCACGAGGTTTCCTTCCTTGTTCCTCACGTACAGTCTTCCCAGGTCGCCGGGGTTCATGCGGTCTTCCTGGAGGAGGCGCGCCCGCACGTCGTATCTTCTACCCCGTGTCTCGTCCTTATATTTGGTCACGTCCACCTCGCCCCCCACAAGGAAGTTCACGCTCTCGGCAAGCGTCTGGGTATCCACCCCGAGGGCCGCCGCCTTGTCGCGGTCTATGTGCACCTGGACCTCGGCCTTTCCGGTCTCAAGCGAGGTGTCAAGATCGACAATCCCGGGGAGTTTCGAATACCTTGCGGCGATCTCGCCCGTGTATTCCCGAAGCTTCGTCAAGTCCGTCCCCCGGATGGCGAACTGTATGGGGACATTCCTGATGCCCCCGCCAAGGAGCGAGATGTCCTCGACCGTGCCCTTAAGGCCGGGTATCGTGCGGAGGTTTTTTCTAAGCTCGGCCATTATCTCGTGCTGTGTCCTCTTCCTGTCTTTTTTCGGAGAGAGGGCTATGAACATGGCCCCTTTATTGGGCTGGCTCGCGGGCCCGAACCCCTGCGCGTAAAATACGCTTGTTACCTCGGGGATATCCGTGACCATCTTTTCGGCTTCCTCAAACATGCGGTTTGCCTCTTCGACCGAATAGTCAACCGGGGCCTGGAGCCTGACGGAGAAGCGGCTCTGGTCCTCCTGTGGGGAGAATTCCTTCCCGATGAATTTGGTGATGTAAAGGCTTAGAGCGAAGCTTCCGATAGCAAGTATTACCACAAGAAATTTATGGTCCAGGGCATAGCCCAATATCTTCCTGTAGACGTCTTCCGTCCACTTATAGCCGGCCTCGAGCCGGCCGGAGAGCTTTCTCATAGGCCGGAATCTACTCGGTCTGTCTTTATGGTTTTCAAGCCTCAAAAAGCGGGAGGCGAGCATGGGCGTAAGCGTAAAAGAGATAAAGAGCGATACGAGGACGGCAAAGACGACTGTGAGCGCAAACTGCATGAAAAAGCGCCCGATTATGCCTTTCATGAAGGCCACGGGAAGGAATATGACGGCGATGGCAAACGTGGTCGCCATGACCGCAAGCCCAATCTCCCTGGTGGCCGAGGAGGCGGCCTCCCTTGGCCCCATCCCCCCTTCCATATGGCGGTAAATGTTTTCGATGACTATGATGGCATCGTCAATCAGTATCCCTATACAGAGGGAGAGGGCGAGCATGGTCATGTTGTTGAACGTGAAGTCGAACATGTCCATTATGCTGAAGGTCGAGATTATGGAGATGGGAATGGCGAGCGCGCTTATCAGTGTGACCCTGAAATTTTTTAGGAACAGGAGCACGGCAAGGGAGGCGAAAATCCCGCCGTAGACCAGGTGGTGCTGCACTTCCTTTATCGAGCGCCTTATGAAATCGGACTGGTCGAAGCTGATCTTCAAGTCCATCCCCGGCGGAAGTGTCTTTCTTATATTCGGGAGCTCCCTTTTTACGTTCTCTATGACCTCCACGGTATTGGTCCCGGACTGTTTCTGGATGCCTATGCCAATTGCGGGCATCCCGTTAAATCGGGCGACCGAGCGCTTCTCATCCATCCCGTCCTCGGCAAATCCCACATCGGAGAGCCTTATGGGGGCGCCGTTGTGATAGCCCACGATCAAATCGTTGAATTCCTCGGGGCGGAGGAACTCGCCTTTTATCTTGACCGAGTATTCCTTGGTCTCGCTCTCAATCCTGCCGCCCGGAAGCTCCACGTTCTCGCGCTTGAGCGCGTTCATCACGTCGTGGGCCGTTATGCCGTAAGCGTTAAGCCTGTCGGAATCGAGCCAGACCCTTACCTGCCTTAATCTCAGGCCCGCGAGCCTCAGGGCCCCCACGCCGTTAATCTTCTGGAGCCGTTCCTTTAAAACCTCGTCTGCATAGGTCGAAAGCTCTCGCACGGATTTCTCGCCCATAAGGCCCATCCAGAGGACGGGCGTGGCGTCCGGGTCCACCTTCTCTATGACCGGCTCCTCGATGTCACGGGGGAGCCTGGCCCTGATCCCCGATATCTTCTCCCTCACGTCCTGCACGGCCAGATCGATGTCCCTTTCGAGGACGAACTCGACCATAACGGACGATACGCCCTCCGTGCTCGTCGAGGCTATCGTCTTCACCCCGTTTATCGTATTTACGGCCTCCTCGATCCTGTCCGTGACGTCTATGTCCATGATCTCGGGGTTGGCGCCCTTGAGCCTTGTCGTGATGTTTACCATGGGGAAATCGACCTTGGGGAATAGGTCGATCCCAAGCCTTGGATAGCTCACGATCCCGAGGAGGAGGAGCACGAGCACCATCATCGTGGCGAACACGGGGCGCCGTATCGAGGTATCAGCGAGCCACATGCACTTTTACTCCGTCCAAGAGGTTATGCTGTCCTGCCGTAACCAGTGTCTCTCCGGGCGAGAGCCCTTCCGCCACTTCCATGAGTTCGCCGAATTTATTTCCGAGTTTTATCTCTTTTTCCCTCGCGACCTCTCCCTCCACCGTGAATACCTTGACCTTTCCCATCTCGTAAACGAGAGAGTTCACCGGGATCACGGTCATATCGCGCGGCGCGCCCGTATAAAGGACCACTTTGGAGAAAAGGCCGGGTTTTAGAAGGCCCCCCGGGTTGGGGACGAGGGCTTCGGCAGTAAGGGTCCGGGTGGCCTCGTTAAGGCTCGGGTACACGAGGGAGAGCTTCCCTTTGAATTCCCTCTCCGGGTAGGCGTCCACCGTGAAGCTAACGTCCTGGCCTTTTCTGAGGAGGCCGGCCTCTCTCTCCGAGACGGAGAAGTTGAGCTTAATGGGGTTATTCTGGATAAGGACGAACATCTGCACGCCGTTTTTAACGTAGTCCCCGGTTGCGACTTTTTTCTCCTTCACGTAACCTGAGATGGGGGAGTGTATCTTCGTCCTGGCGAGCTTTTCCCCGGCAAGGGCAAGCGCGGCTTTCGCCCTCTCTATCTCGGCCTCGGCCACAAGGCGCCTGGCCGAGACGTCATCGAACTGCTGGCGCGTTACAAGCTCCTCTTTCATGAGGGCCTCTTTTCTATCGTATTCGGATTTCAAATTGGCGTAAGTGGCCTCGGCCTGTCTGAGGGCGGCTTGCGAGCGTTGGACCTCGAGCCTGAAGTCCGTATCTTCTATGGCGGCAACGAGCCTGCCTTTTGCTACGGCCTGCCCTTCGTCCACGCTGACCCGCCTTATTATCCCGTCCAGCTCACTGCTTATGATGACCGTCTCGTTCGGGTTCAAAGTCCCGGTGCTCTTTATAAAAGGGCGGAGTGTCTTTTTTTCGACCGCGGCAACGCGCACATTTATTTTCCTGTCGGCGTTCTTTTTGACTTCTTTCTTTTTGCAGCCCGCAATCGGGAATGCAAGGGCCGCGATCACGATTGGAAGCAGGATGCATGTGGTTTTTTCTATTCGCATGAGCCGCATTCCTCTTTATTGTTCATTTATTTTTTTCCTCATCGCCCGTGACCTGGGCCAGAAGGGTCCCCGTGGCCCGCTTAAGCCTCAGTATCGCCACATGGTAATTGTAACCGGCCTCGGCCACCTGCCTTTCGGCGGTTACGAGGAGGGCGTTGGCGTCCATGACGTCCAGGCTGTCCGCAAGCCCGTATGTGAACTGTTTTGAGACGGCGTTGAAGTTGTCCCCGGCAAACAGGAGCTGGTCCCTGAGGGCATCGAAGACGCCCTTCTCGGTAAGATAATCAAAATAGGCCTTTTCGACCTCCACGGAAACCTCCCTTCTTAAATCCTCATAAAGGAGGGATATCTGCCTTTCCCTTGCTTCCGCCTCGCTCACACGGGCCTTTCTCAGGCCCCCCTCGAATACAACGAAGTTCAAGGAGACTCCTCCGAAAATCGTCTCATCATTAAAAAACAGGGTGGAGGGGTTAGCGTCCCTTTTCTCGTAAACGCCCTGGAGGGCCAGAAAGGGCCAGTATTCGCCCCGGGCATTCCTTGCTCCTTCGCCGGCGATTTTCTTTTCGAGGTGAAGGGATTTGAGCTCGGCCCTTTCCGTGAAGGCAAGCTCTTTCAGGGCCGGGAGGGTATATATGGTTATTCCGTCCTCGGCCCCTTCCGTTTCCTTCAGCCCGAAATCGCCTTCGATGCCGACCTCCCGCGCGAGCACGGCCTTTGAAATCTTTAGCGCGTTGTCGGCCCTTACCAACTCAGAGCGGGCGCCGGAGAGCTCGGCCTCGGCCCTGAGGAGGGCGGTCTTCGTCACCTCGCCCACCCTGAGGCGCGCATCGGCCGCGTCCCTCTGCTTTGAGAGCCTGTCCACATTGGCCTTTGCGATATCGACGAGCTTTGCGCCCTTAAGCACATCGTAATAGGCCCCGGCCACGGAGAAGAGATATCCCTCCTTGAAGGCCGAGACATCGTAACCGGTCCTCTCGATACCGGCCTCGGCTATGCGGATGTCCCTGAATTCCCTTCCGCCCAGGGAATAGAACTGGTCGAGCCTCAACCCGTATGCGGTCGAGCTTTCGGGCTGTATGAGAGTGGCCGCTGTGCCCGAGACCTTCGATTCCGAATAGCGCGTGTAAGCGCCATAGGCGGTTATATCCGGGATTATCCCCGATAAGGCCCTCTCTTTTTCGAGCCTTGAAATATTCAGCTCCTCTTCCGTAAAGCGCACCCTTTCCGCGCGTTCGAGGGCGGCCCTGTAGAGGTCTTCGAGGCCGAAATCCTGGGAATGTGCCAAATCCTGGGAATGCGCCAAATCCTGGGAATGCGAAGGAGCGGCAAGAAGGAAAAAGCTCCCGAATAAAATAAAAAACCCCAGAAAACCGCGTTTCATTCTCTTCCCCTCCGGTCGACTCCCTTTAAATGGATTTTGTCCGCGCCTCCAAGACTTCCGTTGGCGAAAATGTCCGCAAGCTCCCCGACGACTTTCCTCGCCTCTTTTTTGCTGATCGACCTGTTCTTAAGTATCTCTTCGGCCAGGAAATACGAATGTATGGTCCCTAAAAAAGCCCTCGCGGCGACAAAAGGCGAAAGCTCCTTTTTGAGCGTGCCCTTTGCCTGAAGGGTCTTGAAGTAATCGGCAAGTATTTTCAGTATCTCGTCTATGAAGTCCTTGTACAGGTCTTTTGCCTTCTCCGGATAAACGGTGATCTCGGAAAGCATTATGCGGCAAAGCGATTTCCTCTCCTTGAGGGTCTCAAGGAAGCGCAACCCCACGAGGACAAGGGAGTCTTCGTAGGGCAGGGAATGGAGTTGGGGCATCAGCTCCTTGAGACGGGGGAGGAACGTATATTTCTTGAGCACGCACTCGAAGAGCTTCTCTTTTGAGCCGAAATGCCTGAAGATGGTCAGCTCCGCGATCCCCACCCGGCGGGCGATCTCCCGCGTGGAGGTCCCCAGATAGCCCTTTTCCGAGATGAGGTTGAGGGCCGCATCGAGTATCCGCTCCCTCGTGTCGGAGATTTTGAAGGGCGCCGCGCCTGTTTTTTCCCGGGTGCTTTTCATGTAAGTATGCACTTACATTAATCCATCAAGGGGAAAAAATCAAGGTGGACGGAGGGCTTTAGCGGGCGCGGCAAGCGGCGCCCCTACAAGCAATTGAAAAAACATTTTATAGCGGATAAGATTTTTTGTGCGTAGGGGCGGCCCTTGGCCCGCCCTGTTTCTTATAAGAAGCATTTCATTTGTTTTATAGTTTCACCTTTAAAAGCCATTCTCTATTTTCCACATGCCAGCGGACCGTCTTCTCCACGCCGTCTTCAAGTGTTATGGCGGGCTTCCAGTTAAGGACCCTCCCTGCCTTCGAGATATCGGCCCATGTCTCTTTCATATCGGCCTTATGGAAGGGCTTAAGCTCGCGGAGGCCCTTTTTCCCGAGCCCTTTCTCTATAAGCTCGATAAGGCGGTTAAGCTCGTGGGGCCTGTTATTGCCGATATTGATTATCTCGTATCCGGTCCCGGTCTCGGCGGCCCTTATCGTGGCCTCAGCCACGTCGTCTATGTATGTAAAGTCCCTTTTTTGCGTGCCGTCCCCAAAGAGATCTATCGGCTGTCCCTCGTCTATCCGCTTTATGAACCTGAAGGGGCTCATGTCGGGTCTCCCGGCGGGGCCGTACACTGTGAAATACCTGAGGACGGTCACATCGAGCCCATAAAGGTAATGATATGTATAAGCCAGGGCTTCCGCGCTTTTCTTGGAGGCCGCGTAAGGGGATATGGGGGTGTTCACCGGAAGGTCCTCCGTGAAGGGGACGGGCTGGCCCGCATAGAGGGACGAGGTCGAGGCGAGGACAAATTTTTTGCAGCCGTATTGGCGTGATAGCTCCAGCAGGTTCAAGGTGCCCATCGCGTTCGTGCGCATGTAGACGAAGGGATCGAGGAGACTGTACCTTACCCCGGCCCTTGCGGCCAGGTTTATAACGGCCTCGAATTTATGCTCCGTAAACAGGTCCTTAAGGGCGTTCTTTTCCTCGATATCGATATAAACGAATTTAAAGTTTCCTCCCTCTTTGCTTCCCTTTATGTTCTCGAGCCTCCAGCCCTTGAGCTTCGGGTCATAGTACTCATTGAGATTGTCTATGCCGATTACGGAATATCCGCGCGCGAGGAGGAAAAGGGCGGTCTTCCAGCCCACGAACCCGCACGCGCCTGTGAGGAGGATTTTTTTACCCACTGAGGAAAAATTATATCACATCCGGTAATCCCCCTCCGTCCCCCTTTATAAAAGGGGGAATCAAGGGAGGAGGTTTTGTCCCCCTCTTTTCTAAAGAGGGGTGAGGGGAGATTATTGAAAAAACGCATTCTCTCCCCTTGCATGTTGCTTCCCAAAAGAGATAAAATCAAGTCGAAAAGAGGAAAAATTGCCTTCATCTGCCGCCATAATCATAATAGGAAACGAGATACTCTCCGGAAAGGTAAAGGACGAAAACTTCCATTTCCTGGCAAGCGAGCTCCGCAAGCTGGGTGTCGCCTTGCGCTTTGCCGCCACGGTACCCGACGAAGTGGAAGAGATCGCGCGCGTCATAAGGGAGTGCTCCGAGAAATGCGATTTCGTCTTCACGTCGGGCGGTGTGGGGCCCACCCACGACGATGTCACAATGAAAGGCATCGCAATGGCCTTTGGCCTGAAGACGGTCCCCAACGAAGAGATGCGCGATAAAATAGCAAGGCATTGCGGGTTCGAGCCGTCGGAAATCGTGCTCCGTATGGCGGAACTCCCCGAAGGGGCCCGGCTCCTTCAGGTGGACGGGATGAATTTCCCCCCCGTCCTTGTAAAAAACGTATATGTCTTCCCCGGCATCCCGGAGTTTCTCAGGAAAAAGTTCGACGCCATAAAAGAGCGCTTCAGGGGCGAGCCCTATCATTCGAGGCTCTTTTATTTGAATCAGGACGAATGCTACATAGCCGAGGCGCTTGCGTCCGTTGCGGGCGAGTTCACGGACGTGGAGATAGGGTCCTATCCGAAGGTCGGGGAGAAAGAATTCAAGGTGCTGGTGAGCCTCGAAAGCCGTAACGATGGGGCATTAAAGGGGGCCTCGGAAAGGCTCCTCGCCCTTTTACCCCCCGGTATCGTCGTCCGCGTGAGCTAATTTCTCGAGGTACTCTTCCCACTCGATCGGGAGTAGATATTTCTTCCTGTTGTTGCAATCCTTGCAGGCGGGCACAAGGTTCTCCCTGGTGGATTTCCCTCCACGGGAGAGAGGTATCTTGTGCTCCATGGTAAGTTCCGAAGGCGCAACGCGCCTTCCGCAGAAATGGCATAAGCCCGTTTCCCGTTTCCTCTTCCACCAGCCCGAGGCCCTGAGCCGGCGCGCTTTTTCGCGCTCTTTTCTTATATCTTCGCCGCGCGCAAAGGTTGCAAACATCTTTTTATTTTAACACAGGGTATCGTTCTCTATCTGGGAACAGGACTGCGCCAGATAAGGGACAAGGCGGGGGCGGGGGACGGGAGGATTTTCCTTTACCCCGCAGGAGATGAACTCCATGAGGCCTACGCAGAACTTCTTATTGTCGAGCTTGAAGGAAAGTATGATCCCGTTCTTTCGGTCCTCGGCGGTATAGTAGGATTTGGCCTTCTCCTTAAAAAGGCCTGATGCCTCGCTGATCAGGGCGTCAATGTCCTTTGCCTTTGCCATCACCACGAAATCGTGCGTGGACATCGTCCCCACGAAAGAGTCCCGGTATTTGTCCGAGGAACTCCGGAGAATCGCGGCCGCCCAGGATATGAGCTCGGCATGCTTGTCATAGCCGTATTTGATCAGGTACGGATATATATTGGATATCCTCACGTATGTTACTGCGAAGGCCCCGATTTTGGGGTAGACCGTCTCCAGTTTCTTCAGTATGGCGCTTTTTCCGGGGAGCCCGGTGAGGTAATCCGGCCAGCCGAAAGGATCCTGCTGCTTCTTCTGGAGATCTTTAATGTACTTTCTGGCCGCGTTGTATTTCACATTAATTAGAAAACCAGAATTTTCGGGTGCTTGTCAACTTCAAATTGTAATTATCAATTCTTTTGAACGGATCTCCTCTTCCCGCTTTTTCCCTTTAAAAAGGGTCTTAAACGGTTGATTTAGTGAGGTCTTTTCCCTTCACCGTCTCCTTTATGGCGGCCTGTGCCGCCGCAAGTTTCGCCACCGGTATCCTGTATGGCGAACAGCTAACATAATTGAGGCCTATCCTGTGGCAGAATTCCACGGATTTGGGCTCTCCGCCGTGCTCTCCGCAGATGCCGATCTTAAGGTCCTTCTTTGTCCGGCGGCCCCTTTCGACGGCAACTTCCATAAGCTGTCCCACGCCCTCCTGGTCAATCGTTATGAAGGGGTCGTCCTCGAGGATGCCGAGTTCCACGTACTGGGGCAGGAACTTCCCGGCGTCGTCCCTCGAGAGGCCGAAAGTGGTCTGAGTCAAGTCGTTCGTGCCGAATGAGAAGAACTCCGCGTATTGGGCTATCTCGTCCGCTGTAATCGCGGCCCTTGCCACCTCTATCATCGTACCGACCGTATAGACCACCTTCACCTTGTATTCCTTCTGGACCTCTTCGGCCACTCTTATGGCCATCTCGCGCATCTTTTTCAGCTCGTTCACATGGGCAACGAGGGGTATCATGATCTCGGGTTTCACCTTGACCTTGTCCCGTTTCAGCTCGCATGCGGCCTCCATGATGGCCCTGACCTGCACCTCATATATCTCGGGGTAGGTAATGCCCAGGCGGCAGCCCCTGTGGCCGAGCATCGGGTTGAACTCCTGGAGCATCTTGTTCCTGGACCTGAGCTTCTCGAAGGGGACCCCCATCTGTTCCGCGAGGGGAAGCAGGTCCTCGTCCGAATGGGGCAGGAACTCGTGGAGGGGCGGGTCGAGGAGCCTGATGGTAACGGGCAGGCCCTTCATCTCCTTGAATATCCCGATAAAGTCTCCCTTCTGCATGGGAAGTATCTTCTCAAGGGGTTTTTTCCTGTTTTCGGGATCATCGGCGAGTATCATCTCCCGGACGGCGCGGATCCTGTCCGGCTCGAAGAACATGTGCTCCGTCCTGCAAAGCCCTATCCCCTCCGCGCCGAAGCCCATGGCCGTGGCCGCGTCTTTTGGGGTGTCGGCGTTGGCCCATACGCCAAGCCTCTTTACCTCGTCAGCCCATTTCATGATCACGGCGAAATCGGACGTAAGTTCGGGCTGGACAAGGGGGGCCTGGCCGAGTATCACCTCTCCGCTCGTGCCGTTTATGGTTATGTAATCGCCTTCTTTAACGACAGTCTCGTTCACATGGAAGAGCTTCTCATGCTCATTTATGTCGAGCGCGCCCGCGCCCGCCACACAGCACTTGCCCATGCCTCTTGCCACGACCGCGGCATGGGAGGTCATCCCGCCCCTTGCGGTGAGTATCCCCTGGGCGGCATGCATCCCGCCGATGTCTTCGGGGGATGTCTCGGGCCTTACGAGTATGACCTTTTCGCCCCTCCCGGCCCATTCTTCGGCTTCGTCCGCCGTAAATACGGCTTTGCCCACGGCCGCGCCCGGCGAGGCGGGGAGGCCTTTGGCCAGTATATGGACCTTGGCCTTGGGGTCGATCATGGGATGGAGGAGATGGTCAAGCTGCATGGGGTCTATTCTCAGGAGGGCCGTTTTCTTGTCTATGAGTCTTTCCTTTACCATATCGATTGCGATTTTGAGCGCGGACTTGGCCGTCCTTTTCCCGACCCTCGTCTGGAGCATATATAACTGGCCTTCCTGAACCGTGAACTCGATATCCAGCATGTCTTTATAGTGCTGCTCCAGCTTTTTGTATATGCCGTCGAGCTTTTTATAAGCGTCGGGGAGCCTCCTTTTAAGCTCGTCTATATGGAGGGGGGTGCGGATGCCCGCCACAACGTCCTCTCCCTGGGCGTTTATGAGGCACTCGGCGAAGAACTTCCTCTCGCCCGTGGATGGGTCGCGGGTGAAGCCCACGCCGGTCCCCGAGCGGTCTCCCATATTCCCGAATACCATCGCCTGCACGTTGCAGGCCGTGCCGAGGTTATGAGGGATATCGTGGAGGTTCCTGTACTTTATGGCCCTGTCGCCGAACCATGACCCGAAGACTGCGTTAATCGCCATGCCGAGCTGCTCGAAGGGGTCGGTCGGGAACTCGGAGCCGGTCTCTTTTTTGTATATTCCTTTAAAAGTATCTACAAGCTGTTTCAGGTCCCGGGCCGTGAGTTCGGTGTCTTCCTTATAGCCTTTCTTTTTCTTCACTTCTTCGAGGGCATGCTCGAATTTCTGCCTGTTTATGCCCATGACGATGCTCCCGAACATGGTTATGAACCGCCTGTAGGCGTCATAAGCGAAGCGTTCGTTTCCGGTCTTTCCGATAAGGCCCTGGAGGGTCTCTTCATTAAGCCCCAGGTTCAGGACCGTGTCCATCATCCCCGGCATGGAGAACTTGGCGCCGGAGCGGACGGATAAAAGGAGGGGGTCTGCGGGGTCGCCGAACTTCATCCCCATTGCCCTTTCCACTTTCTTGAGGTTAAGGAGCACCTGTTCCCACATCCCGGAAGGATATTTCCTGCCTTTTTCGAAATATTCGTTGCAGGCTTCCGTCGTTATCGAGGACCCTGCCGGAACGGGCATACCGAGCCTGCTCATCTCGGCAAGGCCCGCGCCTTTGCCCCCCAGGAGGTCCTTCATCCGGCCTGTCCCGTCGGCCTTCCCCATCCCGAAAAAATAAACATATTTTTTCCCTTTAGGGGCCTTAACGGCAGGTTTTTTGCGCAAAACTTTCCTCGTTTTCGCTATCTCCATGCTTTCCTCCAAAGTACCTGATATGTAAGGACTATAAATTTACTCCATCCAAGGGCCGAAATTCAAGCCCGTTGGGAAAAAGTATAGGCCGAAGGCTATATGGGGGCAAGCGGGTTTTTGCGGAAGTCTTGCCTTCGGTGTTATTATTTACCTATGCCCGTCTATCTGTATGAAGCCGCCGATTCCGCGGGCCGGAAGAGAAAAGCCAGGGCGGAGGCCGCCGATGAAAAGGCCCTGAGGGACTCTCTCCGGGCAAAAGGCCTTTTCCCCCTTAATATAAGGCTTTATGAGCCCCCGAAGGGGCTTTCACTGAGGCGGGTCACGAAAAAGGACCTCCTTAACTTTACCTCCGAACTCGGAAGCCTGTTGGATGCCGGGCTCCCGGTGGACAGGGCCATCTACATCCTCTCCGAGAATGCCGGAAAAGATGAGATGAAGGGGATTTTAAGGGAGATATGCGCCGATATCCAGAAAGGGCAGTCATTGTCTCAGGCCATGGCGCGCCATAAAATCTTCCCCCGCGTTTACGTGAATATGATAAAGGCCGGCGAGGCCGGGGGTATACTGGAGCAGGTCATAAAGCGCCTCGCCGACTTCCTTGAAACGACAGCCTCTTTCAGGGACGAGATCGTTTCTGCCCTTATATACCCGGCCCTGCTGGTCTTTGTGGGGGGGGCCGCCGTGGCCGTGCTCATATTGTACGTAATACCCAAATTCGCCATTATATTCGAGGACATGGGGGAGAGCCTCCCCGGGCCCACAATGATGCTTCTGGGCCTGAGCAGGATTTTAATTTCCTACTGGTGGGTGGGCCTCCTCGGGGCTTTATCTCTATCCCTTTTATGGGCCAGCTATTCGAAAACGTCGGAAGGGAAGCTTTTTATAGATTCCCTTAAATTGAAAGTGCCCGTGGTAAAAAGCCTTCATCTCAAATTTGCCGTGGCAAGGTTTTCCCGGACGCTGGGCACCTTGATACAGAGCGGCGTGCCCGTGCTTCAGGCCGTTAGAATTTCCCGGGAGGTGCTGGGAAACGAGTTGATGTCCCAAAAGCTCCGGACGCTTGAGGAGGGGATACAGAAGGGGAGGGGTGTTGCCGGCCCCTTAAAGGAGACCGGCGTCTTTCCCCCCACAGTGGGAGAGATGATAACAGTGGGCGAAGAGGCTGGAAAGCTCGAGGAGACCTTCCTCATGGTGGCCGGGCGGTTCGAGCAGGAGTCCCGCTCCACGCTGAAGAGGGCGATAAGCCTCCTTGAGCCGGCCCTGATACTCTTCATGGGAGTCATCGTGGGCTTTGTAGTCGTATCCATGCTGCTTGCGGTCTTCAGCATAAATGAGATACCGGTCTAAGAGATACCGGTCGAAACCGGGGTCCCGGGCAGGGTTCACGCTCCTTGAGCTTCTACTCGTGCTGGCGATGGCCGGGATGATAATGTGGGCCGGCGCCCTGAGCTTTGCCCGGCTGGGGGAGAAGACCGCTTTCAAGAGCGCCCTCAGGGCGGTCCATGGAGGGCTCAGGCAGGCACGGGTACTTGCCCTCTCGGAGCGGAGGCCGGTTGGCTTTAAGGCAGAAGGAGACTCTTTTCACCTCACATTGAATGGCGAGCCCCACGGGAGAAAATATGCCATGCCAAAAAAAACGGCCGTAAAGGCGGAAGAAGAGATAATCTTCTATCCGAAGGGCCATTCCTCGGGCGGGACGGTCCTTGTGATTTCCCCGGAGGGAAAAAAATATTCCATAGAAGTGGACGGGGTTACCGGGTTTGCCAAGCTTAAAGAAGATTAACGGCTTGAGCCTCCTCGAGGTCATCGTGGCCCTTGCCATACTCGGCCTGGGCATCCTGGCCCTCATTCAGCTTTACTCGGCCTCCCTGAGGAGCACGGCAAAATCCTCCGAGGTCTCAAGGCACGTTATCGAGGCCCGCTCCGTGCTCGAGGAAATCCTGGTCCGGCCGGGGCTTCCGGGGCCGGGGACAGGGGAGCTTGCGGGCGGTTCCACATGGGAAAGCACGGTCCGGAAACTTGAGTCCACGGAAGAATATACCGTTTACGAGGTCTCGGTCAGGGTAAGCGCACGAGGCACGAAAGGGTTCGAGCTTAACGGGAAAAAGGTGGTCTATGAGGAAGAAGCGAGCCCCTGAAGGGTTCACGCTTATTGAAATAATAATAGCCATCACCCTTACCGCCGTGCTTTCCGGGATTGTTTTCTCCGCCTTGAGGCTTGCCCACCGGTCGGAAGAAAAAGGGCGCCAGAGGCAGGAGGTCGCCCAGCGGATGCGGGCCATATCGGACAGGCTCTCGTTCCTCGTACGGGGGGCCTATCCGCTCTTCGCGCAGGAGGAGGAGAAGACGGTCCTCCTTTTTGAAGGGAGTTCTTCAAAAATAACGTTCATAACCGCCGCAACTGATGAGACGGCAAGCCGGAGGGAGGGAGACCCTATCGAGGACCTTGCCGGCTTGAAGAGGGTGAGCATATTTTCAGATTCAGACGGCCTTAAAATATCGGAGGGTATCTTCTTCATGGAAGAGGGAGATAAAGAATACATCCTGGACCGGGAGATTTTATTCCTTAAATTCGAATATCTGGAGATAGAGGAGGACGAGGAATCTCACGAGTGGGTGAGATCCTGGGACCCGGGCGACAGGACGGACCTTCCCCACGGGGTGAGAATAACTTTCGCCTTGAAAGAGGGGGAGAAGAAATACACGATGCCTTCGCTTGTGGTCCCGATAAGGGCCAGGGCGGTCAAGTCGCTTTTCGAGACGGACCCTTTTCTTTAAATGATTCTATTTAACGGCAACTAAAGCTATTTCACTCTCGAGCCCGGCGGGACTTCTTTTTCCGTGGTGACTATCGTTATCGTGCCGTCCGGGGCGGTTGCCGCAAGGAGCATCCCGAAAGACTCCACACCCATGAGTTTGGCCGGCTTCAGATTGGCCACGACTACGACCGTCTTGCCCACGAGGTCTTCCGGGCCGTACTGCTTTCCTATCCCGGCCACCATCTGCCTTTTTTCGGGCTCCCCTGTATCCACCTGAAGGCGGATGAGCTTATCGGAGCCTTTTACTCTTTCCGCCTCTACGACTTTCCCCGTTTTTAATTCGAGTTTTGCGAACTCCTCTATGCTTATAAGATTATCAACTACAGCCGCTTCCGGCGTTTTTGCCTCTTCCACTTTCTTCTCCTTGGGGGGTATTTTCGTACTCACATCGGCTTCTCCAGATACTCTCGAATGAGTAATAGCCGGTTCGGCTATAATGATGCGCGGGAACAGTGCCTTGAACTCACCCAATCTTGTGCCGGGCTTAAGAGGGTTTTTAACGGCGTCATCTAAAGAGATGTTTGAAAGCTCCGCCTCATAACCCAAATCCTTCCAAAGTTTTTCCATGCTCCCCGGCATGAAAGGAAAGAGGTAAAGGGAAAGCACTCTCAGGGCCTCCGATGCGGAATAGAGGACTGTCGCAAGCCTTTCCTTTTTAGCGGGGTCTTTAGCCAGCGCCCATGGGGCGTTCGAGTCTATGTATTTATTCGTGTAGGAGACGAGTTTCCATATCTCATCGAGGGCCTTATGGAATTGTAATCTCTTAAGGGCTTCTTCGACTTCGGGAAGAATTCCCTCGGAAAGCGCCTCCATTTCGGGCTCTATCTGAGCCTCGGGAATAATTCCGTTAAAGTATCTTTTTACCATCGCGGCCGTTCTTGAAGAAAGATTGCCCAGGTCATTGGCCAAATCCGTGTTCGTCCTCGCTATGAGGGCGGTTTCAGAGAAATCCCCGTCAAGCCCGAAGGGTATCTCCCGGAAAAGAAAATACCTGAATGCGTCCACGCCGTATTTATCGGCCATGAGGGCCGGGTCAACCACGTTCCCCAGGCTCTTGGACATCTTTTTCCCTTCCACCGTCCACCAGCCGTGGGCGAATATGCACCCCGGAAGGGGCATATCGAGGGCCATGAGCATCGTGGACCAGTAGACGGCGTGTGTTGTGAGGATGTCCTTTCCGATAAGGTGCAAGTCGGCAGGCCACCAGTTGTCTTTTCGGGTTTCGGGAGCAAGATACCTGGTCGCCGAATAATAGTTCACGAGGGCATCAAACCATACATAGGTGACAAAGTCGGGGTCGAAGGGGAGGGGGATGCCCCAGGCAAGCCTTTTCTTCGGGCGCGAGATGCAGAGGTCCCCGAGGGATTGTAAGCGCAAAAACCCCAGCACCTCGTTTTTCCTCGTCCCGGGAAGTATGTAATCCGGAATTTCCTCGATATGCTTTAAAAGACTTTCGGCATAGCGGGACATAAGGAAAAAATAATTCGTCTCCTCCACGCGCTCCACGTCTCTCCCGCACTCGGGGCACTTGCCTTCCAGAAGGTCTTTTTCCGTCCAGAACCGCTCATCGGGCACGCAGTACCAGCCCGAATAGGAGCGTTTCTCTATAAGGCCCTTATCCCAGAGCTTTTGCAGCAGCTCGCGGACGATTTTCTTATGCCCCTCATCCGTTGTCCTGATAAAGGCGTCATAAGAGGCATCGAGTTTTTGCCAGAGGTCTTTAAAGTTCAATACCATCCTGTCCGCGTGCTCTTTGGGGGAGAGGCCGCGCTCCTCGGCGGCCTTTTCCACCTTCCGGCCGTGCTCGTCCGTGCCGGTCAGGAAAAATACCTCCCGGCCGCGCATCCTGTTATAGCGGGCGAGGATATCGGCGGCTATCGTGGTGTATGCATGCCCGATGTGGGGGATATCGTTGACGTAATAGATGGGTGTGGTTACGTAGAAGGCTTGGGCCTGTGTTTTCCCCGCTTTCTCCATCTCTTCTTTTTCCTTTTCTTTTGTTCCCCCCCGGGCGCCTCCGGAGCGGCTGCCTGCGGCCCCGGATACACATTAGGTTGTTTGGCTCCCGGCTCCTCCCTCATTGCCCCTATCTCTCCCTTAACTCCCAGGACCTCCTCCACAACATCTTCCGGCTCGGGGCCTGTTTCCGGAGATGAGATCATATCAATTCCCGATAGAGGGGCCCCGTTCTCCTCCGGCTCCCCAGTCATCACGGCCTCTTCTTCAGCCTCCGGCTCGTCCGAGTCCCTGTATTCGTAGCTCAGGCAGCACATGAGCCTTCCGCAGCAGCCCGAGAGCTTCCCCGTATTGAGCACAAGCTCCTGTTTTTTTGCCATCTTGATGGATATGGGGGCGAACTCCACGAGAAAGCTCGTACAGCAAAGCGGCCTTCCGCAGATGCCGAGCCCTCCGGTGAGCTTGGCCTCGTCCCTTACGCCCACCTGGCGCATTTCAATCCTCGTCCGGAATTTTTGGGCGAGGTCTTTGACCAGCTCTCTGAAATCGATCCTCTTTTCCGAGACAAAATAAAATATTATCCGTTTCCGGTCGAGTGTAACGTCCGTGCGGATGAGCTTCATCTGGAGCCCGCGGGCCATGATGCGCTCCCGGCAGAACTCGAAGGCCTCTTTTTTCAATTCCGCGTTGGCCCGGGACTCCCTCAAGTCCTCTTCCGAGGCGATGCGCAGGACCTTCTTAAGCTCTTTCTCCCCGCCCGGGATTCCCCCCGTCTGCACCACGTTTCCTATCGAGAGGCCCATCTCGGACTCTACGATGACCAGGTCTCCGGGCTTGAGTACAAGCCCCTCGGAATCGAAATCATACACCTTGCCGCAGGAGCGGAACCTGACCCCTACTTTTTCAGGCATTCGCGAACGCCTCTTTTCTTATCTTCAATGTACCCAGAAGGGCGCCCATATAATTCCACAGTATGGATTTGTTCGGATTATAGACAAGATTGGCCTTGAGGGCCGCTATCTTGCCGTAACAATCTATTATAACGTCTTCCGGGGCCCCTTTGCCCAGCGAATTTATTGATTTCGAAATATCGGCATTTATGAGCAGGCCCGGGTCCCCCGTGAGCTTATAGATGAGCATGTCCCTCAAAAGGAGGCCGCACATATCGATGAAGTCCCCGATATCCTCCTTATCGAGCCAGGGCGCGGTGCTTGAGCCCCCGGCCATTTCGGAAAGGGATTTGAGGAAATCCTTGCGTTTTTCAAAGAGTTCGCCCGAAAGCGCAAGCCCCGGCCTTCCCATGGAAAGTTTAATGAGGGTCTGTCTTCGTTCAGGCTGGGGGTATTCGGCCGTCAATATCCCTTCCATTTCCTCTTCGGAGAGGGGTTTGAAGTTAAGCGCAAGGCACCGCGAGCGGACCGTGTCGGGGAGCCTCTCGGTGCTCGCGCTGACGAGAATAATCACGGTGCCCGGCGGGGGCTCTTCGAGCGTTTTCAGGAACGCGTTGGCGGCCGGCGTGTTCATAAGGTGGGCCTCATCGAGTATGGCGACCTTGTACCTGGCCTCGTAAGCGGCCAGCGAAAGGGCCCCCTCTAAAAGCCTTATTTGCTTTATCTTGATCTCCCGGCTCCCCTTTCGTGATTTCTCATTCTCGTAAAAGCGTATGGACTCGATGTCTCTTTCGGGCTTTTTTGTCGGCCTGACCACTATCACATCGGAATGGATCCCCTGTTCTATTCTCTTACATGAATCGCATTTGTCGCAGGCATCGTTAATTTCAATAAATGCCCCTCCCGTATTTTTCTCTTCGGGGGGCATTTCCCCAAAGATACCGAATTGCTCTTTTTCTTCTTCGTTCCTGCTTGAAGCGCAGTTAAGCGCTTTTGCGAAATTAAGCGCGGTAAGCATCTTTCCGGTCCCCGAAAGGCCCTGAAAGAGATAGGCTGACCCCACTCTTCCGCAGGCTATGGAGCTCTTTAAGAAATTTATTGCGCTCTCCTGGCCTCTGACATCTTTAAGCGACATTTACTTAGGATAACACGCAAAATCGGCAAATTGCCTCCCGGAACTTTATGTCGGGATATTTTTAATATCTCATTGTGATTGAAATTATAAAAAAGTTAAAATAAGTAAATATCTTAGTTTAAAAATGTATGTTGAAGCATTATTTTGTATTCTTCCTGCTTAACGCGGGGATCTTCCTCATCTGGCTATTCCCTGTAAGGGAAAAGATCGCGGCCAGGAAGATTAAAAAGCAATCCTCCGTAATTCGGGAGCTTGAGGAAGCAAGGAAGAGACTGCACGATACCCTCGAGAGCATAACGGACGGCTTTTTCTCGCTTGACCGGGACTGGCGGTTCACTTATCTGAACGAGCAGGGGGCGCGCTTTCTGCAAAGCACGAGAGAGGAACTCCTCGGAAAATCCTGGTGGGATGCCGTGCCGGCGGACTGCCCCTTTGAGCCAATCCTTAACAAATGCATGGAGGAAAAAGTTCCCCTCCGGGATGAAGGGAGATGCCCGATAAGCGATACATGGTTCTCCTGCCGGGTCTATCCGTCCGCCGAGGGCATCTCCGTCTATCTGGAAGACATAAGCGCCCGCAAGCGGGCAGAGGAGGCATTGACGAAGAGCAAGGAGATGCTCCATGCCGCGCTCGACAACATCCCGGACGTCTTCGTAATTTACGACCCCGATAGAAAAATACGTTTCATAAATCAGGCCGCCGTGAAATTGACCGGAAGACAGATTTCCGACTTCCTGGGGAAAAAGGACGAAGAGGCCTGGCCGGATTCGGTAACGAGCCGCTACCTGCCTCAGCTGAGGAGGGCTGTTCAGACCAGGCGCCCGCAGCACTTCGAAATGACCCAGCATATCCCGGGGGGGAAGCTTTATACCTCCATGGTCACTTATGTCCCCCTCCTGGATGAAAGGGGAGAAGTTTACCAGGTCCTTGGCATCACGAACGACATCACGGCCAGGAAATGCGCCGAGGAGGAACTGAAGAAGGCGCACGGCAACCTCCATGCCTCTCTTAAGGAAAAAGAGACCCTCCTCCGGGAGCTCTATCACCGCACAAAGAACAACATGCAGGTCATATCGAGCCTCCTGAACCTCCAGGCCGCCTCGGTTAAGGACGACAGCGTGAAACAGATATTCAGAGAAACGCGGAACAGGATACAGGGCATGTCCCTGATACACGAGAAGCTTTACAAGTCCAGGGATCTGTACAGGGTGGACCTGGGCGAATACATAAAAGAGCTCGTAGAGGGGATCCTGGGCACCTACGGCCCCAAAGGGGATAAGATAGCCCTCCAAACCGACCTTGAACCCGTCCCGGTCTCCATCGATACGGCCATACCCTGCGGGCTCATCATAAACGAGCTTATTTCCAATTCCTTTAAACACGCCTTCCCCGGTGAAAGGCAGGGGGCCATCCGCGTCTCACTCCACGGAAACGGCAATGACGACATCGAACTCGGCTATGCCGATAATGGCGTGGGCCTGCCCAAAGATTTGGATATGGACAAAACGGCCTCCCTGGGGCTGAAATTGATATATAGCCTGGCTTCAAAACAGCTTGGGGGGACCGTGCGCCTCCTCTCGGAAAAAGGGACCGAATTCAGGATAAAGTTCCGGGCAACCCATCCGGTTTAAGGACGCTCCGGGCGAAAACCGGGTCCACTTCTCCCTCACACCTCTATATCCATCATCGGCACCCCTAATCGCTGTCTTCTGTTTTCCCCTTTAAAGAGATTCGTCTTTCTGTGCGGGGTATCTCCTCTTTCCCCCTCGTGCTGGGCCTGTATCTTCGTGGGGAGGCTTGAGGCGTGCATGACGGTATGCTTGCCGTATTTCCTTGAGAGGCTGTCCACCGCGCCGTACACCCTGGCCGTCCTCTCTATCCGGGCCACGTTGTCAAAAAGCGTGTACTGCACATTTCTTTCCGGAACCAGCCCGGCCATTATTACTCCTGACGCCCGGTAAAGCGTGCCGGGCCTCCAGACGCGTTCAAAACCCCTCCTGAGCGCATCGAAGAGCTGGGAAGGGTAGGCGGTGGGAGAGCTTAGCCTTATTTCGAGCCCCTCGTCCCTGAAGTCCTGCTTCCTCAGAAACAAAGTCAGCCTTTTTGCCGCGAGATGATACCGCCTTGCCTTTATGCAGGCGTTTTCCAGATTCTTCGAAAGCTGGGCATAGACGAATGTTTTATCCGCTGAGGGCGGAGTGAATGTCTTCGATTTGCAGATGGACTGGTAGTCGCTCTTGGACTCGGTCGTGACCGGATAGACGCTCCTCCCGTTAAGCTCGTCCCATGTCTCCCGGAAAGGCTTTGAGAAATATTTTTTTATGAAGTTTTCGTCCTTGCGGGCGAATTCGAGGGCGGTCCTGATCCCAAGCTTATTGAGGAAGGCGGCGGTATTCGGCCCTATGCCCCACACCTTCTCCACCGGGAGGCTTTTAAGGTGCAAATGGATGTCCCTGCCCGGTATCAGCGTGAGCCCGTGGGGCTTCCTGTGCTTGGAGCCTATCTTGGCCAGCACCTTTGTGAGGCTTAAGCCCGCGGAAACCGAAAGCCCGAGCTCGGTTTCAATCGTCTCCTGTATTTTTTGCGCGATCAGGCCGTATGGCCCGTGAAAGCTCCTCCGGAGGCCCGTTAAGTCCACGAAGGCCTCGTCTATCGAGTATTCCTCCACAATGGGCGAAAAGCGCCTGAGTATCTCGAACATACGGAGGGAGAAAAGGCTGTATGTCTCGTAATCCGAAGGGAGCATTATGGCCTCCGGGCAGAGTTTCTTTACCTCGAAGAGCCTCATCCCGCGCTCAATGCCACGGGCCTTTGCCTCATAGCTTGCGGCGGCCACGATGCCCCGTTCCTTTCCTGTTATCACGGGTTTTCCCTTTAATTTCGGGTTAATAGCCTGCTCACAGGAGGCAAAGAAGGCGTCCGCGTCAAGGTGAAGTATGGCCCGCGGCCAGGAATGAATTGTAAGGGGCTGAGATTGCATAGAATGCTCTCAAAAATAAGGATATTACTTATACTTTCTAATCACCGCGGTCACGACCCCCGCTATCCTGAGTTCGCTTTTGGGCTTTATGGGTGCGTACTTGGGATTGGCGGGAAGGAGCGCCACCGAATCCCCTCTCTTTTTCAGGTACTTCATCGTCCACTGGCCGTCCACTTCGGCGATAATGATGTCTCCGTTCTTGGCCGTAAGGTGCTTGTCCACAAGCACCATGTCCCCGGGCAGTATCCCCGCCCCGCTCATCGAATCCCCGGTGACCTTGAGCATGAAAGTGGCCTCCCTGTTCTGTATGAGGAGTTCATCGAGGGAGAGCGTATCCAGGAGCTCCTCTTCGGCTGGGCTCGGCCAGCCGGCCTCCACCGTCCCCATCACTTTTACGGGGGAGGAGAGGGACTTGGGGATTAAACGGCCTTTTTCGTCCTTTTCGAGGACTTTAAGCTCTTTTAAGCGGGTTACAAGCTTGGAGACGGCATTCTTTGAGCGAAGCCCGGCCATCTCCCCGATCTCGGAAAACGAGGGCATCCGGCCTTTTTCGTCATAAAAACGGGCTATTTCATTGACCCTCGCCCTGAGCCTTGCCTCTCTAATCTCCACGGCCTCATTATAGGTGAACGAGCGTTCACCTGTCAATAGAGGTGATAAAAACTTCCTTAATTCTCGGTTAATGCTGTTCGGTTTGGGCAACAATTACTCCCTGCCGTCATGCCCGCATGTAGTAAGCGGGCATCCATGTTGGGTTTGGGAGGAGAATGGATTCCCGCCTGCGCGGGAATGACGCCCTCTATCTTTACCCGGCAGGTGAATAACTATTTTCCTCTTACTGTCCCGGTTAAGTAGCCTTCACGGGAAATCCCATTTGCTTATCAGGGAATCAAGGTAAAACTTAGGCGATCACTATCCCCGCGTAGCCCACCACCTGGCTGAAGTCGCCGCTCACCTCGGCGCTGGTGGCGTACTTGACAAGGCGGGCCTCTTTGCCGCCAAGCTCCTTCAAGGCATAGAGCATCATCACGGCGGGCATAATGCCGCACATCGAGATGCGCTCACTCCGGACCACGTTATAGAGCCCTTCGGGGTCCAGCGCGAGGATTTTTTCAATCGCCTTCCCGTCTTTCTTGCGCGCCAGTTCATCGGGCTCGTAGTGGCTCATGTCGGAGCTTGTGATGATGAGGACTTCTTTTTTATAAGATTTTACCGCCATGGCAAGCCCGAGCCCCGCCTCTTTAAGGGTTGCAAGGCCCGCCCTCCCTATTACGACCGGGATTATCCTCGCCCCAGGATTCAGATAGGCGATAAAGGGGAGCTGGACCTCAAGCGAATGTTCGTAAAGGTGGGCGGTCTCGTCTTTTTCCATAAAGGGGATCTCATTGATCAATATCCGGGCAAGCTCCGAATTTATTTCTAAGACCCCGTTCGGCACCTCCCATTCCCCCTCGGCGAAAATGGAAAGATCAGGCCCCATGCCCGTATGATTTGGCCCTAAGAGGAGGATATCTTCGGGTATCTCAAGGCTCGCGTAAACCTCGCCCGCAACGGCCCCGGAATACATATACCCGGCGTGCGGCGCGATGGCCCCAAGCGCCTTTCTTTTCTCCTCTTTAGCAGAGATGAATTCCTTGAGGTCGGATTCGAGGGCGAGCCTTCCTGCCGGATAGAACCTGCCCGCAACGGCCGGGAGACGCCTCAATTAAAACGCCTCGTTTATTCTTCTCTCTATATATGAGTCTCTAAACCTTGTGCAAGCGGCCATGAACGTAAGCGGGATCGGCTTTATGGTAATAGGACCGTTTCTTTGTTTTGCGATAGTCAGGTTTACGATATAGCTGTTTCGTATATTTTCATCATTGTCGTTCTCATGTTTATCTGTTTCGTCTCTGTATAAAAACAAGATTACATCCGCATCTTGCTCGATAGCTCCCGACTCGCGGAGGTCCGCCATATTTGGCGCCCTCCTTTCCCGCTCCACGGCGCGGTTAAGCTGGCTAAGCGCGATAACAGGCACGTTCAGCTCTTTCGCGAGCGCCTTCAGGGAGCGCGATATTTCCGAGATCTCCTGTACGCGCTGCTCGTATCCGCCGCTCCCTTTCATAAGCTGGAGATAGTCCACGATCATGAGAGAAAGGCCGTGCTCGCGTTTCAATCTCCTTGCCTTGGCCCTCATCTCGAGGGCCGTGAGGGCAGAGGTATCGTCCACATAAATGGGGGCCTCGACAAGTCTTCCGGCCGCATTGGCCAGTTTATGAAAATTCTGTTTTACATAGCCTCTCCGAATGGAAGATGCGTCTACCTCGGCTTCGGAGCAGAGCATCCTGAGTATAACCTGCTGGAGTGACATTTCGAGGCTGAAAATAGCAACGGGCTCTTTTATTTCTATGGCCACATATTCCGCTATATTTAAACCGAAAGCGGTTTTACCGGATGATGGTCTTCCGCCAAGCACTATGAGGTCACCAGGCTGAAATCCGGCTGTTTTTGTATCCAAATCCCGGAAACCCGAAGGAATCCCTGTTATGGTTTCTTCTTTATCATATAAACTCTCGATCATTTTAAATGTGCTTTTTATGGCGGTTTTCATGGTAGTAAACGAGGCCTTTATGCGCCTTTCGGAGATCTCGAAGATTTTCTTCTCGGCCATGTCCATAAGTTCCTCGGCTATTAAATCGCCCTGATAGACCCTCTCGGCCACCTCCGTGGCGGTCCTCAGAATGTCCCTCTGGAGGGATTTGTCCTTTACGATTTTGGCGTAATACCAGATGTTTGCCGCCGTGGGGGTCTGGTTGGCAAGGAGCGAGAGATACTCCGTGCCCCCGGCGTCCTCGAATTCGGCGCTCTTTCTCAGCTCCTCGGAGACGGTGACGATGTCTATCGCCTCGTTCTTCTCAAAGAGCCTGAGCATGGCGGAGTATATCTGCCTGTGGGGGCGGCGGTAGAAGTCCTCCTCGGAGAGTGCCTCTATCGCCTTTAGTATCGCCTCGCCCTCGATGAGGATTGAGCCCAGGACGACCTGCTCCGCCTCTATGTTCTGGGGCGGCAGCCTGTCGATGCCTGTTTCGGGTCTCATATCGGGCTCATTCGGCCGTTACATTCACTTTTATGGCCGCCGTGACCTCGGAGTGGAGCTTGATGGCGACCTCGTATTCTCCTAATTTCTTTATCGGCTCCTCGATGAGGATCTTCTTTTTGTCCACTTCGATCCCCTGTGCCTTTAGGGCCTCCTCGATGTCCATCGACGTCACGGAGCCGAAGAGTTTTCCCTCCTCGCCGGCCTTTGCCGTGAGGTTGAGCGTCACCCCTGCGAGCCTCTGGGCCGCGGCCTCCGCATCCTCTTTATCCTTTATGAGCTTGAAGGATATCTGCTTTTTGAGCCGCTCCACGGCGGCCTGGTTCTTTTCGGTGGCCTCCATCGCGAGCCCCTTGGGCAGAAGGAAGTTCCTTCCATAGCCCGGCGCCACATTGACGGTCTCGCCCATGCGCCCCAGGCCCTTTACGTCCTCTTTAAGAATCACCTTCATAAATGCGGGTCTCCTTTCAGAATCAACTTTCGGGGTTCATTTAGTATATTTCCAACACGCCGGAGTATTCAAGTAAACTTTTAAGCCGTTAAAAAGCCCTGTCCATACTCCTGTACTGGATGGCCTCGGATATATGATGGGGCTCGATGTCTTCTTTCCCTTCCATATCGGCGATAGTGCGGGAGAGCTTAAGCACCCTCGTGTAGGCCCGTGCGGAAAGCCCCAGCTTCTGGGTGGCCGTATCGAGGAGGCTCTGGGCCTTCGGGTCCAGTTTGCAGTACTTTTTTATGTGCCGCGCCTTCATCTGGCCGTTGGCGTATAGCCCCTGTCCCTCAAACCTCTTAAGCTGGCGCTCGCGGGCCTCGATTACGCGCTCCCTTATATCGCTTGTGCGCTCGCCCATCTCCTCGGCCCGGAGGTCCTTGAATGGCACGGCCGGGACCTCTATATGGATATCTATCCTATCGAGGAGGGGCCCCGAGACCCGCGCCCTGTAGCGGATTATCTGGGAGGGCGTGCAGGAGCACTGGTGCCTCTCGTCCCCCAGATAGCCGCATGGGCATGGGTTCATCGCCGAAACGAGCATGAAACGGGCGGGATAGGTTATCGAGGCCGTCGCCCTCGATACGGTCACGTCCCCGCTTTCGATCGGTTGCCTCAGGACCTCGAGCACGCTCCGCTTGAATTCCGGCATCTCATCCAGGAACAGCACTCCGTTATGGGAAAGGCTCACCTCCCCGGGGCGGGGGAATTGCCCGCCCCCTATGAGGGCCACATCCGATATTGTGTGGTGGGGGGACCTGAAAGGCCTTGTGGGAAGGAGGGCCTTCCCTTCCCTCAAAATACCGGCCACGCTATGGATGCGGGTGGTCTCCAACGCCTCTTCGAAGGTCATCGGGGGGAGAATCCCCGGGAGCCTCCTTGAGAGCATCGTCTTTCCCGCTCCGGGGGGCCCTATCATGAGCGCGTTGTGGGCGCCGGAGGCGGCCACCTCGAGGGCCCGTTTTGCGTGCTCCTGCCCCTTCACGTCCAGAAAGTCCTCATCATAAATCGTCCGCTCCCGCATGGACTCCTGAATATCGGTGGAGAACTGCTTGAGTGGGCCTTTGCCGCGCAGGAATTCTATCACCTCGGGGAGTGTCTCCGCCCCGAGCACGGTTATGCCCTGAACGACAGCGGCTTCGGGGGCGTTATCCACGGGGAGGATGATCTTCCGCCCCTGCTCCCTCGCGTGGAGGGCCATGGAGAGGGCCCCCTTCACCGGTTTTATCCGCCCGTCAAGAGAAAGCTCGCCCGTGAGGATGTGGTCCTTTAAAGCGGTCTGCTCTATCATTCCCTCCGAGGCCGTGAGCCCAACGGCTATCGGGAGGTCGAACGAGGAACCTTCTTTCTTCAGGTCAGCGGGGGCAAGGTTAACAGTTACCGGCCGGAGGGGGAAATTGTAGCCGTTGTTTTTAAGGGCGGCGCGCACCCGGTCCCGGCTCTCTTTTACCGAGGCGTCCGGGAGGCCAACGATGAAAAAGTGCGGGAGCCCCCGGGAGGCGATGTCCACCTCCACCTCCACCGGATATGCGTCAATCCCGTAAAGGCTGGCGCTTTGCACTTTCGAGAGCATGGGATAGATTAAGGTTTTTGCGCCCTGAATTCAAGGTTATAATACTTAAATGGAACTCACTCTCGACACAATACGCGATATTAAGCTTTACCAGCGCAAGACCGGTTATCGCTTCTCGCTTGATGCCCTCCTTTTATACGATTTCATCAAACAGCCGGTTGCCGCCCGGATAGCGGACCTCGGCGCGGGCTCCGGGATAATCGGGATACTTCTGGGGAAAAAATATAAAAAGGCGCAAGTGTATCTTATTGAGTTGCAGGAATCGCTTTACGGGCTCGCCCTTAAAAACATAGAAATAAACGAACTTGTGGATAGGGTGGAAGCCATAAAAGCCGACATCAAAGAAATTAAAAAATTAAAAGCTCCCCTTAAACCGGGCAGTTTCGATTTGGTGGCATCGAACCCGCCCTTCAGAAAGCCCCTTACGGGCAAGATAAGTGAAGAGGAGGAAAGGGCGGTGGCAAGGCACGAGATAGGCATGAGCCTATCCGACCTTGCCCGTGCCGCCGCTTATCTCTTGAAAGAGAGGGGCAGGTTTGATCTCATTTATCTCCCGGAAAGGCTCCCCGAGGCATTTGATATATTGAGGAAAGAAAGGCTTGAGCCCAAAAGGGTGCGTTTCGTCCACGGAAAGACCGGGTTCAGGGCCAAAATGGTCCTTATCGAGGCCGTAAAAGGCTCCGGGGCCGCTCTTTCGGTCGAGAATCCCCTCATAATTTACAACGAGGACGGCTCCTATACGGAAGAAGCCGCCAATATATACAAGTCCCCCTCCTGAGGCTATAATACAGAAATGATTAGACACACCTTCAGTATCCTAAAGGGGATAGGGGAGGGGCTCGAAAGAAAACTCTGGAAAAAAGGCATCCTCCACTGGGGAGATTTCATAAGCACCCCCCGCATAGGCTTTATCAACGAGGAGCGGAAAACCCTCTTTAACGAAACACTTGTGGATGCCGCCCGGCACCTCTCGGCGGGCAACCCGGGCTTTTTCGCCCGCCGCCTGAAACCGAGGGAGCACTGGAGACTATACGAGGAGTTCAGGGAGAATGCCGTTTGCCTCGATATCGAGACGAACGGGTATCCCCACTGGTCGGGCGGTTACGTGACCGTTGTGGGGCTTTACGACGGGCATGGTTACAAGGCCTTCGTGCGCGGGGAGGACCTGAGCGCGGAAAATCTGAAAAAAGAGCTTTCGAGATATAAATATCTTATAACCTTCTTCGGCTCCGGGTTCGATATGCCTTTCCTTAAAGAGAGCCTGGGCGTGACCTTCGAGGGTGCCCATTTCGACCTCTGTTTCGGCGCCCGGAGGGCCGGCCTCAAAGGGGGCTTGAAGAAAATAGAGGATGAGCTGGGCATACCGAGAGACGAATCCGTAAAGGGGCTTGACGGGTATGATGCCGTAAAGCTCTGGCGCGAGGCGATACACGGCAACAGGGACGCTTATGAGCTTCTTATAGCCTATAACAGGTACGATACCGTGAACCTTTATGCCCTTTCCGGGATGATCTATAAAAGGCTAAGGGCCTGTTCGGGAATAGAAGATTATCTCTTGGGAATAGAGGAGTACCTGAATTGAAAGGGAAAACGCCGCTTTCGGCATACATGGTCTATCTTGCCGTGGAAAAAGGGCTCGCTCGGAACACGATGGATTCCTATGGGCGGGATTTGGCCAAGTTCATCGCCTTCCTCGAGGAGGCCGGCCAGAGCGCGCTTTCATTCTCGAAGGAGCATGTGCTCGAATTTCTGGATAGGATGAGGGGGGCCGGGGCATCGGCCGCGAGCATGGCAAGGCATATCTCTTCCATAAAGGGCTTCTCCAGATATCTCCTCCTCGAGCGGTTGAGAAAGGAGGACCCCACGGAGCTCCTCGAGAGCCCCCGCCTTTGGCAAAGGCTCCCAAAGGCCCTCCCCGTTGAGGACATGAAAAAGCTCCTTAATGAGAAGCCCCGGAAGGGTTTCCACGTGAGGGACACGGCAATGTTCGCGCTGATGTATTCCTCGGGCCTGCGGGTTTCGGAGCTCATCTCCCTCAAGGTCGAGGAAGTCAATTTTCAGGGCGGGTTCCTGCTGATCAAAGGGAAGGGGTCAAAGGAAAGGGCCGTACCCGTGAATGAAAAGTCTTTAAAAATGCTAAGGGGCTATATGGAAAATCTAAGGCCCAAATTCCTGAAGGGCAGGCATTCGGAGTTCATCTTTCTGACCGGGCGGGGAAGGCCCATGACACGGCAAAGGCTCTGGCAGGCGCTTAAGTCCCAAGCCGGGCGGGCTGGACTTGATATGAGCCCCCATGTGCTGCGGCACTCTTTCGCTACACATATGCTGGAGGGCGGGGCCGACCTCCGGAGCCTTCAAAAGATGCTCGGGCATTCCGACATATCCACCACTCAGATTTACACGAAAGTAACGCTCGCAAGATCCAGGAAAGTATACAAGCAGAGCCATCCGAGAGCTTGAAAATAGCGTCTTAAAAGGAGGCAATATGGCGAGAAAACTATCTCCCGAAGAGCTTTATAAATGCTGCGAGCCCGGTTTTTTGAAATTCAATACGACCGATGACCTGAAGCCGGTGGAGGGCACCATCGGGCAGGATAGGGCCATGCACGCCCTCAATTTCGGGCTCAGCTTCGGAAACACAGGCTTTAATATCTTCGTGCTGGGGGAATCGGGCACGGGGAAGCTCACGACGATAAAGATGCTTCTTGAGGATCTCGCTTCAAAGGAGCCCGTCCCCTCCGACTGGTGCTACGTATATGATTTCAAGGACCCCGATATCCCCAATGCCATTTCCATGGACCCCGGAAAGGGACAGGATTTCCAGGAGGATATGGACGAGCTCATAAAAACCCTGAAGGCCGAAATACCCAAGGTCTTCGAGTCAAAGGAGTATGACCGGCAGAGGAACAAGATAATAGAGGACTTCCAGAAAAAACAGAAAGACCTCCTCGCGGACCTGGAGGGCCAGGCACAGGAGAAGGGCTTTGCCGTGAGGCGCACGATCGCCGGCCTTATCATAGTGCCCGTGAAAAAAGGCGGCGAGCCGCTTACCGAAGAGGAGTTCGAGGCACTCGATGAAAAAACAAAGAGAAAGGTCGAGCAGATAGGTAAAGACCTCCAGGAGAAGCTGGACGACGTCGTCCGGGCAGTCCGGGAGGCGGAGAAGTTCGTAAAGGAGATGCTCGAAAGGCTCGAGCGCGAGGCCGCCCTTTCGGCCGTAGGGCACATGATAGAGGACCTGAAGGCCAAATATGCCAGGTATGAGGAGATAGTGAATTATCTTAATCACGTACAGGAAGACATCCTCGAACACCTTGAGGATTTCAAGTCCCCCGAGAAGGGGGAGCAGGCCGCCGCCCCTCCCGGGCTCCCGTTCATGAGGGCCGCAAAACCCGAGCCCTCTTTCACCCGCTATGCCGTAAACGTGCTTGTAAATAATGCCGGGCTCAAGGGGGCCCCCTGCGTTTACGAGAGCCACCCGACTTACAACAACCTGGTCGGCCGGATCGAATATAAATTCCAGTTCGGCATGGCCACCACCGATTTCAGCCTTATCAAGGCCGGCTCGCTCCACAGGGCCAATGGCGGGTATCTCATCATCGATGCCCTGGACCTCCTGAGGAATATCTTTTCCTATGAGGCCCTGAAGAGGGCCTTGAAGAACAAGGAAGTGAAGATAGAGGACATATGGGAGCAGTACAGGGCCATATCCACGGCCATGCAGAGGCCCGAGGCGATCCCGCTCGATGTGAAGGTGATCCTCATCGGAAACCCTCAAATCTATTACCTGCTCTATAACCTGGACGAGGAGTACAGGGAGCTTTTCAAGGTAAAGGCCGACTTCGACGCCATAATGGACAGGAACGGCGAGAACGTGGAGAAGTACGTGGGCTTCATAGCCAATAAGTGCAGGGAGGAAAAACTCCTCCCCTTCGACCGCTCCGGGGTGGAAAAGGTAGTCGAGTACAGCTCCCGGCTCGCGGGCCATCAGGAAAAGCTTACGGCGCGTTTCAGCGACGTGGCCGACCTCATGAGGGAGTCTCATTACTGGGCCGCGCAGGCCAAGAGCCCCGTTGTGACCCTGGACCACGTGGAAAAAGCGCTCAATGAAAAGATTTACCGGCATAACAGGATAGACGAGCGCCTGAGGGAGCTCATGCTCGAAGACACCCTGATAGTGGCCACATCGGGCGAGAAGACGGGGCAGATAAACGGGCTTGCCGTCCTCGGGATGGGCGATTACATGTTCGGGAAGCCTTCCCGCATTACGGCGAGGACTTACGCGGGGAAAGCCGGAGTGATAAACATAGAGCGCGAGACGAAGATGAGCGGGCGCATCCACGAAAAGGCCGTCCTCATCATAACGAATTATCTATGGAGCAAGTACGCCATAAGAAAGCCGATCAGCCTTTCCGCCTCGCTCACGTTCGAGCAATTATACGAGATGATAGAGGGGGACAGCGCCTCCTGCGCCGAGCTCTATGCCATTTTGAGCAGCATCGCCGAGGTCCCGATCAAGCAGAATATCGCCATAACGGGCTCCATGGACCAGAACGGGGAGGTCCAGCCCATAGGGGGCGTGAACGAAAAGATCGAGGGCTTCTTCGACCTCTGCAAGTCGAGGGGGCTTGACGGGAGCCAGGGGGTCATAATCCCCACACGGAACGTAAAGAACCTGATGCTGAAAAAAGAGGTGGTGGACGCCGTAAAAGAGGGGAAATTCTCCATCTATCCGATCGAGAAGGCTGACGAAGGGATAGATATCCTGATGGGAATGCCCGCGGGAGAGCTTGGGACTGACGGCAAATATCCCGAGGGGACGCTCAATTTCCTCGTGATGAGGAGGCTTGAGGAGATATCCCGGGCACTTAAGGAGAAAAAGGAAGAGGCCCTGACCGAGGCCGTGAGGGCCGTTAAGGGAAATGACGAGAAATAAGTAATATGGTCTTCCGAGTTGTAATTCCCGCAACCCCGTACGGGGGCGTCGGGAACCCACCCCTTAATCCCCTCCTGGGAGGGGACTGGGGTGGGTGATTCCGGACAAGCCGGAATAGAATTTGAAGGACGCAAAAATACATATGCTTAAAAAAGTTTTCCGGGCGGGTGAGTTCGTTCTCGTTTACTTGTCAATGCTTGCCGCGGCCCTTCTGCCCTTAAGGATGGGACGATGGGTAGGGAAGCTCCTCGGGCGGCTTTTTTTTCGGCTCTGGCCTCGAAGGCGGAAGATCGCCCTTCAAAATATCCGGGAAGCACGGGAGCGTGGGACCCTGAGCGCTTCCAAGGCCCCCGAGAGGCTTGCGCGAGAGTCTTTCGAAAACCTGGGGGCCTCCTTCTTCGAGCTGGCCAGGATCTATTTCGGTTTTGGGGAGAAGATACTCCAGGACGTGTCTTTCCGGGGCATAGATAACTTCGACAGGATAAAGGGCTCTGGAAGGGGGGTCATACTGATAACGGCCCATTCCGGCAACTGGGAATTACTGGCCCTTAAATGCTCGAGGGTCCTGGGGCGCATGGGGGTGGTGGCGCGCCCCCTTGATAACCCATATATGAACCGTGTGCTCGAGCGCGTGAGGGCGAAATTCGGAAACGACGTGATCTATAAAAAGGGCGCATTGAGGCCGTTGCTCAAAACCTTGAACCAGGGGGGGATAGCGGGCATCCTCATGGACCAGGCAGTCCTCAGGGACGAAGGCATGATAATAGACTTCCTCGGCAGGGGGGCCTGGACGACCAGGATGCCCGTGCTCCTTGCGAGGAGGACCGGGGCCGCCCTCGTTCCGCTTTTTATAAAGAGGAAAGGCAACGGGCACGAAATCGCGATTGAGCCCGAGGTGCCGGCCTCCGGCACGAATGAGGAGGTCTTAAGGAGATTGAATTCCGTAATAGGGAGCCATATAGCCGAAAACCCCTCCGAATGGCTGTGGATTCACAGGAGATGGAAACGGGTGCCCGAGGAAAAGCGGCAGAATGAGGATAATCTGCCCCGGGCGCTCGCCGGGTAATTACTCCCAGCTTACGATGTCCTTGTCTTCGCCTTCCCCGCCCTGTGCCCCGTCCCGGCCATAAGAAAAGAGGTCGTACTCGCCGTGCGTTCCCGGTGACTGGAACTGGTAAGGCTTTCCCCAGGGGTCATTGGGTATTACGTTTTTCTTGAGGTACGGGCCGTCCCAGTTCTCGGCCCCGGGGTCCTGTATAAGGGAATTAACGCCCTCGGTTGTCGCGGGATAGTTGCCCACGTCCATCCTGTAATCCTCGAGGGCTTGTCCCAAGAGTTCTATCTGGGCCTTGGCCGCACCCATTTTTCCCTTCGCGAGCTTGGGAAAGACCTTCGGGAGCACAAGCCCCGCCAAAAGCCCGATTATAACGACAACCACCATAAGCTCGGCAAGGGTAAAGCCCTTCCGCTCGCGTATTATTTTCAAGAATTTTTTAAATGTATTCATGGCACCCCCTCTCTTTTCAGTACTGGAAAATATTAGCATAAGCCGGGGTATTTTCCAAAATAATTGACCGCAAGAAGAAATTTATCCAATTAAGGAGAAGGAATCTTTCGGTTCGTCATTCCTGCGCAGGCGGGAATCCAGTAACGTTAAATTTATTTAGTTAGGACAAAGTCGCTGGATACCGGCTTTCGCCGGAATGACCAATAAGACATACAGGATTTCCCTTAATGGAGTCTGTTTCCCGGCCTGCCTGTTATAATATTTGGACATGAAGGAGCTTTCGACAGGTTTTTCGCCCTGCCCGAACGATACGTTCATTTTTTACGCCCTGGTGCATGGAAAAATAAGCACGGGAGGGCTTTCCTTCAAGGAATTCATCGAGGATGTCGAGGCCCTGAACCGGCGGGCCCTAAGGCGTGAACTGAATAAAAAGCGAGAGATGGACGTAACGAAGATTTCCTTTCATGCGTATGGCTGTGTGCGGGACGATTACGTATGCCTCCGCTCCGGGGCGGCCCTGGGAAGGGGGTGCGGGCCTCTCCTTGTAACGAATGAAAATATAAAAGAAATCTCCCAATTAAAGGGGAAAAGAATTGCAATCCCCGGCGGGCTTACCACGGCAAACCTGCTTTTAAAGCTCTTTGATTCAGGCTTTGCGGCAAATCTCGTCCCGATGCTGTTTTCGGATGTAATGAAGAGTGTAAGCGAAGGACACTGCGATGCGGGGCTTGTCATCCATGAGGGGCGGTTCACGTATCCCTCTTATGGTCTTAAAGCCCTTATTGATCTGGGAGAGTGGTGGGAGCGGGAGACAGGGCTCCCGGTCCCCCTGGGCGGGATCGTCGCGAGAAGGGAAATCGGCAAAGAAATCCTTTTAACGGTGGAGGACCTTATAAGAGAAAGCATTCTTTACTCTTTCTCTCATCCCGATGAGTGCGCTCCATATATTAAAAAATACGCCCAGGAGATGGACGAGGAGGTCCTCAAAAGCCATATCTCCCTTTACGTGAACGATTTCACCCTCGATATCGGCGAAGAGGGCCGGAGGGCGATTCATGAGCTGTTTGCAAGGGCCGAGAGGGCGGGGATTTTAAAGCCCTCAAAGCTGCCGTTGTTTCTGGAATAAAATCACCCCCTTTTTAAAGGGGGACAGAGGGGGATTACCGATTTAATGATTTATTCGTATTCCAAATCTCTGCTCTTACCGGAAAAAAGCTGATGTGGTACGGGGAGGCAAAAAGGATCTATCTCGTCCCCTTCGGGCGGCTCCCGGAGAGCCTCCTTGAGGTCTTAAGGGAAGGGCTCCAAAAACGGTACGGGAAAGAGACGGCGCTCGCCCCCGCGCTGGCCCTCCCGCGATTCGCGTACAGGGCGGAGAGACAGCAGTGCAACTCCACAGCCATCCTTGAGGGGCTTACGAGGGAGGCAAGGGACCTCCTCTCGCAGGGAATGGTGCTGGCCATATTGGAATGCGACCTCTATGCCGGCGGGCTTAATTTCGTCTTCGGGGAGGCGGACCCGGTCGAGGGCGCGGCCGTTATATCTCTGGCCCGCCTCAGGGAGGAGTTTTACGGGAAGGCTCCCGACTGGGAACTCCTGCTCGACAGGGCAACAAAGGAAGCCGTGCATGAGGTCGGTCACCTGTACGGGCTTTCACACTGCCCGGAGAGGAGGTGCGTGATGCACTTTTCGAACAGCCTTGGGGATACGGATTACAAGTCGGCGGACTTTTGCCCGAATTGCAAGGCAGGGTTGAATATAATTTAATTTGGGAGAGGGCATCCTCCACATAGACATGGACGCCTTTTTCGCGGCGGTTGAGGAACTGAGGCGCCCCGGGCTCAAGGGGAAGCCCGTTGTCATAGGCGGCTCCGGGGACCCCACGAAGAGGGGCGTCGTGTCCACCGCGTCTTATGAGGCGAGGAAATACGGCGTGCGCTCGGCCATGCCCCTTAGGACGGCCTTGAAACTCTGTCCCAACTGCGTCTTTCTTCCCGTCGATTACGAGGAATATTCGAGGGTCTCCCGCATTATAAAGACCATACTCCTCGAATTTACCCCTTTAATGGAAGATGTGGGGATTGACGAGGCATATCTGGATATAAGCGATCTCGCGGGAAGCGAAGAAGATATAGCGCGGGAGATCAAAAAAAGGATTTTCGAAAAAACGGGCCTTAGCTGCTCAATCGGCATCTCCCGTAACAAGCTCCTGGCGAAGATTGGCTCCGATCTCGAGAAGCCGAACGGCCTTACCATCATAGGAGAAGAGGACATCCCGCGACTCATCTGGCCCCTCCCTGCGAGAAAGCTCCCGGGGGTGGGGCCAAAAATGGAAATGCATCTAAGGGAGCACGGCATACAAACGATAGGCGAGATCGCGGCTAAGGGCCTCACGGAACTACAGGAGCTTTTTGGCTCGGCCTACGGCCACTACCTTTACGAGGCCTCGCGCGGGATACATGAGAGTCCCATAATCACAAGCTGGGAGCCAAAGTCCATGAGCAGGGAAGAGACCTATGAGGTAGATACCAACGACTGGCAGAAAATAGCCCGCACCCTTGCCTCTCTTTTAAAAGAGGTCCTTGCCTCCATGAAGGAAGAGGGCTACAGGGCCAAAACCGTGACCGTGAAGATTCGTTTCGAGGATTTTAAGACCCTTACCCGCGCAAAGACCCTCCCCGAAGAGACGGACGACCTCGACACCCTCCGGCGCGCCGCCTTCGAGTGTTTCTCCCGAATCGAGATAAAAAAACGCGTCCGCCTCGTGGGGGTAAGAGTAAGCTCTTTGCAGAAAATTTTAGAAGAAGGGCCATGAAGTACTCCAGCCAGACGGGAGCCACGGCCACGTTCAGCTTTACGGGCGCGGGTGTCAGATGGATTGCTGCCAAGTCAAAAAGTTTTGGGAAGGCCGGCATTTATATCGACGACGTTTATCTGGCCACTGTGGACCTGTATAGCTCGACTGCCAAAGTCAAGCAGATTGTCTATGGAAGGAGGGGGCTTGCCCAGGGTGCGCATAGCATAAAGGTCGAAGTGCTGGGCCAGAAGAATCCCGCCTCGACCGGCTACATCGTGGATGTAGACGCCTTCGAATAATCCCTTAGATGTAAATTGGGGGGGGCCATGCGGCCCCTCCCGTTTCATTCCGCCTCGTTTCGGCCTAAAATATTAAAAAAAGCAGAAAACCGTTGCCGAATAAAATCCCCTAAGGTTATACTCATAAAATTCTCCGCCGTTTAAGGAGGTCCCATGCCGCTCTTTGGCGAGATATTCGCGAGCGAAGTCCTCAATAAACCCGTCCTCGACCCCAAGGGGGAAGAGCTTGGGAAGATAAGGGACATCGAGATAGTCAAAGGGGAGCTCCTGCCGAGGGTGGAGGCCCTTATTATCCAAAAGGGAAAAACGCTTTGCAGGCTTCCCTGGGGCCAGGTGGATATTTTTAATAAAAAGGTGATCGCCTCCAAGCTATTCAGGGACGCTCTCTCGCCCTATGATATGGGCGAGGAGGCGCTCTTCGTGCAGAGGGACCTCCTCGATAAACAGATAGTGGACGCAAACGGCGTGAAGGTGGTCCGGGTGAACGACATCAAGCTCGAGGGCTTGAAGGACGACGCCCTTATAGTGGCCGTTGACGTCGGCATGAGGGGCATACTCCGGAGGATCGGGTTCGAGCACGGCGGGGAGGAACTGATGAGGCTCTTCGGGGCGAAGCTCCCCCATAACCTCATAAGCTGGAATTACATCCAGCCCCTGAACCCGAGGCTCTCGACCCTTGGCCTCACCGTGCCCCGGCAGATGATGTCCGAGATGCATCCCGCCGACATAGCGGAACTCATAAGCCAGGTTTCCACGGACGAAGGGGCCTCGTTCATTGAATCCCTGGACGTTGAGACCGCGGCGGAGACCCTGATTGAGCTTGAGCCTGGCGCCCAGACCGCGATGATAAAAGAAATGGATGCGGACAAGGCCTCGGACATCATAGAGGAGATGCCGCCCGATGTCGCGGCGGACGTGCTCGCGCGCCTCCCCGCCGACGAGGCCCAGGCCATATTGCAGAAGATGGACAGGGAGGACGCGGAGGACATCCAGGAGCTTTTAAGCCATGAGTCCGATACCGCGGGCGGCCTCATGACAAACGAGTTCATCCATTATCCCCCTCACATGAGCTTGCGGGAGGTGATGGAGCGCTTCAGAGAAGACGCCTCCGAGATGGAGGCCGTTTATTACATTTACGCCCTCGAGGGGGAAAGGCTTGTGGGGGCGCTATCCCTGAGGGAACTGCTTCTGGCCGCTCCGGAGGCGGCCCTTTCGGAGGTAATGGAGACAAAGCTCAAGACCGTGCCCCCGGACGAGGACGAGGGGAGGGTGGCAGAGATGATATCCAAGTACAACCTCCTTGCCATTCCGGTGCTTGACGAGCCGGGAAATATGCTTGGCATTGTCACGGTGGATGACATTGTGGGCAGACTTGTGCCCAGGAGGAAGAGGAGGAGGGTGTGAGCCTCTGGAAGAGGGCCGTTATATTCTTTTCGATAATGGGCCCGGGGATAATCACGGCCACTATAGACAACGACGCCTCGGGGATAACGACGTACTCCGTGGCGGGCGCAAGGTTCGGTTATGCCCTGCTCTGGACGCTTATCCCGACCACCGTGGCGCTCATTGTGATCCAGGAGATGGTCGCGAGGATGGGGGTTGTGACCGGGAAGGGGCTTTCCGACCTTATACGGGAGAATTACGGCGTAAAGGCCGCTTTTTACATAATGATAGCCCTTTTGGTAGCCAATCTGGGCACTACTGTTGCTGATTTTGCGGGATGGGCGGCAAGCTGGCAGATATTCGGCATCAGCAAATTCATCATGGTCCCCATCGGGGCGGTCCTCATCTGGATGCTGGTCACGAAAGGCAGCTACAGGACTGTGGAAAGGGTATTGCTTTTTGCCTGCCTCATCTATTTCGGTTACGTGGCCTCGGGGCTCATGGCCAGGCCGGATTGGGGAGAGGTCGCGGCCGGCGCCCTTGTGCCGCAGGTCAGGTGGGACCCCGAATTCATAATGCTGGCCATCGCAATAGTGGGTACTACGATTACGCCCTGGATGCAGTTTTTTCTCCAGTCTTCGATAGCCGAGAAGGGGATAAACCCGGAAGACTATAAGTACAGCAAGCTGGACGTATTCCTTGGCTCTTCGATCACCGATGTGATAGCTTTTTTCATAGTCGTCACATGCGGCACGGTGCTCTTCACGCAGGGCATAAGAATAGAGGACGCGGGCGAGGCCGCCCTTGCGCTGCGCCCCCTCGCGGGCGAATACGCCTCGGTGCTCTTTGGCCTGAGCCTTGCGAACGCCTCGCTCCTGGGGGCCATTATAGTTCCCCTTGCGACATCATACTTCATATGCGAGGCGATGGGCTGGGAGCGCGGCATAAACAAAAGCTTCGGCGAGGCCCCCCAGTTCATGTGGATATACACGGCCATGATCACGATAGGGAGCCTCATTGTGCTTATCCCCGGCTCCCCCCTCGTTACCCTGATGGTGACCTCTTCCGTCATAAACGGGGTCCTTCTCCCCTTTGTGCTAATATACTGCCTGAAGCTTGTGAACTCCAAAAGCTTGATGGGCGAGCACGTGAACCCGCGCGGGTACAATTACATCACCTGGGGCACGGTGGCCGTGCTGATAGGGCTTACGGTCCTCATGCTTTTTTCGGCGGTAACAAATTTACTGGATTTGAAGATTATTTAGAAATGGCCGATAAAAATAAAAAACAGGGACTTTTAAGGGGACTCCCCTCGGTGGACGAGGTCTTGAAAAGCGGGGGGATGAGCGCCCATCTGGACAGGTATCCCAGGCGGTACGTCCTCGAATCCGTACGGGAGCACATAGAGGGCCTAAGGGCGGCCATTCTCAAAGGCGAAAAGCCGGACATATCCGTTGAGGGGGCAGTTCCCTCCATAGGGCGAATTCTTGCCCGGAAGACCGCCCCGAGCCTCGTGCCCGTGATAAACGCCACGGGGATAGTGCTCCATACCAACCTGGGAAGGGCCCCCCTTTCCGAGAGCGCCCTTAAAAGCGTGGAGCTTGTCTCAAGGGGGTATTCGAACCTCGAATATGACCTTAAAGAGGGCAAAAGGGGGAAGCGCTACGCCCATTTAAAAGGCATCCTGAAAGAGATCACCGGGGCGGAAGACGCAACCGTGGTGAATAACAACGCCGGGGCGGTCCTCCTTTCCCTTGCGGCGCTCGCGCGCGGGAAGGAAGTGATCGTATCCAGGGGAGAGCTTGTTGAAATCGGGGGCTCCTTCCGGATACCCGATGTCATGGCGCAAAGCGGAGCGATACTCAAGGAAGTGGGCTCTACGAACAAGACCCATTTGCGGGACTACGAAAACGCGGTCACGCCCGAAACGGCATTGATACTAAAGGTCCATCAGTCCAATTACAAGATAATAGGGTTTACCGAGGACGTCCCGATCGAAGAGCTGGTGGAACTCGGCAAAAAGCATTCCATCCCCGTGATGTTCGACCTTGGAAGCGGCTGCCTCATAGATTTGAAAGAGTACGGTGTCGGAGCGGAGCCTGTTGTGACCGAGATACTCCGGAGCGGCGTACATGTAGTCACATTCAGCGGGGACAAGCTCCTCGGCGGCCCCCAGGCAGGGATAATACTCGGCAAAACCGAGCTTATAGAAAAGATAAATAAAAATCCCCTGGCGAGGGCGCTGAGGATAGACAAAATGACGCTTGCCGCCCTGTATTCAACCTTCTACGAATATGCAGACCCTGAAAGAGCAGTCCGGAATATCCCCACCTTGAGGATGCTCACCGAAAAGCCCGGGTCGATAAAAGAGAGGGCGAAAAAGATCGCGGCGGGGCTAAAAAAAGCCGTTCCGGGTGCCGATATCGCGGTAATAGGGGACTCCTCCGAGGCGGGAGGGGGCTCGCTCCCCGGCGTGAGCCTCCCCACTTACGCCGTGAGCATTAAGGATAAAAAACAAGGCCCCAATAAAATAGAGGAGAGCTTGAGAAAAGGGGATCCGCCCGTGATAGCCCGCATAAAGGAAGACGCGCTCCTGCTGGACGCGAGGACGGTTCAGGCGGGCGAGGTCGCTATCCTCATAGAGTGCGTGAGAAAAGCGCTCCAATAACATAAAAAAATTAAACGCTCTCTGGTTTAGACCGTAATACAGGATTGGTTGTACATTTGTCACTCCCGCTTGTCGGGAGTCCTTCCGTATTCATGCAGAGAAGAAAGATTCCGGACAAGCCGGAATGACAAAGTTAAATCTTGTCCGCCCTTCACTTTAATTGAGTCTTCTTATTCCGCCTCTTTCAGCACGTAATCCACATTCACGGTCAGGTCTTTTCTCAAGCTATGGTAAACGGAGCAGTATTTCTCCTGTGAAAGGGCTATGGCCCTTTTTACTTTCTTCTCGTTCAGGTTTTTCCCCGTTATATGGACCTTTATGTCTATGTTCTTATAGAACTGCGGGGGGGTGGGGTTCCTGTCCCCCTTTATATCCACCTTGAACTCGGTAAGCTCGCCTTTCATTTTAGTAAGGAACGAGACCATATCTATGGCGAGGCACCCGGCGACCGAGATAAGGAGGCTTTCAGTCGGGATGCAGCCCCATTCCATCTGGGCATCGAACTCAAGCTCGTAGCCCTTCATGGTGCGCCCCGTGAATATCAGCTCCCTGTCCCAGTGAAGCATGGCCTTTGTAACGGGGCTAACGTTTGCCTTATATCCTTTCAATGCTTCCTGGTCAAGCTCGTGAGATTCCTTATGCTCCATTCATTGCCTCCCTGACGAGTATTTGCGGGTATCTATTTTAAACCATAAGGGGCTTAAATGTCTTAAAAACAGGTCCCCCCTGTTTGGTGAGGGGGGACCGGAGGGGGGAATGGGGGATTATGAAGCCCATATGAATTGTCACTATGAATATCCTTATCCAATGAGCGCCCTTTTAGGGCATGTGGAAACGCATGTGTTGCACTTCAGGCAGTCGGGGTCGAGGACGGCCCCCTCTTTCCTGAACTCCGAGGGCCTTATCTCCACGGGACACGTCTTTGTGCAGAGCGTGCAGTTAACGCAAGCCGAAGCTTCTATCCTGACCGGGCGTTTGCTTCCGCCCACCCATTTGGAAAGCGTCCCGATGGGGCAGATATAGCACCATGTGCGCTCCCTGTAGGCATAGGCCAGAAGAAGTCCTATCCCGGTCGTGACCGTCAAGAGGATTACGAAAAACCTCCCTATCGAGACCGGGTCCGGCCAGCGCGTGATTATCTGGAACGTAAGCATCCCCATCAAAAAAGCAAGCACTCCTATCCTCATCGGGAGCCCCTTGAAGAGGCCGGGTATCTTCTTGCCCGGGGAGAAGGGTTTTACGAGCGCGTCGTAGAAGGCCCCCCTCGGGCAGAAGGTGCCGCACCACTTGCGCCCGCGCCGGAGGGCTATGCCGATGCCCGCCACCATGCAGACCGGTATGAAATACCCCAGCCAGGGATAAACCCATCCCCCGGCAAGCACCGCTATAAATAATATGGAAAGAGAGAACTGCCTCAGTCTCCTTTTATTCCAGGCCGTTTTTTTCGCCGCCGTCCGAGTCGGAACGGCTTTTATCGAGCCTTCGGGCTTGATCGCGTCCAGAGCTTTCATCCGGCCCTCCTTAGAAGAGGAAAGTACTGTTTCACAGTTTCGATTTTACTAAACTAAGGCCGGTTTGTCAAGAGGGCACCCCTCACCCCATGCCCTCTCCCGATGGGAGAGGGGGGAGCGAAGCGGAGGGTGAGGGGTGCTTTGCTAAGAAGGGATGCTATACGCGCGCACGCGCGTTTTTTTTTGGCGTTCAAACTTCCCCGCGAATTCCCGCCCAAGCAGTTGAAATTTAAATGCGTTTTCCCCAAAACCCATTTTCATACTCGGTTGAACATTGAACATGTCCCGTTTGCCCTTACCTTGCGCCCTACCCACCCCTGCACCCCTCCCGAGAGGGGACTCCCGGCCTCCCCTTGTTAAGGGGAGGGAATCTAGCCCCGGGACCATTCCAATTCTGGGGACACGATACTTAATTCAAATTTATATAAGCGGGCCTATAGTGAAGCAAAGTCGCTGGATTCCGGGTCAAGCCCGGAATGACGGACAAAGGACCAAGGTAGAAAAGATTGCAGTTGGTTCTGGTAATCATCACTTTTAAAAGAGCTTCATCCGTGCTAAGTAGCAGGTGTATTCCGCAGAAAACCAGTTCAAAGCAAATGAGCTTTCGGGAAGAGGCGGAGCGGGGGACGGATTTCCTTAAAAGCGAGGTTGCCGCGCTTCGCTCGCAATGACAAAATACGGCGCGCCCTTTACCCTTTTTCCGTAAACGCCCTTATCGCTTCTTTGAGCTTTGAGAGGTCCACGCGCGTGTTGCGGCAGGGGCCGAAGGGCCTCTCGTTGGGCACTCCCAGGATTGGGAGGGGGAAGCTGTCCGCGATGCCGCTTGTCAAGTCCCGCTCGCAGGCGACGGCCACGATGGCCTCGGGCCGAACGTCTTTAACTATCCTCCTCGCCAAGTTCCCGCCCGTGGCGACGTGCAGTTCGAGGCCGTTTTCATCGGCTATCTCTATGATGTCCTTTATCCCGCATTTGCCGCACCGCTTGCAGTTATGGATGTTTTTCGTGATCCTTACGTCGCACTCGTCCTCCTGTAGGCAATGGGGCAGGAGGAGGAGGAGTTTCCTCGCCCTGAGCCCTCCGGTCTCGCCGAGGACGAGCCGGTTATTAAGCCTTATCGTAAGGGCCTGGAGGGATTCCTTCAACTCCTTCGAGAGCCCCCCCACAAGCATGAAAACGGGATAGAGAATCTTAAGCAGTATGAGACGTAAAAGCCTCTTCATTCCTCCGGCTCCCGGGTGAACCTGTCCCCTTTTTTTATGTCTCTGCCCTGCATGAATTCCCTTGCCCCCATCCGTCTCTTGCCTTCAGGCTGAAGCTCAATTATCGAAAGGAGCCCTTTGCCGGTCCCCACAAGGAGGTCGTCTCCTTCCGTCTTTTCGATCGCCCCGGGAGAGCCCTCCCCTAAAAGGGGCCTCGCCTTTATGAGCTTAACCCTTTCTCCTTTTAAAAAGGAATACGCGCCCGGCCACGGATAAACCCCTCTTGTGAAATTGAAAAGCTCCGTTGCGGTCTTTTCCCATTTTATAAGGCCGTCTTCTTTCTTTAAAGGAGGGGCGAAGGTCGGCTCCCCCTCTTGCAAGCTGGCTTGCAAGCTGGCTTGCAAGCCAGCTTGCGGGCGGGGCTTTAGCGTGCCCTCTCTTAATCCTTTTAAAGTTTTTACTAAAAGCTCCGCGCCCATTGCGGAGAGCCTTGCCGAGAGGGTTTCCGCCGTGTCTTCCTCCGTTATGGGCGTTTTTTCCTGAAGAAGAATATCCCCGGAATCGAGTTCGTAAATAATCATCATCGTGGTCACGCCGGTTTCGCGCTCCCCGTTTATTATTGCCCAGTTTATGGGCGAGGCCCCCCTGTATTTGGGAAGGAGAGAGGCGTGCACGTTGACCGGAGCTATCTTCGGGATGGAAAGTATCTCTCTTGTGAGAATCCTTCCATAGGCCACGACCAGAAGGAACTCCGGCTGTATTTTTTTAAGCTCCGATAAAAATTGAGGGTCCTTCATGGAACGCGGCTCGAGCACCTTTAAGCCATGCCTTAATGCGGCTTCTTTTACATGAGAGGGCAGGGGCTTTTTTGTCCTGTTTTTCGGGGCATCGGGGCGGGTTACGACGGCCGCGATATCTTCGCCCGCTTTTATGAGCGCTTCCAGCGAGGGGACCGCGAACCGGGGGGTGCCGAGGAAGATTATGGCCATTAAGAGGCTAAACTCTTCTTTGCCGTTTTCTTCTTGTAGAAGGCCCTTTTGAGCGGGCTTATTCTGTCGAGGATGAGGGTGCCCTCCAGGTGGTCTATCTCGTGCTGGAGCGCTATGGCGAGAAGCCCGGAGGCCTCGATTTGTACGGGCTTTCCCTCGCGGTCGAGCCCCTTCACAAGCACATTTTCCGCCCTCCTCACCATCCCGGTGAGGCCCGGGAGGCTCAGGCAGCCTTCCTCGATATCCACCTCTCCCTCGGCGGAGACGATCTCCGGGTTTATTAGCGCAAGGGGAGGGTGGCTATCCCCCTCTTCCTTCACGTTCACGTCTATAACGAGGACCCTCTTTGAAACGCCTACCTGGGGCGCGGCAAGCCCCACCCCGGGGGCCGCGTACATCGTCTCGAACATGTCGTCTATCAGGCGCTCAATGTCCGCGTTCACTTCGTCCACGGGCAGGGCTTTCTTCTTGAGGACCTTCTCGGGATAGGTCTTTATCGCAAGGAGGCTCATCAGTAAATTATATTATTTTTGCGCTTTTTTTGTCTTCCGGAGGAAGAGGAACTTGCTTGTGCCGTCGAAGGGGCCGGTGGAGCCGGAGACGAAGCGTTTAAGGCGTCGGTCATACGAGACTATCTCCTCTTCGTACTCGTCCTCGGGGGCCGAGAACGCGGCGTCATAGTTGTCGCCGTAAAGGAGGGCAAGCCCCTCCGTGAAGGCCTCCCCGAGCATCCTGCCGGTCTCGTCATAAATATAGATCGCGCCGCAGTTGCAGCGGCCGCCCACGGTCTCCCCGAACTGCATTTGTATCGGGTGCGGGGGCTCGGGCGCCCTGCCGCAGAAAGGGCAGTTGAAATTCCTGTATTTTTCCACTATAAGCCTCTCAGGAACGGTATTCGGCGTTTATCCGAACGTATTTTTCCGAGAGATCGCAGGTGAGCACCCTGGCGCTTCCGCTGCCCCCCTTGCTGATATTCAGGTTTATCGTGATCGTTACCTCGTCGTTTTCACTGAGTATCCTGTTCGCTTCCCTGTCTTTGTTGAGGGTGGACCCCTTTTTTACAATACTAAGCCTTTGGAGCGAAATATCAACCCGTGCCTCATCGAGGGTTATACCGCTCCTCCCCAGGGCGGCCATGATCCTTCCCCAGTTGGAGTCGTTCCCGTACATAGCTGTCTTGAAAAGGAGCGAGTTTGCCACCGTAAGCGCCCCCCTTAGGGCCTCTTTCTCGCTTTTAGCGCCTTTTATGATCAGTTCGATTAATTTCGTGGCCCCTTCGCCGTCTTTCACGACCATGCGCGCAAGCTCATAACAGATCGAATCGAGGGCGCCTTTGAATTTTTTGTAATCCGTAGAGCCCTCTTTTAAAGGGGGATTGCCGGCGCGCCCGTTTGCCATCATAAGGACCGTGTCGCTTGTGGAGGTATCGCCGTCAACACTTATCCTGTTGAAGCTTTTTTCCGCGGCATCGGAGAGCATCCGTTTTAAAAGGGTCTTTCCTACTGCGGCATCCGTCATTATGAAACAAAGCATGGTGGCCATATTGGGCTGTATCATCCCGGCCCCTTTCGCGAATGCCGAGATGCGGACCGCCTTGCCCCCGAGCCTTAAATTTTTCGAGATGAATTTTGGAAATGTGTCGGTCGTCATTATTGCGCGCGCCGCCTCTTCGAGCCCGGCTTTTCCCATCCCGGCCGATAACTTTTTAATAGCGGGGCGAATGCGGTCCATGGGCATGGGCGTGCCTATCACCCCCGTAGAGCAGACATAGACGAGATTCTCTTCTATCCCGAGGCCGCGGGCGGCTATCCTCGCCACTTCCATCGCGTCCTTCATCCCCTGCCTTCCCGTGCAGACGTTGGCGTTGCCGCTGTTTGCGATTATGGCCCTTCCTTTTCCCGACCGTATCCTTTCCAGGTCGAGCTTTACGGGAGCGCCTTTCACCTTATTTGTTGTAAAGACGCCCGCTATGGCCGCGTCGGTTTCGGAATAGACAAGAGCCAGATCTTTTCTACCCGGCTTTTTTATGGCCGCTTCTTCGGTGCCGAGGAGAAAACCCTTTGGAAGCATTACGGAAAGAGGGCCACTTGCTTTAAGCCCGTATCTTCGGGAAAGCCCATCATGACGTTCATGTTCTGGACCGCGGCACCCGAAGCGCCTTTCACAAGGTTGTCTATCGCGGAGACTATTACGAGGGTATTGGTCCTTGTATTCACCTTTAACCCTATATCGCAGCGGTTTGAGCCCCTTACCGCTTTAATGTTCGGGAATTTTTCGGCCTCGAGCACCCGGACGAAGGGCTCCCCCCGGTAAAGCCTCTTATAAAGAGAAAGCACTTCGAGGGTAGTTGCCTTTTTGGCGAGGCTTGCGTACACGGTGGTAAGAATTCCCCTGTCCACGGGGAGGAGGTGGGGAGTAAAATTCACCTTGACCGGTTTCTTGATTATTACCGAAAGCTCCTGCTCGATCTCGGGCGTATGCCTGTGCGTTCCTATACCGTATGCCATGAAATCCTCATTCCGCTCGCAGAAGGAATATTTGACGTCCGTCTGCCTGCCCGCCCCGGAGGTCCCCGATTTGGAATCTATTATAAGGCTTTCCGGGTCGATAAGCCCTCCTTTGAGCGCGGGATAAAGGGCGAGTATCGCGCCTGTGGGATAACATCCGGGGTTCGCTATGAGGCTCGTCTTTTTAATCCTTGCCCTGTGGAGTTCCGGGAGGCCGTAGACCGCGCTTTTTAAGACCCCTTTATTGGAATGGGGCGTTTTGTACCATTCCTCGTAAACGGCGGGGTCCTTGAGCCTGTAGTCGGCCGAGAGGTCTATAACCTTCTTTCCTTTTTTAAAGAAAAAGGCGACGGCGGCCTGGGAGGCGCTGTGCGGGAGGGCCATGAAAAATAGGTCGGCCTTTTTAAGGAGCTTATCCGGGAGCAAGGGCTCATAAACGAGGTGCTCATAGCCAGCAAGATGAGGGAACAGGTCCGCCGGGCTTTTCCCCTGGGACCTTTCGCTTGTCACGGCGACTACTTTCGAATCTGGATGGAGGGCGAGTATGCGCAGGAGTTCCGCGCCCGTATAACCGCTCCCTCCGCAGATGGCGATCTTTGTCATGTTAACGGATTCATGAATAAGATGTCATTCCCGCTTGTCGGGAATCCTTCTGAAGAAAGACTCCGGACAAGCCGGAGTGACAAACATTTATAACCATACTGATGTTCCGAGTATCTCGTGTTTGTACTCGTTACAGGGCCGGATTATCTCTTCGAGAACTGGAATCTTCTTCTGGCGCCCCTCTGGCCGTATTTCTTTCTTTCCTTTATGCGGGGGTCTCTGGTAAGGAAGCCCTCTTTTTTGAGCCTGGGCCTGAGTTCGTTGTCCATCTTCGTGAGGGCCCTCGATATGCCGTGCCTCACGGCCCCGGCCTGGCCGCTCATCCCGCCCCCCTCAACATTTACGGATATATCGTATTTTCCGGAAAGCCCGCAGAGCTCCACCGGCTGACGGAGCATCATCTGGAGGGTCTCTCTGGGGAAATATTTCTCAACGGGCTTGTCATTAACTATTATCTGGCCGCTCCCGGGGGCAAGGACCACCCTCGCGACCGATGTCTTTCTCCGCCCGGTGGCGGTGTATCTTATTTCTGCCATTTCTCCTTATATCTCCTTGGGATTAAATAGAAAGAATTTCCGGCTGCTGGGCCTCGTGCGGATGGCTCGTCCCGCTGTATACCTTGAGCTTGGTGAGCATCTTTCTTCCGAGCCGGTTCTTGGGGAGCATGCCCCAGACGGCCTCCCGCAGCACCTCTTCGGGCTTTCTTGCAAGGAGGCTTCTCGCGCTTTCCTCCCTGAGCCCTCCGGGATAATTCGAGTGCCTGTAATAGAACTTCTGGTCGAGTTTCCTGCCCGTGAGCCTCACCTTCTCCGCGTTTATGACCACGACGAAATCCCCCGTGTCCACATGACGGGTGAATATCGCCTTGTGCTTTCCCCTCAGGTACACGGCTATTTGTGTGGCGAGCCTTCCAAGGACCTTGTCCCCGGCGTCAACCACGTACCATTTCCGCTCTATCTCGCCCTTCTTCGCAAAACGGGTCTTCATCATCCACCTCGTAAAACGGCTTTCTCAATTCCAGAATTATATAAGATATATGAAAATCTTTCCACTTGTCAACCGGAATGGGACATGCAAAGACCCTAAAATCCTGATTTTGCGCCATTTTAGAAATACAATTTGAAATTGCGCCCGGACTTGCATTGGGGTACTATAGGGTAAGTTTAGGGAAGCTCGGACCAAAAAAATAAAAAAATGGGGAGGTAGCAAATGGTATCCAAGAAGCTTCCAGGAGTAAAAACTGCTCTGCTTGTATTTGTGGCGGCCTTTCTGGCCTTTGCCACGGCCGCGTGGGGGGCCGAATACGCCAACCCGCAACTCCTTGCAAACCCGAAGCTCGTGGCCGATAACGCCGGCAAGCCCGACTGGGTCATTTTAGACTGCAGGGACGAGAAGCACTATGCGGCGGGCCACATACCCGGGGCCGTAAACCTCGGCGAGGCTTGCGGAAAGGTCCTGAGAGACACCACGCTCAGGATAAAGAAACCGGCGGACCTCGAAAAAATGATGGGCGAGGCCGGGGTGAGCATGGACAAGGACGTCGTGGTCTATGCCGACGCGAAGCTCATAACGAGCGCGAGCGTGGCGTTCTGGGCGCTCGAGTATCTTGGCCACAATAAAGTCCATTTCCTTAACGGCGGCATTGAGGCATGGAAGGCGGAAGGAAGGCCCCTCGATACCGCAGACGTAAAGGCCCAACCCGCAAGTTTCAAGGCAAATGTTGTAAAGAACAGGATAGCTCCCACTGCCGAGGTCTTGAAGATTGCGAAGGGGGAGACCAAGGGCGTGAACGTTATCGATGGGAGGACGGGCAAGGAGAACAAGGGGAACGACATCAGGGCATTGAGGGGCGGGCATATCCCGAATACGACGATGAACGTCTCCCATATCGATACCTATGACCCGCAGACCGGCGTTATCCACAGCATGGACGAGCTTGAAAAACTGTATGCGGGCCTCGATAAGTCCAAACGCACCATAGCGTATTGCCAGACGGGGACGCGCTCCACGCTCACCTATCTTGAGCTGAGGCTTATGGGGTTCAAGGACCCGGCCAACTACGACGACTCATGGATACTCTACGGGAGCAATGTGGACTATCCCGTGGCCAACGAAAACTGGTATGATTTCGTCAAGGCCAACGATGCCATAAAGGCCATCGAGGAGATAAAGAAAGAGCTGGAGGAGATGAAGAAGGCCAGGCCTTAAGGACTACTTCAAATAAAGGCATTTAGAAATATAAGGAGGCGAAATATGAAAACCAGAGTTTTAGCTTTGCTCGTTGCCCTTCTATTCACGTTCGTCCTCGCGGGGTCGGCCTTTGCCGCCCACGAGGCAAAAGAGGTAAAGGGGACGATCACGAAGATACAGCCGGTCGAATACGAGGTGACCTTGAAGGACGAAAAAGGGATGGAGGTCAAGGTCAGGGTCAAGGATTTAAAGGACTTGAAGGCGGGCGACTCGGCCCTCGTGAAAAACGGGAAGCTCGAAAAGGCCGTAAAGCCGATCACGGGAGGGTATTAGTTTTTCAAGGGGAGGCCGGGTTTTCCCGGCCTCCTTCCCCATCATCTCAAAGGCCCAAAACTCGTTGACATATCTTGATTTTCCTTGATATACTCCGGTACTCGGGATGGAAGGGCAAAGAGGAGTATATGGGTCTTGTCGGCAGGCTTGAAGACCTCGGCATATCCGATATTTTCCAGATCCTCTCAATAGGCAAGAAAACCGGCACTCTCGTAATAAACAGCCGGAAAGGCACAACCCTCGTGGGGTTCAGGGACGGCCTTGTAATGAGGGCGGAAACGAGCGTCCTTGAAAAGGGCCTCCCCGAAGAACTCGCCGTTGCCGGAACAATAAAAAGCTCCACGCTTGAGCTTGCCAGGGCCGTGCAGAAGAGCCTTCCCGATAAGACCCTCCCCGAGATCCTCCTCGAACTCGATGCCGTAAAGAAAGAGACGCTCGAAAAATTCGCAAGGAAGCGCATCGAGCGGGTCATCTGCGAGGTCATACAATGGGCCGAGGGGGATTTCCTCTTCGAACTGGAAGAGGAGGCATTGAACGGCGGGGCGGGCCGGATGCAGGAATTCAAGGATTTCGGCTGGAAGCTTTCGAAGGGGATATCCCCGGAATACCTCCTTATGGAGGGCGCGCGTGTATATGATGAAAGCTCCCAGGGCATCCGCCCGGATAAAGGCGAGGACTTCGGGGCGGGCGAAGGGGGGGGATGGGACGCCGACTGGTCGGGAGGGGAGGCGCCGAGAAAGGACATAAGCTCCTTGAAAGCGCTCACCCAGGAGCTCCGGTTCCCGAATTCCACTTCCGAGATCACCCTTCTCATCCTGCGCTTTGCGAGCGAGATATTCCAGAGGGGTGTGCTTTTCATGGCCGCCCCGGAAGAGCTCGCGGGACTTGGGCAGTTCGGGCTCGACGCGGAAAATGCCGATATGAAGATAAGGGATATCCTCATAAACCTGAACGAGGGCCCGTTCCTTGCGGAGGTGGTAAAGCAGGCGCGCTCCTTCAGGGGCCCTGTCGAGAGGGACAAGGGGACCGAATTCCTGATAGCCGAGATCGGCGGGGGCTGGCCCTCCGAGGCCGCGCTCTTCCCGCTTGTCGCCGAGGGCAGGGTTGTCGCCCTCCTTTATTGCGACAACCCGGGCGGCCAGGAAACCGCCCACAGCGAGGGGCTCGATATATTCATAAGCCATGCCGGGCTCGCGCTTGAAAAGGCCCTGCTTCAGAGAAGGCTCACTGAAATTGAAAAGAAGGGTAGTTGAAAAAAACAGAAGGGGCAAAAAAAAGATTGATGAGGGAAGGGGCGTCCTGATAAAATCCTTTAACTTTAACGGGGGCAGGCAACATATGAAAGCCATTCTCATAGTCGAGGATTCGGCTACTACGAGGTCCCTTATAAGGGCGGTGGTAGAAGAGGCCGGCAACTTCGAGACGATCGAGGCGGCAACGGGCTTTGAGGCATTGAAGCATCTCCCTTCGAGGAGCTTCGACCTGATCATAACGGACATAAACATGCCGGACATAAACGGCCTGGAGCTCATTAACTTCGTGAAGACCAATCCGCGCTACAGCCATATACCCACCATAATCATCAGCACCGAAAAAAGCGAAGAGGACAGGAAGCGGGGGCTCGCAATGGGGGCCACGGCCTATATCACAAAGCCCTTCAAGGCCAAGGACCTTCAGGATACGATAAAACAGGTCCTGGGCTTATGAAATCCTCCGACCGGGAATTCATAGCCGAAGCCGAAGAGATATTGGGTGAGGGCGGGAAGCTCCTCCTGGAACTCCAGGACTCCGGGGCGAACCCGGACGCCATTAACGCCCTGTTCAGGGCATTTCATACGCTGAAGGGGCTCTCCGGTCTATTCGGCCATAAGGGGATAACCGATATCTCGCACGCCCTGGAGTCCATGCTGGACGACCTCCGGCTCGGGAAAATCGCGTTCTCCAATGAGTTCGTGGACTTCCTTTTCGCGAAACTCGATAACCTGCGGGGCATTATCGAGGCCCTTAAAAACGGGGGGGAAACCGACGCCCGGGAACTCCTGTCGGAGATCGAGAATTTCAGGAAGACGCTTGCGGGGAACGTCTCGACGCTCTCCCTCGAGGGCATGATGGACGAGGCCCTCCTCAAGGTCCTCTCGGAATACGAGGAGCACAGGCTCAAGACCAATATCGGCGAGGGGAAGGGGATATATCTCCTTAGGAAAGTCTTTACCCTGGAGCAGTTCGATACACAGCTCGAAGGCACAATGAAGTCCGTGAAGGCGCTTGGAGAGCTCCTGAGCACCCTGCCCACTTCGGAGAACGTCCCTCCGGGGAGCCTGGGCTTCAACCTCCTGTTTGCGTCCTTAAAGCCTATTAAGGAGCTCAAGGAATCTCTTTCATCCGAAATAGAGGGACTTATAAAGCCCAGGGCCAAAGAGAGCCGGGCCGGGGCCGCGATTTCCTTAAAGAGCGCTTCCACCACGGTGCGCGTGGATATAGAAAAGCTGGACAGGATATTGAACACCATTGGCGAGATCACGCTTGCAAAGAGCGCTATCCGCCGCATAGCGGACGAGTTGAGGGACACATTCGGCCACTCGGTCCTCGTCCTCGATGTTTACAAGATCAGCCAGGCGCTCGAGCGGAGGCTCCTCGAACTCCAGGAGCAGGTCCTTGAGATAAGGATGGTCCCCGTGGGACAGATATTCGGAAGGCTCTCCCAGGTGGTCAAGAGATACAGCAGGGAAGCCGGAAAGCAGATAGAGCTCCAGCTTTACGGCGAGGACACCGAGATAGACAAGTACCTTGCCGAAGAGGTCGTGGACCCCCTCGTGCATATAATCAGGAACGCCATAGACCACGGGATCGAGAGGTCGGAGGAAAGGGTCCGGAAAGGCAAGCCCCCTGTGGGCACGGTCACTCTCAAGGCCTTCCAGAGGGGAAACCATGTGGTGATAGAGACCCGGGACGACGGCAGGGGAGTGAGCTTCGAGAAAGTGAAAGAGAAGGCCATCGAGAAGGGCCTGATAGAGCCCGGGGCCGCGCTCCAGAAAAGAGAGGTCCTGGACCTCATCTTCACGCCCGGATTCAGCACCAAGGAGAGCGTAAGCGAGGTCTCCGGGAGGGGCGTGGGCCTGGACATTGTCAGGGACAAGCTTTCGATCCTCGGGGGCTTTTCGGAGGTGGAGAGCGAGGAGGGCCAGGGGACGACCTTCACCCTTACGCTCCCCATAACGCTCGCAATCATAAAGGCGCTTATCATAAGGGTGGGCGCCTCCCTTTTCGCGATACCCCTTACCTCCATCTCGGAGACCCATGCGATAGAGCTCTCGGCCCTTCAGGCCATAGAGGGGCGGAAGGTCTTCAACCTGCGCGAAGAGATGCTCCCGGTCACGATGCTCTCGGATGTCTTCGGGCTTCAAACGGACCCCTCGGACAGGGCTTTTGTCGTTGTAGTAGGGTTCGGAGAGCGTAGAATGGGCGTTGTCGTTAACGAGTTGATAGGACAGCAGGAGATAGTGATAAAGGCCCTCGGGGACTATTTCAAGAGGCTCAAGGGGTTTGCCGGGGCGGCCGAAATAGGCAAGCACGAGGTCATACTCGTCCTCGACGTGGAATCCATGATCGACGACTCCTTCACAAGGCAAAAGGGCGCAATTCACCTATGAGGAATTCCCCCTTCATGAGTGATCCAGATGTATGAAGAGTTCTACAACCTCTCGCTAAAACCGTTCAGCAAGACCCCTGACCCCCGGTTCCTGTATCTTAGCCGCACGCATGAGGAGGCCCTCGCGCGCCTCCAATATGCCGTGGAGGAAAAAGAACTCGTTGTCCTCACGGGTGACATCGGCTGCGGCAAGACAACGCTTACCCGGGCGCTTATAGATTCGCTCGGCGAGAAATACAGGGTCATACTCATTATAAACCCCCGCCTCACGCCCTCCCAGTTCCTGCGGATGGTCGCGAAGCGGTTCGAGATAGAGGCCGGAAACAGCAAGGACGACCTCCTCGATGCCATTTACGAAAAGGTCTACCGGGACTACGAACAGGGCATAACGCCCGTAATAATCATTGACGAGGCCCAGCTAATCCCGTCCAAAGACACATTTGAGGAGATAAGGCTCCTCACAAACTTTCAATTGGATGAGGCGAACCTCCTCTGCCTCGTCCTTGTCGGCCAGACGGACCTGAGGAGGAGGCTCAATTTAAAGGCCTATCAGCCGCTCAAGCAAAGGGTCGGCCTTTATTACCACCTGACCGCCATCTCGGGGGAGGAGATGGCCGGGTACATGGAGCACAGGCTGCAGGTGGCGGGCAGGTCGGAAAGGCTCTTTACGGATGGGGCCCTCGCGGCCGTTTACAGGTATTCGGGGGGCATACCGAGGGTCATAAACAGCATCGCTGGGACTGCCCTCCTCGAAGGACTCGGCGCAGGGACGGGGCTTATAGACGAGCAGGTCATCGAGGCCGCGGCGCGGGAATTGGGCTTCCAAGACCTCCGGGGGAACTGAAACTTTCTCGAAATTGTTTTTTTTCTTCATCGTGTCTTCTGTGGTCATTTCCGCTCTCGCCCGCATTCCATAGTATATATATGCTTCCCCGCGCGCATACGCGCGCGTTTTTTTGCCGTTCAAACTCCCCCTGCCTTTTGGGCGGATTCTCATTTTAGTTCGGCGAGTTCCGCCCCAATCCCATTTTCATACTCGCTTGAACATTGAACAAGAGCGCGATGAATCCTCTTCCCTCTCCTCGACTTCCTTACTCTTTTAAGCCAGTATCGATCGTTCATAAACGAGCTTAATATATACATGGGTGACGGGGTCAAGATGTCGCAGGTCACTATTTCCATGTCACCCTTATTAGAAGTAACCCCCTCCAGTCCCCCTTACCTTAAGGGATATCCTGACCCCTCCTGACCTCCCCTTGTAAAGGGGAGGAGGTTAAGGGAAGCATCCCTTTTTCTATTTTAGGGGGAAGGGGGGTTAATGAAAACGGAAGATTTGTCTTGAAAAACGGGCGTTTAAAGGGGTAAATTACAACCGGCCTGTATTGGTTGCGTTTAGGAGGAATTACATTTTGTGAGTTCCATTTCGGCCTCCAAGGCAAAAGAAAAAGGGATGTGTCCCTATTTATTTTGAAATCAGCTTAACGCTTTTTTTAGAAAGTCCAAGCAAAGGTTCAATGTCTTTACATCGGCCTCTTTCAGTAAAGAATCAAGCGCCTTTCTTACGGCTTTCTCAGACTGAATTTCATACGGAAAGAGAAATATTTCGTAAAGCTCTATGC
>Ga0214473_10000149_pt1 | contig 100920 bp, 81 predicted proteins | sample RVTome_7_FD_203509 | JGI IMG/M metagenome (GOLD analysis project Ga0214473, IMG submission 203509) | Soil microbial communities from uranium-contaminated site in the Upper Colorado River Basin, Wyoming, United States - RVT98D197 | ecosystem: Environmental > Terrestrial > Soil > Contaminated >... | reverse complement strand
TGGCGACACCACGCTCGGTCTTATTTAATGATCGTAATGGTCTTTCCGATCTGTCCGTGTTGTGATTGAAGCAGAAGAAAATATCTCCCGCTTGGGAGTTGGTCGTCGGCGAATGACAGGCGATGGATGCCGAGGGATTGGGCGCCGATGTCATTCTGCCACACTTGCCGGCCCAGGATGTCATACATCATCAATCTCACATCTTGCATCGCATTCAGCTCATAGGAAATATTGAAAGAAGCGTTCGCCGGATTGGGAAAGACCTGCAAATTTATACTCCCGGGAACAATGCTGATTTCAGGGTTACTCACGCCTTCCTCGGGAATGTCATGCTCATAGATTGTCCAAGTTTGAAAATAATCGGTGGTGTGATAGATTCTGATCATCCCGCCAGGAGGCATCAAGGTAAACATGCTCAAAAGATATAGCTCCCCGGGCTGATTGCTCGCGGCAACACCACTTGGAAAAGGCGAACTTCCGAGATCAAAGATCAAAGTAGCGCTATCGCCATAATGATCAACATGCCAAACTCCTCTAGGATTATCTTGAAAAATAAATAACTCCCCAGGTTCAGCGCCATTGATAACAGCGGTATGAATGGGCACCCCCCAGCTGGAATGAAGATCATTCAAAAAAATGAACCTCTCGCCATAATCAACACTGTAGAACAAAGTCCCGTATTCCGTCCAAAGGTAGACCTCTCCGGAGTCGACACCGAGAGCTATGTTTCCTACATCAAGTGAATCAGGATACTCTTCCAACGAACATTGGAAATAGTCGATTCCATAGTTGTCGCTCCTCTCTAACCTATCGGTGTAAGGATACATTGAGCGGTAGACTTCTCCCGGAATGACACCAGATCCATAAGTATGGTACATATCATTGCCATTGACGATGTTCCAGTTATAGCCGCCGTTAGTCGAAAGGTATTGATGGGCAGGATTTAATCCGTAGAGTGTGCCATCCTGCGCATCTGCTAAGAGCCCACTAAGTGCAGGATGTGCAGATCCTAAGCTTATCGTCTCGCCGTAATCTTGGCTAAAATAGAATCCAAAGTCGATAGGCTCGGTTGGGTGCACGCCGAGAAAATAGATTTCCCCGGGCTGATTACCGCATACAATTAGCTGGGCATCTCCGTAGGCAGACGAAACTAAGAGAACCGCTAACATGAAAATGAAACTCGATTTCATAAAGCCTCCGGAATGAAGCAATATGCATTGTCAGTATAGCCTCGAACCTGTTTACCCATTATCGATTATCGCCACCGCCACCGCATAATTATCCGTATGCGACAGGCTGATTTTGATGGATCGATTGTTCAAGTGTTTGGTTGCTGAAGGGCTGAGATTCACGATGGGGCTGCCGTGTTCGGTGCGGAGGATTTCCACATCCTGCCAGGATAGTTTTCCACCGATACCGGTGCCCAGGGCTTTGCCGACGGCTTCCTTGGCGGCGAATCGGGCGGCGAAAGACTGTGCGGAATGCTTGAACGACTGGCATTCCTTGATTTCGGCGGGGGTGAAGACCCGTTCCAGGAAGCCCGGCTTCTCAATCATCTCCGCGACCCGAGACACTTCCACCAAATCGATGCCGATGCCTTCAGCCAACGTGGGACAGCTCCTTCAGGATATTCAACAGTTCGGAAATATCGTCGATTTCGTAATCGGCGCCGGAATCCTTGGTGTCGAACCGGTCGCCGTAGCGGGCGAACACGGTCTTGATGCCCAATCTCTTGGCGCCTACCATGTCGCGTTCCGCCCAATCGCCGACCATCAAAACCTCGTCCGGTTTCAGGTCCATCATCTCCAGGGCTTTGCGGAAAGGCAATTCGCTGGGCTTCAAATGACCGGTGTCGTCTAACGTCACTACCGTGTCAAAAAAGTGGTGGATATTCAAATAGCTAAGCCGGAGCCACACCTGTTTCCCCGGCGCATCCGACAGCACCGCCAACTTCAAGCCCAGTTTTATCAATTTGATCAGGGTGTAGGTCACATGCGGATAGGCTGCCAGGGTCGCTTCCCGGGAACGGCGATACGCCACGATGCCGGCGGACAGGACTTTGTAATTGATGGCGCCGAATTCCTCCATCAGGAACTGGTCGAATACTTCCTGGAATTCGATGCCCTGCGAGTCGTAGATGGCGTAGATGCGCTGTTTGGCTTCCTCTCGGCTCAGAGTCAGCCCGGCTTCGATCATGGCGTCGATAGCGGCGCAGATGGACTCCTCCTTCATTTTCATGAAGTCCAGCAGGGTATTGTCCAGGTCGAAGATAATGCCTTTGATCATGGCGAAGCCTCGGATTCAGACTGCAAGATAAGAAATATTTTGGGGAAAAGCAAGAGCAAGATTTGAGGGCGCTGTCGAGGGCGGAGACTCGGCAGTGCCTAAAAGAGTGGAGCTCCTTCAGAGCTTGATTCTTTTTTGTGCGTCAAGACCTGGGGCGTTGCCCCAGGCTACTCCGTAGCGCCCCTTCGGGGCTTGAGGAGATCTGGATCCCCGCTTTCGAGGGGATGACACAGAGAGGAAAGCGATGACACGATAGATGTCAGGCGGGGACGCCTGACAGCACCTTGAGAGTAGCTGGATGATACAGAGATTGAAGCAATGACACTTGGGCACGATAGGGTATGTAGAATCACGTTGGAAAAACAGTTGACATTCTCCTGACTGAGGAGTATATTATAAAGATGTAGAATGGGTTTCCGAATTATGGCGAAAGTACCGCAGCATATCATCGACGAGATCCTTGCCAGAATTGACATTGTTGACCTGGTCGGAGAACATGTCAACCTCAAGCGGCGGGGTCAAAACTACTTCGGTTTGTGTCCGTTCCACACCGAGAAAACCCCCTCGTTTTCGGTCAATCCCGCCAAGGGGATATTCCACTGCTTCGGCTGCAAAGCAGGCGGCAATGCCATTACATTCCTGACATTGCATGACAATATCGGCTTCATGGAAGCCCTGGAGGAACTGGCTCGACGGACAGGGGTGGAATTGCCCAAGATCGACACCAGGTCTGAGAAAGAGGTCACCGAGCAGGAATTACTCATCAAAGCCAACGAGCTGGCGAGGGATTTCTTCCATAAGACTTTGATGGATCGGAAAGCGCCCGGCACGGCTGAGGCATGGAAATTCCTGGAGTCGCGAGGATATTCTCCGGATATCGTGAATTCCTACAAGCTCGGCTACGTGTCCGATCAGTGGGACAGTTTGCTGACGCATGCGACCAAAAAAGGATTGGCGCTTCAAATTCTTCACCACGCCGGTCTGATCGTGCCTCGGGAGAAGGAGAGCGGCTACTACGACCGGTTCCGGTATCGGGTGATGTTCCCGATCGAGAATCTGTCGGGAAAAGTGGTGGGATTTGGCGGGCGGACATTGTCCGATGATCCGGAAACGCCGAAATACCTGAATTCGTCAGATTCCGCGATATTCCAGAAAAGCCAATTGCTGTATGGGATTCGTCAAGCTCGAGTCGCGATTCGCCAACATGGTTATGCCCTGTTGGTAGAGGGATATACCGATGCTCTGGCGTTGTGGATCGCCGGAATCGGGCAGGCGGTTGCCACACTTGGAACCGCATTCGGTGAGCAGCAAGCGAGGCTCCTGGCGAGGTACTGCTCAGAGATCATTCTCACATATGATGGCGATGAAGCCGGACTGCGAGCGGCATTGCGAACCGGCGATATCGTGCTGGCGCAGGGGTTGACACCTCGGGTACTACTGATGCCAGAAGGCGAAGATCCGGATAGCTTTGTTCGCGGTTATGGCGCCCAGGCATTCCACGACCTGCTTAACGCCGCACCTGCCTTCCTGAGGTTCAAATGGAGCCTGACCGAACGGACATCACCCATGGCGCCGCGCGGCAAGAGCGCCCAGATTCGCTGGGTCTTGGAATCCGTGGGAAAGATCCTGAAGGAACTGGAGAGAAATCTGGCGTTGAAGGAAGTGGCGGAACTCACCGGTCTGACCGAGGCAACGTTGTCGCGGGAACTTGTTGCCATGCGGCGGACGGCTCGAGAAAGAAGCACAGAAGGTCAAGAGGCGCCTGCTTCGATGATCACCGTTTCAGCGCACGACCTGCCTTCCATGGAATTGTTGAAAATCTTGTTTCTCCATCCGGAAATGGCACCCAAGATATTTTCCCATTGGGAGGCTGATGCAATCGATAGCAAAGAACTGCGAAGATTCGCGAAGAATCTCGAACGGCATTGTTCGGCGAATTCGACGGTTTCGGGTGCCGAACTGATCTCGCTTGCCGAAGATCCCGGTCTCAGGAACTGGATCGCGGAGACGATGGTATCAAGCGGGATGGAAGATCCAGAGAGGGCTGCCCACGACTGCCTGATCCGAATTCGGTGCCAGCAAAAAGAACTGCAGATTGAGGAATTGCTCACTAATGTAAGACAAGCCGAATCGAAGCAGGAGGACCCCACGGAATTCTTGCTTCTGATTAACCAGGTCAGACAAGAAATCAGCGTTCTTAGAAAAAAGAAACTATGGGAACTCACACCATGACACCAGAGGTACACGGTACGACCATCCTGGCAGTCCTTCGCGACGGCTATGGCGCGTTGGGAGGCGACGGTCAATTGACGGTGGGGGATACTATCCTGAAAGCTGGCAGCCGGAAAATTCGGCGATTGTATGATGATCAGGTTCTGGTCGGATTCGCTGGAGCCGCTGCCGACGCTATTACCTTGACGGAAATCTACGAGGAGCGGCTGAAGAACCTGTCAGGGGACTTGCTGAGAACCGCGATCGAAGTCGCCAAGAAGTGGCGAACCGATAAGTACCTCCGCCGGTTGGAAGCCCAGATGGTGGTGATGAATAATCGCAGCCTGCTCTGGCTTTCGGGCAATGGCGACGTGGTGGAACCGGACGACGGCATTGTGGCGCTGGGGTCAGGAGGTCCTTATGCTCTGGCAGCAGCCAGGGCGCTGGCAGTCCACTCCCCGCTGACGCCGGAAGAAATCGTGCGAGAATCTCTGAAGATCGCCTCCGAGATTTGCATTTACACCAACGATCGAATCACAATCGAGACCATTCCTCAATAGGCAGATAATGCCAGGTGTCCCCACCTGATAACCAGTAGGATAACAGGGGTGCCGTCACACGCCCTCGTGTGACGGTTTGCTTCGCCAGACGCGAACTGGCAGACGAGGACCTCTGCCAGCACAGCGGATAAGAAGGTGTTGCCAGGTGTCCGCACCTTGCGACTTTGTACAGATATGAGCAGCCAAGTATCATGAGTGAAAAGTCCCCCATCTCTTTGTCCGACTCCTCGGCGACCAAGGACGGCGAACACCTGACTCCGGAAATGATCGTCCGGGAACTGGATCGTTATGTGATCGGGCAAGATCAAGCCAAGCGGGCGGTAGCGATTGCTTTGCGGAATCGTTGGCGCCGTCAACGTGTGCCCGACGATTTGTGTCAGGAGATCATGCCGAATAATATCATACTGATCGGTCCCACTGGAGTCGGCAAGACCGAGATTGCCCGGCGGTTGTCGAGTTTGGCTGGAGCGCCCTTCGTCAAAGTGGAAGCCACCAAATTCACCGAAGTCGGGTATGTGGGTCGCGACGTGGATTCCATAATTCGGGAATTAGCGGACCTGGCGGTATCACAAGTGCGTGCGGAACACACCGAACGAGTCAAGAGGAAAGCCGAGCTCCAGGTGCGGGAACGTCTGTTGGATATCCTCTTGCCCTCTCCGCCCAGCCGAGTTAAGGAAGAGAACGACGAGAATCATGCCAAATGGGAGCGGACTCGCGAGAAACTCGGCGAGAAGCTGGATGGCGGCGAATTGGAAAGTCGCATGATTGAGTTGGATATTTCCGAAGATGCCATGTCCATGATGCACATTTTCGCCCAGGGCGGCATCGAAGAAATGGGTATCGACCTCCAGGAAATCTTCGGCGGCATGATTCCCAGGAAACGGAAAAAGCGTCGAACCACCATCGCCGAAGCCCGTCAGTTGTTGCTGGGCGACGAGACCGGGAAGCTGGTTGATATGGATGTGGTTATCAAAGAAGCAATCCGCCGCACCGAAAATGCCGGGATCGTCTTCCTCGATGAGATTGACAAGATCGTCGGATCCGGACGTCACGACGGACCCGACGTGTCCCGGGAAGGAGTCCAGCGAGATATTCTTCCCGTCGTCGAAGGCACCTCCGTCATCACGAAATATGGCATCGTCCACACCGATCATATCCTCTTCATCGGTTCTGGAGCCTTCACGGTGTCCAAACCATCCGATTTGATTCCTGAATTGCAGGGGCGATTCCCGATCCGGGTGGAACTGAGCAGCCTGTCAGTCAAGGACTTTGTGCGGATTCTAACGGAACCCGAAAATGCTCTGATCAAGCAATACACTGCCCTGCTGGCAACGGAAGGAGTCAGTCTGAGCTTCACTCAAGATGCCATCCAGGAAATCGCGGATACCGCCGACCGAGTCAACCGAAAGATGGAGAACATCGGTGCCCGCAGGCTGCAAACAGTACTGACAAAGCTGCTTGAGGATTTTCTGTTCGAAGCCCCATATCCAAAGCCCAGGAATATTCGCATCACCAAGACCAAAGTTATCAATACTTTAAAGGATATCGTCAAGGACGAAGACATCACCCGCTTTATTCTCTGACGTTGTGCTGTCGCGTGCTGTCAGGTGCCCTCACCTGACAGCTATCCTTCTGGCACGTTCATTGCAGTTAGGTAACTCGGTTCAGTAGCGCCCAACTTTTCGACCTCAGTCCCTGTTCTTTGTTTTTTGTGTGTTTGGACGGGGTATTCTGAGTCGGTAGCGCGGCGACACACTTTCGAACTTCTTAGAAGTGTGCATTTGTTGCGCACTTAGCCAAATAGTAACATTCTGCACGATCGCAAATTCAATGTTGAGGAGCATGATGACACGAAATTCGCAAGCTTACAAACTCTGCCATTATATGATTATTCTGGGATTATCGTTGTGGTCGGTTGGATCGGCGGCTGCCCAATCGCCGGTCAGGATTACGGTGGACGATCCCAGTAAGGATAATGTGGATCTGACTTTCGATTTCCCAGAACCGTCCCATCAGGTAATTCAAACCGACCAGGGGGCGCAGGATCGGTGGTGGTATCCGGAGGAGCAGTCATTCGCTGATCCGGGTCAACCCGATCTGCCCGTGATCTCCCGTCTGGTGCAGGTTTCGAATTCCGGTGGGGTGGAGGTGGAGATCGTGTCCGTTGACGAAGAGGAATATCCCGCTTCCGAAGCCGGTCCGGTCAGAGCGTACGGGGATCCTTCCCCCCTGTTGAGCAGGGGGGAAAAGAAGGAGGGTACGGACAATGCGTTTCCCGATGCCAATCTGCCTGACGATGGAGTATTCCCGAATTGGACAGCGCGCGTGTCGGATCCGGTGATTTCGGGAGGCGTGCGGTTGGTGTCGCTGGCGGTGGCGCCGGTACGATACGATTCGCCGCGGAACATATATCATGTGGCGCGCCGGATCCAGGTGTCAGTGGTCAACACCGGTGGAGCCGGCGTCAATCCGATTCGCCGCGCGCATGCTATCGCTCCTGCCTTCGCCGAGATGTTTCGAAACACAGTGGTTAACTGGGTCGATGACGCCAATCCTGTCCAGTACGGCGATCTGCGTGGCAGGTACTTGATTATCGCGCTGGACTCGTATCTGAGCCCCACCAGCGATCTGGAGGACTTGGTGCAATGGAAACGACAGAAGGGTTATGACGTGATCTTAGTAGGGAAGTCCACCGCCGGGAACAGCGCCAACGAGATCAAGCAGTACATTCAGACTATGTACGACAGCGAAGGTCCGCCTCTGGCGTACGTGCTCCTGGTCGGTGATGCGGACAGCATTCCAACCTTTACTATCGAAAGCCCGAATTACCCCGGGGAGTGGGATGCCACTGATCATCCGTACTCTCTTATGGAAGGTGACGATTATTTCCCCGACTTGTTTGTCGGAAGACTACCCACCAATTCGACCAATATTGTTCGTGTGATGATCGCCAAAATTCTCGCCTACGAGAAGACGCCCTACACCGGCAATACAGAATGGTTTCGCAACGCCACCATTGTTGCCGGCAACTATACCGACGCGGGAGTGACGCCTCTGACACCGGTGCAAACCAGCATGTGGATTCAAGACCGTTTCTTAGCCAATGGATTCACCAGGGTTGACACCCTGTTCTATTGGGGACCCGGATACCCGATGCCCCCTACGCCTCAGATTTCGGCGAGCATCAACCAGGGTGTGAGTTGGGTCTGCTATCGGGGATTTGCGGACATTAATGGCTGGCAGTATCCCGCATTTAATATCGGCAACGTGGGCTCTTTAACCAACTACCAGCGGATTCCGATTGTCACGAGTTTCGTGTGCCGAACCGGTGACTTCGCGAATGCGACCAATCCCGGTTTCGGTGAAAGCTGGTTGGTGACAGGCACGGTAGCCAGCCCTCGGGGAGGGGTCGCTTTTGTTGGCGCGTCCGACCTGCATACTAACACCAAGTTCAACAATCCCATCGCCGCCGGCTTCTATGTCGGGCTCTTCGACTTGGGCTATGAGCATCTGGGGCAGGCGCTCTTGCGCGGCAAGATCGAGTTGTACAACGGTTTTCCCACGGAACAGGGGAGTGGGGAGTACTGCAATTTCTACTTCCACGTCTATAACATCCTGGGCGATCCCGAACTCAGCATGAGAAGCCGGATCCCCACTACTCTGACTGCCGACTACCCGTCTCCTTTGAATGTCGGAAGTAGTTTCGTCAATGTGACGTCCAGGGCATCGGGCGGGGGCATTGTGCCCCACGCGCAGGTGACCTTGTTCAAAGTAGGCGAGACTCACGCCACCGGCATCTCCGGCACAGATGGAACCATCATGCTGCCAGTCAATTTGGAAACCGCCGGCGCTTTGAATCTGACGGTGCATACCGCGAATTGCATCCCCTTCACTACGGATATCACCGTTTCCAGCCCCACGGTGTATGCCGGGCTGTCTTCAGTGACTTATTCTGCTGGCGGCGACGGGATCGTAAGCCCGGGCGAGCAAGCCAGCGTCACAGTGACCCTGCGGAACACCGGTTCTACCAATCTAAGCAATGTGTCCGCAACTCTATCGACGGACGACCCCATGATCGCCATGGGGACGACGTCCTCCGGATTCGGTTCCATGAATGTCGGAGCCACCGCCACCAACACCACGCCTTACACCTTCACTGTGGCAGATTACGCTCCACACAATCATCAAGCGGAGATGACATTGACTGTTTCTGCCACCGGACAAGGTCCCTGGCCCCATCATTTCTGGGTGCCGATTTGGGGACCTTACTTCCGAATCGAAGCTATGCAGGTCAGCGGAAACGGCATCCTGGATCCAGGCGAGACTGCGGACGTTACCTTCACCCTGTTCAACGAAGGCGTGGTCGCATCAGGCGCGTTCCAGGTGGCGTTGTCCAGTTGGAATAACGGATTGTCGTTCCCGGTATCCACTGCTTCCTTCTCTAACATCGGTGTCAACCAGTCGGGCTCGAATGCTTCACCTTTCCAGGTCACGCTTCCGGCTAATATGACTCCGGGACGATTGGCGGAACTGCAGTTGGAAATCATGTTCGCGGGCGAAGTAACCGATATTCTCCGCACATCGGTCACAATCGGTCAAGCCGATACTACCGATCCGCTCGGTCCCGACAACTACGGCTACTGGGCATACGATAACGGAGATCAATCCTACCCCGAAGCGCCAGACTTCGATTGGGTGGAATTGGATCCTGCCCAGGGAGGGTCGGGCGCTACCGGTCACTCGCTGCATGATGACGAATCCACTCTGGTGCCGCTGCCCTTCACTTTCCGGTACTACGGTCAGGATTTCGACGAGATCACGGTCTGTTCCAATGGCTGGATTTCGTTCGGCGATACCTGGATGTCCGATTTCCGGAACTGGCACCTGCCGTCTGCGTTAGGTCCACCCAATTTGGTCGCGGGATTTTGGGACGACATCCGTGGTCATCCGGATAGCCAGATTCCTCCAAGACCTTTACCTCGCGAGGTCTGGACCCGCAGCGACGGCGATCGATTCATCATTGAGTGGAACGATTGGTATAACCTGTTCGGATATACAACCGAAGAATACTACGTCGCTACCTTCGAGATCATTCTAGTGCCGGTGACGGGCGATGATGGCGAGATACTCCTGCAATACGGCACGGTAGAGAATTTCGACGCCAGCAGCAATTACGCCACTGTCGGCATCGAAAACGGTCCTCACACGGCAGGTCTGGAATATACTTTTTCCGACTTGTATCCGCCCAGTTGCCCGCGGCTGCGTTCGGGATTGGCGATCAAATTCACTACGGACGCCCCCGACCCATATTTGGCAACGGGCGATCCGCCAGCGCTATTACCAGATCGCATCGCTTTGCTGCCCGGTTATCCCAATCCCTTCAATTCGGAGGCGGTCTTCCCGCTGGAATTGTCGACAACTGTGAAGGTGCAGATTTCAGTCTTCAATGTCATGGGGCAGAAGGTGGCAGATTTGCGCGATGAAGTCATGGATCCGGGTCGGCACCAAATTTCGTGGAACGCCGCAGCCTTGCCCAGCGGGATATATTTTGTCGCGTTGGACGCCGGAACGGTCAGTCAGGTCACTAAGATAGTGCTGTTGAAATAACGATCCCAGAGATTGAGATTTAATAGTGCCGCAGGGTGTCCTCACCCTGCGGATAATAGATAGGCTTTGGTGTAGGGTGGGGACACCCTGCATCACGGTTACGCAACGGTGCTGCTGAAGTAATGATTCAAGAAGTCCAGATTACTGCGGATTCTTACGACCAGATCGCGCCCTATGTTGTGCATCTGACCGGGAGGCAGCGCGAAGGACGCCGGATATCCCAGACCTGGGTCGATCGATTCCTGGATGCATTTCCCATTCCGGGTTTCCCGATTCTGGATTTGGGGTGCGGAGACGGACGCGACCTGGAGTTGTTCAGATCGCGTGGGGTACAGGGCATCGGGATGGACGTGTCCCGAACCATGCTGCAATACGCCCGGCGTCGTCAGCCTTACGTTTCCTTGGTGCGGATGGATATGATGTCCTGGGGATGGAAGCCCAGGTCATTTGGAGGTGTGTGGGCGTCAGGGGTTATCTATCATGTCCCGCGGGACAGCCTTGGTGAAGTGGTCGAGTGCATTCGAAAAACGCTGGTTCCGGGAGGCGTGTTCTATTTCAACTACTTGGTGGGATCTGGTGAAGGCATGGATCAGCCGTCATCTTCGTCGGGCGGCTATCCTCGATTCTTCGCCTATTATCAACGATTGGAGATCAAGAGAATTCTGAAAGGCTTCCACTTCTTGAGCTGCGAGTCCCAGCACCGAAAGGGTTTCGGACCCGAAGTCGACCATGTACTGGCAGTTGCGACCGCCTTGTAATCCGCATTCGACCTGGTGTTGCAGCTTCGATAATGGTGCCGCCCCTAAGGGCGGATTGCAGGTGCCGCAGGGTGTCCCCACCCCGCGGATGGTAGATAGGCTTTGAGTGCAGGGTGAGGACACCCTGCACCACGGTTCCGCCACCTCGTATGAGGTGGCGGCGTCGCTCTGGACACGAAGCAACGGTCAGAGTAATTTCCCGTCCTTCGCATCCACTGTACCCATAGAAATTAGTGCCGATATAGAGATAGGACTACTCTTGCCAGGATTTCTGCGTCCATTCGCAATGATGATGATAGGACACCACCTGGCAATGGGGGTTCTACGGAGATTCTTATGGCAGATCAGCACGCGACCCAAGAGTGGATTATCGTGGTGGGCAATGCCGACATCGACTCCCTGGTGGAGTCTGCCGCGGCTCGCGTCCATGCTGACTTGAGAATCGAGTTCACCGATAATCCGGGATCGTTGAGTTCCGTAATCGGGAATCGCGAAGTCAACTTGGTGATCTGTGAGCTACGCCTGATCCCCGATCTCCAGAGATTCCTGGAGGAATTCAACGAATATTATCCCGATATCCCCCTCGTGCTTATCTCCCAGCGCCAGGATGTTGAGGAAGTAGTGGAAATGATGCGCAAGGGGGTATTCCATGTCTTGCCGGAACCAGTGAGTTCCCATGAATTGCATCGAGCGCTGTTGCCGGCATTGGTAGTCGCACGGAATCGTCGCGAGCTTCGGGAGCGAAAACGCATCATGCGCCGTGACATGGAGATGGCTCAGCACCTGCAGTTGAACTTATTGCCGCCGCGGGAGATGGTTTTGTCCGGTGGAGCGGTGGTCTCCACTCGTCATATTCCTGCGGAAATCCTGGGCGGCGATTTTTTCGATGTCACCGAAATCGATCACGAACATATCGGCATGATCATGGCGGACGTCTGCGGGCATGGCGTCGCCGCTTCCTTGGTAGTAGTGGTACTAAAGACCCTGCTCTTGAATGCCGCGCCCTTCGTGAGGACCCCCTCGATGTTCCTGGAACATATGAACGTTCAACTGCTAAAGATTGTACCGGAATCCTATTTCCTGACCTGCTTCTACGGCATCTTGAATACGACCACGGGTCTTCTAAGATATGCCAGTTGCGGGCATCCGCCGCCGTTCCTGATTCGGAAAAACGGCATCATGGAGCGATTGCACAGCCGGGGATTCTTCCTGGGGCTCGATCCTCGCCTCGATCTCGAGGAACAATCCACGCATTTGTCCGCCGGTGACCAGATCGTAGCATTCACCGATGGCTTGACCGACATCAGGATCGACCCCAAGGAATCCTATGGGGATCAACGATTGGAACGATGTGTTGCAGCCAATATCGGAGCAACCGCCTCTGCACTTCTGGATCGAATCATCGAGGACGTACGACACTTGACGAATGGGCGGATTCCCGAAGACGACATCGCCTTGATGTGCGTCGAATACCGTCCCAATGCCGTGACGCAGTCCTCCGGAACAGCCTGGTTGGATCCTGAGCGGGAAAGCGAATCCATGGTTCCATCCCGCACGTGATGGCTTGCCCTTTGGGGCGGGATCCAGTATCTGTCAGATGAGCCCTGCAAAGCAACCTTTTCCCCAACAATCGAACAATGAAATAATCGAGCAATCCGGCAATTCAATAATTTGACAATTTAGCAATTCAGCAATTCAGCCATCCCCCTTCCCCAACAATCCTACAACCGAGCAATCCGGCAATTTCGCAAATTGACTATTTGGCAATCTTCTCTTCTCACCCTCTTGCCACTTGCTACTTGTCACTTGCCACTCTTCCTTCACACCTTCCCACCTTCACACTTTCACACTTGCCTTGAAATTTCCCCTTGCTTTCTGGAATTCTTCTTCGTATATTCCCCCTAGGGAAAGTCGCCGTATGTGGGGCTACCTTCCTCGGATTTCCTTTCCGGACATCACAGGCTGTTACTTGTCAGGTTCTTGACCGATAGGTTTCAATTTGTGGGGACGATCCTGTGACCTTTCTTCTTCGCCAGCTTCTCAACCTTCGTGGACGCAGACCTTTTCTTCTGCGACGAATCTTGACCAATACTCGGTCGGGTTTCTGCGGAACCCGACCTACACTCTCCCAATACGGAAGTAATTCGACCACATCATCCTGGAGATTATTATGAGACCGGTTCATTTGAGTGCGTGCGGACTGATGGTGCTGCTGTTTCTGGCTGTCTGGAATGTCGGTCAAGCGCAGGATAGTTTGGGGATAAGTTGTGTAGCAACGTTGGAATATTGGTCAGGTGTCTATGACCTGCAAATGGTTGACAGCCTCGCCTTCTTATCCAGTGGGTACTCGGGATTACGGATTATGGATTTATCGGACCCCGTTAACCCAGTAGAGCTTGGAAGGTCGCCATGGTCCCCATGGGATTATCTAATAAACATCGGTGTTTATGTCAAGGATAGTTTAGTCTATCTTACCTATGGTAATGAAGGTCGTGTGCTGGATGTTTCCGACCCCACACACCCCACCGAAATCCACCACTGGTACTTAGAGTACACACCAATCATCATATATGTAAATGGAGACCTGGCTGTCGGTGTCAACCAAGAGATACGGACCCCATACCTCATGGATATATCCAACTGGAATAATGTGCATATTATCAGCGATTTTCCTGGGCTATATGGGTCATCGCAACCGGTAGGAATGGTTGACGATTACCTTTGCCTGGCTGGCAATGGCGTTGAATTATATGATATTAGCGACCCCTGGAACCCGGTATTAGTCGCATCGGTGGACGATACGGTTTATTTCGGTGGAAGTGCTAAGCTGTTAGGCGATTATGTCTATTTGGCAACGACGCATGACGGTGTGCACATCTACGATGTGTCGGATCCGTTGAATCCGATGGGTGTGGCAGCTTGTGATAGCGGCTATTGTTGCGGGATAACCGTGGAGCTTTCCCATTTATTTGTATCCAAGGGTAACTGGAGCATTGATAATTGGGATATTACAAACCCAACTTTTCCGGTTTTCTCGGGCGCGTACTGGATACCGTTGGATCCGGGATGGTTCATTGCCAGCTCTGGAAACCTTCTTTGCACCGCTCTTTATCATTCGGAGGACCAGTCCGTTGCCGTGCTTGATATTTCCAATCCCGCCTCGCCAATGGAAGTCTCCCGCTTTGGCAAAAGGGGCAATCTGCGTCGGATAGTGATTAGTGGGATAACCGGATATCTGTCAGATGTTCGTATTGCGTTTCATGTTATTGATCTTACCGACCCGCGCAGCATATCTGAGATTGGCAGCTCATCAGGTACCGGAATTTTTATGGACCTGGCTGTGCAGGGAGATTATGCTTATGCCGTAGACTATAATTACGGATTGATGACTTACAACATAGCTGACCCGGCTCATCCGGAATCGCTTTCTTGTTGGCAAAATGTTGGGCATTTCCACCCTGGATTAATCACTGTAGTGGAAAACTATGCATATGTCATAGCAGAGGGGTACGGTCTTTACATTTTCAGTCTGGCAAATCCAGGAGCGCCCGTTTTATTAGATTCTGTATCGATCGGATGCTCCCTCATACCGTTCAATGGATATTTATATGGTTGTCAGGGAAGGAATTTCTATGTGATTAGTCTTGCTGACCCGACCCAACCACAGATAGTAGGCTCCTGTGCGATGCCTTTCTTTTGGGGAGGAATGGGAGGAGACATCGCCTTTGAGGGTCACTATGCCTACGTGGCGTATTACGAAGGCGGGGTGCAAATAATAGACATTGCCAACCCAGAACATCCGTCTGTTGTGGGTTCAACGGGAGGGAGCTACGTAACGGCTATCGCTGCCAGTGGAAACACATTGGCTTTCTATCAGCGACCCTTGAATTACTTGCAAGCTATGATTTATATCATGGACATCTCCGACCCGGTGCATCCACAATACGTTGGGCATTACAGCATCATCGAAGAAATGAGTGATATGGAGATATACGGGTCCTATCTTCTCACCGTGAGTCCGAACAAGTTTGCCGTGTATCAAGTGGATGCATTATCCGGGGTCCAGAGTCCAGAAATCACGCCTTACGAGTTCAATTTGTATCCCTGCTACCCCAATCCTTTCAACAGCACATTGGTCATTCCGTTCACGATTTCGGTTCAGAAGGAGGTAATAATCAACATCTACAACATCCTGGGGCAAGAGGTTCAGGAGTTTGCTTTACCTCCACAGTTGCCGGGAATGCATCGAGTCGTCTGGAATTCCGGTTCATGCGCTTCCGGTATCTATATTGTCCGGTTGATGTCTGACGGCAAGGAACTTAATCAGAAGGTGGTGTTGCTCAAGTAGGTCGGGTTCCGCAGAAACCCGACAATCTATCTCACGCAGAGGCGCAAAGGTACTAAATTGTTGTTCAAGTAAGTACTTGAAAAACCTATTCCTTTTCCGCTGCTAATCTCGCCAAGCTCCCTCTCAGAATGTCATAGCATTTCCCACTGCAATTTTCAAAATTTCCCTTGACAACGCGTTAATATTGGATTACATTTAACCTGCCCGAAACAAATCATTTTCCGGAGGAATCGATGTTCAAGGGTCTTTATGTCGCGCTGGTCACTCCATTCACGGAAACCGGCTTGGATGAAGGGAAATTGCGCGAGTTAGTGAGATTCCACGTCGAAAGCGGCACTCACGGCTTGGTGCCGTGCGGAACTACCGGCGAAAATCCCACCTTCACCTGGGACGAGCATTTCCGCATCATCGAGATCATCGTGGAGGAAGCCAAGGGGAAATTGGACATCGTCCCTGGCGCCGGCACGAACTCCACCTGGAAAACTATCGAAAACGTCAAGAAAGCGAAGGACCTCGGGGTGGACGCGGTCATGGTGATCGCCCCTTACTACAACAAACCCACTCAGGACGGACTGTACGCCCATTTCGAAGCCATCGCCAATACGGTGGATATTCCCATGATGATCTATAATATCCCAGGACGGACGTCGGTGAATATCCTGCCCGCCACGTTCGGCAGATTGGTGAATATCCCCCAAGTCCAGGCGGTCAAGGAAGCCACCGGCGACCTGGGTCAAGCATCCAGCATCAAGGAACTGTGCGGCGATCGAATCGCCGTGATGGCGGGGGACGATGCCTTGACTCTTCCAATAATGTCCGTGGGAGGCACCGGTGTGGTGTCGGTGGTGGGCAACATTGTGCCGAAGGACATGATCGCTTTGGTCGATGCCGTCCAACGACATGACATGCATGAGGCTCGCAGGTGGCACTACAAACTCTACCCCCTGATTCAATCCATGTTCTTTGAAACCAATCCCATTCCCGTCAAGGAAGCCATGAACCTGATGGGCTGGAATCTCGGCAAGCCTCGATTGCCAATGGTGCCGATGTCACAAGGCGCCAAGGAACGGATGAAGAAGGTGATGGAAGCTTACGGATTGCTGTAAGGAATTGATATGATTAGAATTGCCTTATGCGGCGCCTTGGGACGAATGGGGCATGCCATAACCGAAGCCGTCAGCCAACAAAATGACATGTCGTTGACATGTGCCATTGAGGCGCCCGACAATCCTGGACTGGGCACCCGGATCGGCAACGTGGGCGTGGTCAGCAATCTGGCAGCAGTCATAGCGGCATCCGATGTCGTGGTGGACTTTACCAATCCCGTCACTACGGTGAATCATGCCCGGATAGCGACAACTCATCGGCGACCGTTTGTTACCGGTACCACGGGGTTGTCCAAGGAGCAGACGGCGGCGCTTAAAGAAACATCGAAAACGATTCCGATTGTCGTCGCTCCCAATATGTCGGTGGGAGTCAACCTGCTGTACAGACTGGTGGAAAATACTGCTGCGATCCTGGGCGAGGATTTTGACATCGAAATAATCGAGACCCATCACCGATTCAAAAAGGACGCTCCCAGCGGGACAGCGGCACGTTTGGCGGATATTCTGGCGAAGGACAGGAAGGACTCTTCGGTCATACACGGTCGAGAAGGAATGATCGGGGAACGTCCCAAGACGGAAATCGCAGTGCATGCTTTGCGAGGGGGAGATGTAGTGGGGGAACACACCGTAGTCTTTGCCGGAATCGGGGAACGCGTGGAACTTACTCACAAAGCCCATAGCCGCGCCACCTTTGCCAATGGTGTCGTCCGGGCGGTTCGGTTTGTGGCGGACAAGCCGCCGGGAATCTACACGATGACCGATGTTCTCGGATTGACGTGAGATCAGCTATTCCCGGTCACACGACCGAAGGCGCCCGAGGGAACTTTCCTTCGGGCTTCTCGTTAATTGAATGCGCATCAATCCCGTCGATATCCCTGCCTTGTAGATATCGTGGAATTGGGATCGCTTTCCAAGAAACTGAACGGACCAAATCATGAAAGATGGCTGCTACCATGGACGAAATCCTTAACGTTGACCTGCCGGTGGAAGGCATGCACTGTGCGGCGTGTGTGGCACGAGTTGAGCAGGCTTTGAAGAAAGTGCCTCTGGTGGTGGATGCCTCCGTACTCCTTGATCCTGGAAAAGCTCATCTCAAAGTGATGCCGGGGATCGACCGCAGTCAGTTGATACAAGCAGTTCGAGCCGTGGGGTATGACGTCCCGGAGGAAGCGGTTTCAACCGGGGAACCAGCGGCACCTGCAGCCGATTCGCTCGATGAGAATAAGGAATACCGTCGGTATCGCAGTCGCTTTCTGATCGCCCTGGGATTGACGGTTCCCATCATGATCCTGTCCATGAAGCATCTGATACCCGGCATTAGTGCAATACCGAATGCTTGGGCTAATCCCATCATGTTCCTGCTGACGACTCCAATAATGTTGGGTCCGGGGAGCATTTTCTTCCGGCGTGCTTGGAAAGCCCTGCTCCACAAATTCGCTGACATGGATACACTCGTGGCGGTGGGAACCGGCGTGGCATATCTCTATAGCACCATCGTCGTCCTGTTCCCGAATGTCCTGACCAGCCATCGCCAGATGTCGCATGTGTACTTCGACACCGCCGCGACGATTATCACCCTGATCCTGCTGGGACGCATGTTGGAAGCAAAGGCTCGCGGCAAGACTTCTTCGGCGATCCGAGCCTTGCTCAATCTGTCTCCCAAGACAGCGCGGATCATCAAAGGTGACCGCGACGAAGATGTGCCTGTGGAAAGTATCCGAGTCGGCGACCGGCTTCGAGTCCGCCCGGGTGACGCAATTCCCGTGGATGGATTGGTCGAGATCGGTAACGCACTGGTTGACGAATCGATGGTGACCGGCGAATCGATCCCGATCCACAAGAGCCAGGGCGATCAGGTGATTGGCGCCACCATTAACCAGTCCGGCAGCTTTGTCATGATTGCCCAGCGAGTGGGAAAAGACACCGTGCTGTCTCAAATCGTCCGGATGGTCGAGATCGCCCAAGCCTCCAAGCCCCCAATCCAGAAATTGGCGGACAAGGTCGCCGGGATCTTCGTTCCGGTGGTCATCGGGATTGCCGCTGTGACGTTCTTGATTTGGTGGCTGTTGGGACCAGAACCACGCTTCGTGGAAGCCATGTTGTCCGCGGTGGCAGTGCTAATCATTTCGTGCCCCTGTGCCATGGGCTTGGCGACACCAACTGCCGTGACGGTCGGGATGGGTGCCGGTGCCCGCCAGGGTATCCTGTTCCGCGCCGCAGAAACCTTGGAAACCATCGACAAGATCGACACGATTGTCCTGGACAAGACCGGCACTATCACTCAAGGCGCACCGACCGTAACGGCTATACGTCCCTCCGGAGAATTCTCAGACCAAGAGCTTTTGAAAATAGCCGCCAGTCTGGAACGAGCGTCAGAGCATCCGTTGGGGCAAGCCCTGGTGCATGCGGCGCGCGACAGGAATCTGGCTCTGGACGAGCCCACTGACATCCGCACCGTTCCCGGAAAAGGCATCTCGGGAAAAGTGAATGGTCGTGCTGTGATCCTCGGAAATGCCGGATGGATGTCACAGAACGGAATCGCAGTGCACGGCTCTGACGGTCAAGTGTCCGGATCCGTCACTTTCTTCGTCGCAGTGGATGGATCGCCCGCTGGGTACTTTGTCCTCGAAGACCCGGTTAAGGAAGGCTCGAAGGAAGCGATCGTATCCTTGTCCGCCATGGGAAAACAGGTTGTGATGCTGTCCGGCGACAAATCGGAAACTGCAAAGGTTATCGCCGATCAAGTGGGTGTGAAGCAGGTTATTGCTCCGGTGCTGCCCGATCAAAAGTTAGATGCGATCAAGAAATTGCAGGAAGGGGGAAACCGAGTAGCGATGGTCGGTGATGGCATCAACGACGCCCCGGCATTGGCTCAAGCCGATGTGGGCATCGCCATCGGCACCGGAACCGACATCGCGATGGAAAGCGCTGATGTGACCTTGATGTCAGGCGACTTGCGGGCAGTGCCCAAAGCGTTGGACTTGTCGCACAAGACTCTGCGTACTATCAAGCAGAATCTGTTCTGGGCGTTCTTCTATAACGTTATCGCCATTCCGGTGGCGGCTGGAGTGTTGTATCCGTTCTTCGGCTTTCGCTTGTCACCGACTATCGCAGCAGCCGCTATGGCGCTAAGTTCCGTGTCAGTGGTCACGAATAGTCTGCGCTTGAAAAAGGCGATCACATCGCGAGGATGACATTGTTCGGATGTGCCTCGAAGATCACTCCCAAGAAATACCAGCGGTGAAACTGCTGAAATTGCTGATGCCATAGGTAGATGGTTTGTCGAGTAGCAGTCGCATGGTATAACCATCCCGCATGACAAGACACGCGTTCTTTCCAAATAATTGACTCACCACTAAATGAAAAAAACGCTTGACATTGCCATAAAATCTTATATATTTACCAGGTGGGTCCATATATCTCCTTATACATGAAAGCTCTCTACTCAAGCTTACGAAGAGATTGAAGATCTGTTTGGAGGGGTTCAGCTTGACTGTTAAACTGCCCACCGTGTAGAAACCCTATCCTCCTTACTGCCCATTCCTTCATCTTTTATTTATCCTTATTGGGGTGTGTTTCCATCAAAATTTATCCAAGGAGGTCACAATGAAAGGGTCTAACCGAACTACTCTGTACGCTTTTCTGAGTGCTGTGGCGCTTCTGATGCTAATTTTCTGCAGTTGCGAAAACCCGACCGATGTGACGACCACATTTACCGAATCGGGTGACGCTCGTCTGATTGGATTCGTTCACGGAATTGTCCGCAATGCGGTAACCATGCAGCCCCTGCAGAATGCACAAATTCACTACGTCAGCGCCGGGAGTTACCAATCGGTAACTACTAATAGTCAAGGATACTATACCATCAACAACCTTCAAATTGGTACTTATGATCTGGTGTGTACGCATAGTGATACTATCTACGCAGGTTCCTCACTCCAGGTCACAATCAGTTTTGATGCTGGACCCGATGCTCAGGTCTATGCCGGTGATAATACCTATCACCTCTATTTCGTAGAGGATATTCTCCTGTACCCGCGGACTTCCGGACTCACCGGTCAAGTGTTCGCGGTAGTGGATGCCGAGAATTCGCCGCCGGCGGAGGGTGCCGTCGTTGAAGCTGATTTCTCGGATTGGATGGTGTATCCGACCCTTTATACCACCACCGTGAATTCCACCGGAACTTTTGCTTTCAACGACCTTCCTTCTACTCCCCACGTCGACATTAAAGTACTTCCATTTTCTTACGAAAGTATCGATTTTGGCGCAGAAATCCGCAACAACATCGTGCTCGAGTATTCAGCCACCGTATCTATGGCTGCTATATTGCTTAATCCCGCCGCGCCTACTCCAGTGGTGATTTCTAACAATTTTGCCACTGGCGATGTGCAATTGGATCAAAATCTGATCCTCACCTTTTCTGTGGAAATGAACCCTGATGAAACCGAAGTGACGCTGATCGGTTCATCAGGAATCATTCCCTGCTATGTCTCTTGGGATGCATCCTATCTTACCCTCACCGTTGATCCCACCCTGCTGCTTATCCCGGATTTCGAGTATGGTCTCGAGATTATCAGTCAATCAGCCGCGGGTGCCCCATACGCGCATACCTTCCATTTCACAACTCTTGAGGGGATCGAGGTCTTTACCTCCAATATCTACGAGTATGAAGGAATTCCCAGAGAAGACTTTGGAGTTAATGAACCCATTTCGGTTACCTTTACCATCCCTGCCGACCCGAACCATCCGGAAAACGAGTTCCTTCTGACACGATTCCCGGCTACCCCGGTGGAGGTAGTTGTTAGTTGGACCAGTGACTCGACCACTGTCGCCATTGCTCCAACCGCTTCCCTGCTTCACAATACCAGGTATGACATTGACGTGACGGTATACTCTACCATGCCGAACGACCGTGTTGATTGGGGCGGACATTTTTTCACTGAACCGTAGCAAGCTTCTTGTTTGAATGGAAGAAGGTCGGGTCATTGGAAACCCGACCTTTTGCTACATAATCACTTGTGCTGTCAGGTGACTTAAGCGCTTGGGTCGTGTCCTCACCTGACAGATTCCTTCAAAAGGGCGAAAGGTATCCTATGGAACTATCAACTTCGGATCTGATCCGAAAATCCTTACATGGGGAATGGGCGCACCCGGATCCAATCAAGATGCTGGATGGGGTGGATTGGAAGACGGCAGGAAAGAAGGTCGCAGACCTTCCGTACACCATTTGGCAGCTATTCCATCACGCCGAGTATTGGCAACGATTGATCGTGCAGGGATTGAAGGGGCACAAGGTGGCATGGCCTCAACGTTTGGAAGATTCCTGGACGACGACCCCTGCCCCCGCCTCCGAAGCGGAATATCAGAAATTGGTCGCGGAATTCAATAATCAACTGGCGGAAGTCGGTACGATGATTAATGACGACGTGCTGCGCGAAGGATTCCCTTCCGGGGAGGGGATGAACAAGGCGGAGTTCTTGCGTGTTCTCATGACCCACAATTCCTACCACTTCGGTCAGATCATGGTCCTTCGCCGCCTGCTTGGTAATGTATGAGTTTCCCCCCTGCTGTCTGCAGGGGGGAAAACAAGGGGGGTCGATGTGGGCAAGCCACTCAGCGTTCCCGCCAGGTTTCAAACGCAGAGTAACCTGGCGGGCATGCCGATTCCGACAATCGAACCATCCGACAATCCAACAATCGTCCAATCGGACACTTCGACAATTTGGCAATCCAACCATCGCCCAATCGAGCAATCCCCCTTCACACTTTCACACCTTCACACGTTCACACCCCTATTCTTCCTTCTTCTCTTTCTTTTTCGCCGCCGCGCCGACGATTTTTTCCACCATGTCCGGCACTTGCGCGATCAACTGGTCGAACCCAAGCCAAACATCCCCCTTGCTATGCGGGGGGGAACAAAAGGGGGGGCAATAGGTGTGGAGAAAAACCCGACCCTATTCCTTCTTTTCCCTTTTCTTCTTCGCCGCATCCACAATCTTCTCTACCATATCCGGCACCTGTCCGATCAGTTGGTCGAACATTTTCGGTTTGGCGCCATGGATGGTGATTTTGTCCTTGTCGATCACGATGAACGCGGCGGGGGAGATGCTGAGCCCTCCTCCTCCGCCTCCGGCTGATCCAGCGGTGGATTTCTTGTCTTCTTTGCCGGGGGTTTCGCCTTCAGCGCCTCCGGCTCCGAATCCGATTGCCACCTTCATCACGGGGATGACGCTTTTGTCACCGACTTTCATCGGTTCGCCCATGATGGTCTTGGTGGTCGCCAGCTTTTCCATGTGGCTCATGATGGTGTCGAGGATTTCCTTGCTAACGTTTGCCATTGTCCACCTCCAGGTGTGATTGAGTTGTTATTCGATGTATTGATCGGTCATTTCAAAACGATTGTTGCTTCGTCATTCTGAACGAAGTGAAGAATCTGCATTTCTGTCATCCCGCACTTGATGCGGGATCCAGCGAGTAGGTCAGGATCCTTGTGATCCTGACGATTAACATGTTGGTTCGATTGATCCAATAAGGTGCCAGTGTTCGACCAAATCTGCAAGTTGCTTGTCATTTTCCAGGACTGTCGTTGCCTGGGGAAAAGCCTTTATATAGGCTTTGCACATGAAAGCCATATAGATTTTGAGCTGATCCAAAAAGGTCAGCACGAAATCCTGCTTGTCTGGCAGTTGAACCATCTGCTCTATTTGGAGAATCGCCCAACTTCCTGCATGAGCGTAGGAGCAAAAATAGTCATAGTCTTCATACGATACCTTATGGCTTAGGCCGGCGGATAGCCCTAATCCATGCCAGCCGATCTCAGAAAGTCCTTTTTCGTTTGGTTTGAGTTGGAATCTCCAGTTTCCCTTCTTAACAATTCCTTCCTTCTGCCCATTTGTGAGTTTCATGTAAATCCGGTTCTTCTCGAGCTTTTCCAGCAATTTTTTCAGCTGTTTTCCTTCGGCAACCTGCTTTTCTTTGTTTTCACGAAGAATAGGTTTCAGCTTCTGCCTTGCAACGATCGATATGGTCAGCCATGTCCAATATCGAAAATATTTTTCGTCTTCGGTTTTCGGGTCAACAAATACATAGTGGAAAGTCACATACGTCTCGTGTGCCGATCTTGCAAGGACAAGTATGGAGGCTTGATCAAGATAATCTATTTTAAGATTGGGTACCATTGCCGATTGAATTTCTTCGAGATGCGTGCCCTTCGCTAAATAATATGCAGATGCACAATGATACAAAAATTTTATCATAAGGCCCTTAGCATCCAAGACTCGCCTATCTCTTTCGACGAGCGTTTCCTTTGCCGCCTCGCCCATTTCAATCAGGGCTTTGATTAAGATGAGATACTCATCTTTCGAGTCACTTTTCTTTGGACTCCATAATCCGTCGAAGAATTTGGATAGGTTATTCAGAATTATCAAAGAATCTTGATCTACTTCAGGAAGGTTTCTAAATCGGGTATTTTGAGTCAACTTCCAGTCGAATTCGTAAGGTTTTTGATTTCCGAGCCAATTCTGTCCTCTGGTATAGAATCCAATGTTAAATCTGTAACCCAAACAGATTTGGATTTGCGATTCTATGACTTTAGCGAATTCTTTATCAGTTACCCTACATACCCATAGCTCAATCGAAGGTAAATAGGCTTTACGAACATAGTCCTGCCAATTGGTCTTGAAATCATCTTTTGGATTAATCAGGTTTTTGAAATAGCCATTACTTCTGCCATCCGGGTTTCCTGGAATCCATAATCGTTGTTCATCAACAGCTCTTTTCAGATACTCAAGCCTATTTCCTCTGTCTGACATTAAATCGTATATATCTTCATCATTTTTAGCCCTAAAGATCGTGAACCTTCCCCTTAAAAGGTTGCGTTTATGCATTTTCCATCGGCCTGAAAATCCCTGTTTGTGTGTTTCACCTACGTATATAATCCTCCTCGCTTTTCCACAATAGACAAAAAGATATACGCCCTTGTCATTATTCGAGTCGAATCTATCCAGTGTCCCACATTTTTCCCAATTCAACTCGTGCTCTGCATTTGACATTTTGTGCCTCCCTTTTGATTATGCATTCACTGGATCTCAAATGGTCTTTTTCATTTTCCGAAATATACTGAATGTTCGAATTTTCGGCGCCGCCCAGAAAAACCGCAGCACCGCCCAGGTCAGGCGGTACATTCGATATGTGACCGCCAGCGATATTTCCGCGGTGGAGCGGTCGGTCTGGAAATCGGGTCGAAGATCGAATGTCACCTTAGGAATCCGGCGCAACGCCCCGCACGCCGCTTCCGTGTAGCCATAGACCGCGCCGGTCCAAGCCGGATCGGGGGTCGCGATCACTGCGTTCACGCGGAAATGGTCGATCCGCATGGCTGCGACGACCCGGTACATCAGCAGTGCAATCTGCGTCAGCCATTTCTTGATCGTTTCGGGGTGATCCTGAATGACCCGCCAATAATCCGCGAAAGTCGTTTTTCGCTGTTTTGCCCTCTTTTTGGCACGTTTTTGCTGTTTTTTAGCTTGTTTTGCCTCTTTTTTTGCCTTTTTTCGCTCTTTTTGCTCTTCGGTTTCCTCCGGTTTTGGGGTGATCGCGGAGCGTATGATGGTCATGCCAAAAAGGCTGATCCTGTGCGTCTTGGCGGCATGGTCGGTCTCAAACGCCAAGCATAACCATCTGATTTTCAAGCGCAAAGGAACGGTGCCGACCGCAAGTTCCACCCGGATCGGGCATAGCGCGACCAAGCTCAGCAGTCCGACGATGAACGCGATTGAGATGACCACTATCCACAGTACCACCCCCATGCTTTATTACTCCACAGAATGCGAGATGTTTCTCAAAGGCAATTACGAATTAGGAATTACGAATTAGGAATTATGCCGTCACGTGAGGACACGTGACAGCACTGAAGACTGCACTACGGTTCCGTCACAGGCGGGCGTGTGACGGGACGTCAACCATAAACAGGATGACTACTATCCACAACATCACCCCCATTTGTTCTTACTCCACAATTTTGTGCATGTTTCGCATGGCTTCGGTGGCAAGGGCAATCATGTATTCCAGGTCGTCGATTTTCATCAGGGTTTGCGGGGAATGGATATACCGGCACGGCGCCGCAATCACCCCGCACGGCACCCCGCCCCGGTTCAGGTGAATGGGACCGGCGTCCGACCCGCCGATCATGGGCATTTTGTATTGGAACGGGATCTTCTTTTCCCGCGCCAAATCCTCGAGGAATTTCACCATTTTGGGAGCAACGATCACGGTCTTGTCTGCGATGGTGACTGCCGGTCCGCCTCCGAATTTGACTTTGGGATAGGAGGACGGCACTCCGGGGAAATCCGTGCCCACGGTGCCTTCTAATGCCAATGCCGCGACTGGATCGATCCGATACGCCGCGATTTTGGCGCCGCGCAAGCCCAATTCCTCACCGATGGCGAAGTTGACAGCCAGGGTCAATGGCAATGTTTCGCCTTTCAATATCTCCAGGACAAAGGACGCCGCGACGCATCCGGCTCGGTCGTCGAAGGCTTTTCCTACGACCACGCCATTTCCGATTTCTCGAAATGGGATATGCGGTACGCCGGCATCGCCAATCTGCAATCCCCATTCTTCCACCATGTCACGGGAATCTGCGCCGATGTCGATGAAGAGGTCGTCGGACGACAGCGGTTTCTTGCGGTCTTCCTCTTTGGTCAGGTGCGGCGGCACCATGCCGATAGCGCCGTGGATCCGGGCGCCGTTTTTCCGGGCTCGCAATGTTACCGGCAGTCCGGGCAGGATCCGGTCATCCCAGCCGCCGATCTGGGCGAACCGGACGAAGCCGCTGTCTTCGATATGTCGAACCATCACACCGACTTCGTCCATATGGGCATCCAGCATGGTGGTTTTCTTGCTCTTACCTTTCTTGATGGCGATTAAATTGCCGATGGGGTCGCGGATGATGTCATCGGCATAAGGCTTTACGTCTTTTAGAATTAGGTCAGCGACTTCTTCTTCGAAACCGGCGGGTCCGAAGGCGTCGGAGTATTTCTGCAGCCGTTCCAGGATGCGTTTGCGGGCGATTTTTGCCATTTTTGCTCCATGAGTTGTTGGTATCTTAGTGCAATTTTGTCCTAATCATCGTCGAATTCTTCGACCAACTTTGCCAAAGCAGGCTTGACCAATGGATGATCCTCCATGGTGTAGCATTTTCGAATGAGCATTTGACTTGCCTTATCGTGCAACCGATTAAGCATGATTGCAGTTTCCAATCGGACTCGCGGGTCGGCGGAATCCAGAAATTTGGAGATAGTCGTGCGAATTTCTTTGACGTGCTTGCGGGCGGCTTTGGCGTCATCCTTCTCAACTGCGGCATAGATGGTTCCCAGCGTCGTGATTTCTATGGCGGATGGTTCACGGTTGCCGATGTCCGCGATTAACGGTGCGACGGCATTTTCCTTGAAACCGACCAGGGAATACGCCGCGGCGGATCGAACAGTGAACATGGAATCGTCAAGGGCTCCGATGAGATCGGGCACGAATTGAGTGTTGCCGAGCTTTCCCAATGCGGTTGCCGAATAGATCCGACGGCGCTCTTTGGGCGATTTCAAATGAGGTCGTATTGCGGCTGCTGTCTTCGAATCGCCGATCTCGCCCAATGCCCAGATGACCCCGGTCCAATTCTTCTCGTACGCATCATCTTTCAGTAATTCAAGCAGTTGCGGGACGGCTTCTTTTCGTTTTAGCAGCCCGGTGAAGTAGATGGTGTTGCCCCGGACATACTTGTCCGGGTCTTTGATTCTTGTTATCAAGCGGCTGGCGGCTGAATCGGGATGGGCTCTGAAGAGATCCTCGATGGCGCGTTGTTCCAATCCGTCGTCAGTCCCCAACTTTTCCACAAACACGTATTCGACCGCTTCCATGCCTTTCAAAATCAAAGCTTTGCGTGCCGTTCGCACTTTCAACCGATTCTCGGTAACTTCCCACAGAGATGCGTCGTGGAAGATGTCTTTGATCGGTCGCAGCGTATCTGCAGGCTGGATCACGACCTCCGGCTCGGCTTCTTCGGGAGTGATCACATCACGCGGCAGGTCAACGCCGACGCCCCAGTCCTGCTGAATCCAGTCGATGCTGTCGCCGCTGGCGTAATCGCGCGGATAGTGGTCAAAGCCTTCCAGGTCGAGGAAGATACCGGCGCCACTGAAGCCTCTGGCTGCGCGAACCGACCCTTGACCGAATTCCGGTTCGATGGTGGTGTAGATGTCGTTGCCTTCTCCGTCGATGCAAATGCCGACGGAATTGGTCAAGCCGATACCTTGACCTCCCGTGGTCATGTAGGTATCATTGCCTTTGTTGTCGATCAGGACGCCGACCGCCAGGTCATGACCCTCGCCTTGGGCTGGACCGAATTTGGAATAATAGTGGTCCTCGCCGTTCTGGTCGATTAAGGCGCCCACTGACAAGTGGATTCCGGCGCCCTGAGAATATTGAGCGGCATTGTAGAAATCCTGTCCTGCGCGGTCCAGCAACATGCCCAGCGAATACCAATAACTGGTGCCCTGGGCATAGACTTCGGCGTTGTAGAAGTCGTTCCCTGCTTTGTCATACAGGAAACCAATGCCGCCGCTGCCTCGAGGGCGGAAACCCATGCCGAAGCCTTGTGCGAAGGATCGGGAGTCCTCAGGGCGTAAGGGGTGATGGAAATAGCGTCCACCGGCTCGGTAAGTGTCGCAACCGCCCATGTCATCGGAGATTCCGAATCCGAACATGGAGCCGAAACCTTGCCCCCAGGCATCCAGAGTATAGATGTCATTGCCGCTGCCATCATAGATCCACCCGACACCGACTTGACCCGATCCCTGTGCGAAATAACCTGCACGATAATCATCCCAGCCGGCGTAATCTGCAAGGATGCCGACACCAAAAAAGCCGGCGCCCTGGGAAAAATGGTAGCTGCGATAGACGTCGTGTCCTTCCATGTCCACCAGCACACCGACTCCCAACACGCCCGAGCCGAGGGACACTAATGTGCTGTCGGAGCGGTAGTTGTCGTTGCCCGCCAAGTCGATCACGATGGAGTATCGATTACCAAGGTCGCCGACTGCGCCTGCCGTGCGACTTCGGTAATCATCATCGCCGCTGACGTCAATGATCAAGGCGAATTCACCGTCATACGTGTTGTCGCCGGGACCGCCGATTACGGCTTTTCCCCAGGGCAAGTCCATGGCGGCGATACAGGCTCCGGATACGCCAGGAACCTGGATTTTCGCCGGCACCGATTTCAATTGATCCATGAGCGGTAACGCGCTCTGTACGCCTCGGAGCACTGCGATGCCAGCCAAGAGCAGGTCATGGCGATTGAACCTTGCCGAGATGTGACGAATGGTGTCGGCATTGACTTCCCGGGACGTATCCACCGCGATACCGTAGCTGCGATGGAGGGCGCCTTTCAAACCGTTGTCGGTGGAGTCGTCTTCGTCCTCCCAGAATGCAGGCGCCACCATCAAGACCATTTCGCGATCTGTTTTCGAGATCGAATTCAGAGCTTTGTCCATCCAGGGTTCGGCGTTGTTGATGCCTCGCAATACTTCCTGGACAGCCGGATAGTTGGCGGCAGTCTTCTGGTACTTGGCTTTGACTGGATTACCCAGACTTGCCACTTCGTCAGCGCCTATCGGCGCGTCAAGGTCCTTGGATATCTCAAAGACCCCGGTGGCGAAATCGTGCCCGACGAAGTCCAGGATGTCCCCCCAATCGGTGACATAATCCGGAATCGACAGCGGATCGTTCATCATTTCTTCGACACGCTTCAAACGAGACGTGTCATCGGTCACCCACAATTTGTCGAAACCTAACTCGGACGGCTTGATTTCGAGGAATTCCATCGCCTGATTCATGGCGTCATTTTGGATTTTGGCATAATCCACCGAATCGGGATATTCCTGCGAAAATCCCTGAGCCGCCATCCACGAAATGCAGACGACGGCGGTCAGAAGGAGACGAAGCTTCATAGAGGTGCCCTGAGCTATTGGAATGTTGCGAGTCGGCTTGGTGGGGGAATATAGCAAGATTTGGGGGGAAATTCAAGGGAAAAAGAAGTTAGAAGGTGTGAAAGTGTGAAGGTGAGAAGGGAAGAGAGTTGCAAGTAGCAAGTTACAAGTGTCAAGGAGGGACACCACGAGGGCGTCACCTGATCGTCACTGCGAGCCTCGCCCGCCTCAGGCGGGGCAGCCAAGCAATCTCCTCCGAACGTGCTATCCCGCACTTGCTGCGGGATCCAGTCTTGCAGGCGACTTGAGCGCTTCGGTCGTCGGGTTCGGCAGAAACCCGACATCTTCGGATTTTGAGGTGCCGTCACACGCCCCCGTGTGACGGAAGGAGACAACGGACTGGCAGACGAGGGCGTCTGCCAGCACTGGATTCAGTAGGGATTCAACATGTTGAACCCATATCACAAGTCAGCGGTATGCTGTAGGGTTTCAATATATTGAACCCCTACCATAAGTCACCCGACTGCCATCTTGAGCTGTTCCAGAAAATGCGCTTCCGGGACACGACCCTCCACGAAATGCTTCTCGTTGATCACCGTCCGCGGAACTCCCATCACCTGGTATCTAACCGACAACTCCGGGAATTCGGTGGCTTCAATCATATCCGCAGTAACTCTGGGGCTTTCGATAGCCATCTGATGCGCCAGCATGACCATGCCGGGGCAATACGGTCACGTCGGGGTGACGAATACCTGCAGGTGGACGTCCTTCTTGAGGGTCTTCAGGAAATCGCGGGTGTCGGCGGACAAATTCGATTGCCCGGCGGAAACCGATTTGATCGCGTCCATCAAGGACACGAATTCGTAGCCGGATGGGATCCCGTAGAAGCGGATGCCGTAGTCCCGGTCGCTTGCGATCACCGTGGCAGGGATTTTGTCGATATGATACTTTTCGACCTGAGCAGTGTCCTTCATGAAATCGTACACTTCGAGGGAGATCTTGCCGCTCAAAGCTGCGACTTCTTCCATCAGTTCCCGGTTATGGCTGCAGAAGTCGCATTCCATTTCCTGGGTGAAGACGATGATCTTGACCGGGTTCGTAAGGCTTGCGAATTCTTTCTGGACCGCCTGGCGGTCTTTGTCTTTAAGGAAAGGCATAATTCCCTCCTGCTATTCAAATTGGAGTATGATGATACAATACCTGACAACCTTCTGTCATTGCGAGCCTTGCCCGCCTCAGGCGGGCTTGCTCCGGACACCGATCCGGGGGAAGCGAAGCAATCTCCTTCAACGCGTAGGGGCGGATTTATCCTGCCCTTCTTAGTGTCATTCCTGCGCAGGCAGGAATCCAGACATGTCATTGCGAGCCTTGCCCCGGGCATCGACCCGGGGGCAGCGAAGCAATCTCTGTGTTCTGAAGCGCACTCGCCTGACAGTCTGCCTCGTCTTTAACTGCATGCAGCGCCCATGGTTCCAGGACAGTAGATTGCGGTGGAGGAAGTGTGAAAATGCGAAGGAGGGAAGATGTGAAGGGAAGTAAGGGCCCAACTCACCAGCATGAGAGGGCGCTGCTCTGTAGAGCTTCCCGGCACGCTAAGAAATCCTTATGAATAGATGGAATGCTCGCTCATGTCGACGGAATACTCTTGGGGAATTTGTGGGAACGAGAGTCTTTATCGTGCAATTGTCTCCTATGATTGGTTTTGTTTTCCAAAGTTATGTAGCTTTAATTCAAGATAGCCGATGAAGTTGCATGCAATCTTGTATTTCTGATATATTTCTTCTGTTGTCAAATCCGTAACAAAGTTCTCAGGATTTATGTGCGACAGTTCATTGCGTTTGTTTCCGAGTTCAAGAAAGACCCTAATAGCCTCATCCAACTTCTGATTATTTTTGACATCCTGTACGGCACTGTCTTTAAATTTCTCACCAAATAAGCCAAAAAACTGTTTCGCATTACCGTCTTTCCAATTGAAATAAGAATGGTACTGACGTTCAATGGCTTTGTTCCTGAGAAAATTCCGAACTAGATCATCATTTGCAGAGCGGTCGTCGACCATATTTAGAAGAATTTCGCGGATCTTGTCCTCGAAAAGACTACCAATAAAAACAACCAAAGTTTTTTTGAAGGTGCTGTCCACGAAGCTCTGAAATGATGGTTCACCCTTTTCACCCAAGAAGGTGAGCAGCGAGGAAAAATCTGAATACAGCGAATCGATTATGGTTCGTTCCATTGTCCAGCCACTGAGGAGTCATTGAAGTATTTCCCGAGCGCGTCTCAGACGGATATCCACGTTCCTTGAACTAGCAGTCTCTGATTGCGAGGCTTTTGAAAAGTCTGGGTCCTCCTGTAATTTGATCAGTTTCGCGGGCTGTACGGGGGCCTGAACTGATGAGTGCGCCTGAAACGGAGCACTGCAGATAGCGGCAAATGTAGCATCAAAAAGGGAAATATTGAACTTGCCTGTCTTTGCATAGAAGGAATTATCGGAGAGCGACCTGCACGAGTCCAAAAAGGACTTAAATAGGTCTTCTAAATATGCTATTTTCTCAGGGCCTAGCGCCGAAGATCTCTTCGAGAAACCATTCAGGAACTTAGTCATGGACGGTTTGTATTGGGGACTATCAATCAGCATGGCGAAACCTCGAAGAATGATCTCAATATCTTTCATATGTAAATCTGGTTCAGGAAAACCTAGGAATCGCCTCCAGTTTTCGAGCACGTTGAGTCTGTTGAGAAGATTATAAAAGTTGGAATGGTATAGACTGTTACGAATTTCTTGGGCTTTCAAGTTAACTCCACCGGTATTGAGACGGTTGAATATCTCATAGATGCATGAATCATCGTCCGGTGGGAAGTTTTGCTTTATGATGACATTCCTGATGGCTCTGAGATCGAATTGAGTTTTATGGTCTCCGAGGGTACTGTAATTTAGACCGCTGAATCTATTGGGAGTATCAGGCAGCTTGCTTGGCAACTTGAGGTTAAATTTTGAAAAAAAGGTATCATCGTGTAGGATCTCATCGGGAATTTCACCGCGTTCGGCGAAAATCGTTCTCAGCTTTGCACGCTTATCCCAATGGGGGAAATGCTGCTTTATGAAATAATAGATGGTCATCAAACGTTGTTGACCATCAATAACCAGAAATTGATTACGCGAGGATTCGTAGAGAAACACCTGAGGAATTGGCAGACCAATTATGATGGATTCGATCAGCTTCGACGCTTTTACCAAATCCCAAACATAATTCCTCTGAAATCCGGGTATTTTGACCACACGAGACTCAATGAAGTTGAAGATTGTCATGACATTGAAGTCATTAGGTGCAGCAGTTATGTCGTATTCATTCACCACGATACTATCTTCCACGTCTTTCTCGGGCTCAAACCACGGTTCGCCGGGTTCCACAGATTCGTTGGTTTCGGACATGTGTCTCTCCTCTGCTTGCTATCTCTTACTGCATCCGGAAGTGTAAGATATACAGTGAAATAACCTGCCTCTTATCTGGATCGGATTGAACTCGCGTTGCGGCAGCGGACCGTAACCGCACCTTAATATAGACAATACGGGAAAGAAAGTCAAGGGCGAATACATGAAAATCGACATCTTAAGTCGGCACAGGTGCTGAATTGAAGTGAAGATGCAGATAGATTACTGCATAGATCATTCAAAATTAGTGAATCCGTTTGCAGGCTCGGAATAACAAACTTGGATCTGTCATTATCGGATCCAAGTCAGGGGCAAGCAAGTGTGGGATGACCCAGTAACCCCTTTTGTTTTCTCCCAATGCACTGATGGGCAAGAAGATTTCAGTTTTCTGCTTGATTATGGGACGGAAATGTGGTATATTATCAAGAAATAAAAGCTGTGAAAATTGGTGCAAAGGAAGCAAAGATGGCAGTAGTGGAACCATTTCGAGGATATCGGTATAACCCTAAGATCGTCAGCGATTTGAAAGACGTGGTGGCGCAGCCATACGACAAAATCGGACCGGAATTACAGGCGGAATACCACAAGCGCAGCCCGTATAATATCGCGCATGTCACCAAGAGCATCGAGAAAAACCAGGACCCCGAAACCCCGTATCCCAAAGCCGGTGCGATGTTTCAAGAATGGATCAAGAATCAGGTATTGGTGCAGGATGCCAAGCCGGGATATTATGCCTATTTTCAGATATTCAAGGCGGACGGCAAGACCTATACCCGAAAAGGTCTGGTGGGTTTGGTGGCGCTTGAGGGCGGAACCGGCGTGCGGGCGCATGAGAAAACGCTGGCGGGACCCAAAGCCGACCGACTGCGTTTAATGAGGGCAACTGAAGGCAACGACGGTCAAATTTTCATGCTGTATCCCGATCCGGACGGGGCGGTAAATCGGATAATGGAGAAGCATGCCAAAACGACGCCCTTGATCGAAGTGCCGGACGATTTCGGGGAAATTCACAAGCTGTGGCAAATCACTGACCCGCAGGATATCAGGGACGTCAAACAGGCGTTGGCGGATAAGGAATTATTTATCGCCGATGGGCATCACCGCTACGAGACCGCAGTCAATTTCATGAACGAATGCCGTCAGATGGAGTGGAAGCCAGTCGGCGTCGAGTCCTTCACCCATCGCATGATGACTCTGGTCAGCATGGAAGATCCAGGGTTGGTGGTGCTGCCGAGTCACCGGCTGGTTCGGGATTTGCCCAATTTCCGACTCGACGATTTCCTGAAAACGTTGGAAGAAGACTTCGACGTGCAGCGGATGACCGCCCGTAAGGCACTATACGACGGGCTGGCTTCCGGCAAAAAATGGACTTACGGATTGGGTACGGACGGCGGTAAGCAGTTGTATTTGGTCAGTTTGAAAGACAAGTCCATCATCGAAAAACGCATCAGTGGATCGATGTCATCGCATTGGAAATCGCTGGAAGTCACGGTGCTGCATTCTCTGATTCTGGAACGATTGTTGGGGATAGACGCCGTCAAATTGGAGGCTCAAGCGCACGTAGATTACGGTCGGGATAAGGATAAGGCGCTGAACCGATTGAAAGATCGGTATCAACTGGTGTTCTTACTGAATCCGACCAGCGTGCGCGATGTGCAGGCGGTGGCGGGAGCTGGCGAACGGATGCCTCAGAAATCCACCGATTTTTACCCCAAGCTGCTGACTGGAATGGTGTTTATGAAGATGAAGATACAGAAATAATTACGAATTACGAATTAGGAATTACGAATTAGGAATTACGAATTAGCATAAATCTTTGATAAGTGCAGGATTGCATTCCGTCCAATCGGGAAAAGACCCTGCAGAACTTTGAAATAGGAGTCAGACCGCCACTTGAGAGCTTTGAAATGCGGTAATTTTAGTTGGTTAGTATTATCGTTTTTATTTGACCACAAGCTGGACTCTTCGTTCAAAATAATTTGCAACCATCCCCTCTTTGGCTTTTCCTTTGACCGAGTCGCCTCTGGTCATCATGACTTGCAGGATTAATGTTCCGTCTTGCGCGGAGTCGGTCGGACGAACGCTCATGGGTAGTACCGTGACGTTGGCACCTGGATAATTATCCACCGCATCTCCTACCAGGCGACAAGCTATAGGTAGATTCACCTCCCATCCCGGAGGGAATTTGGACAATGAGGCATTGCCGATAGTCTGTGGGTCCACATAAAGCCAGGCATTCCGGTAGGGAGGATCCTGGTTTTCGGCAGCTTTTCTGCCTAAGATTGTTAGAACAGTGCGAGTAACATTTCGAGGAATTTCGATGAGGAAGGACCCGTCCGTCTGACGCAGTGATTTCTTGGTCTCTCTGTCTAGAACGTCCAGAATCAAGTAATTGTCATCTGTCCAGGGTCCGTTATTGACGTGGCAGGTGATGCAGTTGGGGCTGTTGCTCAGGATCCCGACGGCGGGAGGATAGGAAAGTGCTTTAAGCGTTCCTATCATTATCAACACAATAAGAACCGGTATTCTGCTCATCTCACTTTTCTCCAATTGTTTTAGTTAACTGAGCCATGATTTCGGATTCTTCGGCACCGGGATAGTGGCTCGCATAGGCGATCTTCCCGTCTTTTTGAATGATATAGATATTTTGCAGTGGACAGGTACCGGGAACATACTTTCCGCTGAAGTATTCTGTCGCTACTCCTTCCGGATCGTAGAGAAATCTGAAGCTCAACTTGTTTCTCCGAATAGCATCTTCAACTGTTTTTCTATCTTTGCCCAATTGGCTCACCGCAACAACCTCGACTCCTTTTTCTTGGAAGAGATTGTGAAATGTTTCCATCTTGGGAAGTTTCATCTCACACCCGGCGCACAAATTCGTGAACCACAGCAAGGTCGCTTTCTGGTTTCTTAGCTGGGAGAAGGCGAATGTGTCTCCCTGAAAATCTTCAAGCGTAAAGTCAGGTGCCAGATCTCCCACCGTGGGGAGAGAGTGATATTTCACCTCTTCTTCCGGCTGCAGTTTACCATCGGGAAATAGAACCAGCATGGTAACAAGAACACTCGCAAGAAAGTATGGTTCTTTTAAACAGCTCCACTTCATATTAGCCTCCTTATACGGTCACTGGTATCCTAAGAATCTTGGCTCCCAATAAAAGGGTTTTGCGAAGCAAGGTCTTGCGAATCCCAAAAGGCGAAAGCCACCACTTCTCGAACAGGACTTTCCCTACATGCCAGGCACGACCCATATTTCGAAGTTCAAGGCGTGGGGCAGGTTCTGCAAAGAAGTCGCCGAATGCGAATCCAGCCAACCTCTCGCCCGCTTCGAGCATGCAGTAGCCGGTTCCGCAGAACTCGGCCTTAGGTAGGCGACCTGCGATCTCATCGGTAATTCTCTGAGCCACCGTATCAGCCTGGACATGGGCAAAGACGCCGGCTTTCGGCAGCACCATGGGCACGTCAGATTTCCAACGTCCGGGAATTCTGATGGAGGTAACGTCGCCAATGGCATAGACATTTTCGAACTGGGTCTTCAGGGTAGACCGGTCAACAGGAATCCAGCCAGATTCGTTGGTCAGGTTAGCCTCTCGCACCAGCGAAGGAGCACGATGGGGCGGAATGGCGATCAGCAATTCATATTCTATCGGTTCTTTTCCTTCAAAGAGAAGCCGGCGCTCCCGCGCGTTCACCGATGTCAATTTATGCAATGGATGAAACGAAATGGCTTTGGATGCCAACATTTGTCTGACCGCCTCGCCAAGTTGAGAACCAGCAACCGGCATGGGCTGAGGTTCAGGAGTATAAAGATGTATTTCTACCTTATTTCGCAGACCCCGTCGGCGGAAATAATCAGCGATCAACATCGCAGCTTCATGCGGTGCGCCCGGGCACTTGTAGGGAACCGAGCAGACGACCAGTGCAATCTTTCCGCCGGTTGATTGCCGGAGCGCTCTTTGTAGTCTCTTGGTTTCTTCAAAGGTGTAGAACGAATAGGCTGTGGAGGCAAGACCAGGTATGAAATCCGGAGCAAGATCAGCACCCAGTGCAATCACTAGGTAATCGTAGGTAAACGTACGTTCCGTCGTGGTGATTGCTCGCGTCGAAAGATCAATACCGGTTGCCTCAGCGTGAATAATATCAACGCCTGGGCGAAGGAGAGAATGGACGGGGGTAGTGATCCTTTCAGGTTTGCGGTCTCCAACCATCAGCCAGAGAAAAGATGGGGCAAAGGCATGCTCAGTATTTCTTTCTACCAAAATGACTTTGTGTTGTCGCGGCAATCTGTGCCGGAGTTCATTAGCAGCTACCAGCCCACCGACTCCGCCGCCCAATATGATAACCGTTTTAGATGGCATGAACATAGCCTTCAGAAAGTGATGATATTATCTGCCCACTGGCACCAGTCGGTCAACTCCTCCATCGAACTACGCTGTATTCCCTGGGTCAGCTGGGTTTCATCCAAAGCGCGGGCGTCGAGGCAACTCCCGCAAGCCCCCACCGGCACTTTCTTTGTGGCTAAGCTTTTGAACATGCGCTCGAGGTTATAATATCCTTGAGGCGTCTTCTGCCCGGCTTTTCCGCAGGTTGTGGCATCCGCCATTAGGAAAACCTTCAGCTGAACGTCATTACGCTTTGAGAGTGAAATCGCCAATCTTAGACCGTTGTAGGATCGCTCGGTCCCATAGGCGGGATCGTTGAGGATGATAAGGTATTTCAAAGACATGCCTATGGTTCCATTTCCCGCTTTTTCTCCAGGAATTCTTCTTTATCTATTTTGCCTGAAGCATACCTCTTTTTAAGAATGTCCATTGGGGTTGTTTCCCCGTTTTCTGTTTCAACTCGATTTTTAGTCAAGCGAGTAATCAGATGGACGACCCCATAGACTAAAGCGACCCAGAACAGAAATCCTATGAGCATGCCCAGGGGTGCAGGAAAGAAAAAGCCAGGTCCCCGCCACCATTGACAGTTAGTTTGCCACATTTTGGTTTCCTCACTTCTCAATCAATTTCTTCAACCAGCTCCGCCAATTTACGATTAGCGTTCAACCGCTCAATTAACACTTCGCGCATGAGTAGGCAAGCTTGGATCACCTTAGGATTTGAAATGCGGTAAAAGATGCGAGCTCCGTCTCGTCTCGTCTCAACGATTCCCTGGTGACGCAAAATCCCCAGATGCTGTGACAGATTCGCTGAGGAAATCTTCATGACTTCGGCTAATTCGCCCGCATTCATTTCCTTCATCTGCAGGCGGTCGATGATTTCGATGCGCCGTGGATGTGCCAGGGTCCGACAAACCGCCGCATGAAGTTGATAAATCTTGGTTTCACGATCACTCATAATGACTCCATTTTACAATTCTATTAATTAATTTACTAATAAAATTCTTAAATGTCAAGCTTTTTTGTGGATTTTTTTGGGATAATCCATTGAGAAAAATACGTGGAATTCAATTTTGCAGAATTTAGTTTGTTTTTTCCCCCACTTTTTCTTAAATTTAGATTTGTCATTGTTGATCAGTAATAACACGGCTCAGATGTCAAGATAATTAGTTAACAGGTACAATTACTTTTGGGCTAGGACAGCGGAGTCCGGCTGCCGGGTTCCGTTTTTGTTATCGTAATTCAGGATGATTGGTCAAAATTATGTCGTTTTTGATTGATCCGGAACGGACGCGGACGGTTCTGAAGCTGGCAGGACCGGTCATGGGCGGAATGGTATCGGTAACGCTGCTGAGTGTAGTAGACACGGCGATGGTCGGAAGATTGGGACCGGCAGCGCTGGCGGCATCCGGCTTGGGCGGGCAGATGTTCTGGCTGGTGATGGGGTCGTTGGGGGCGCTGAGCATCGGCACGCAGGCTATTGCGGCGCGGCGGGTGGGGGAAGGGCGAAATGAAGCCGCCGGTCAGGTCATCGATAATGCCGGAGTCATTGCAGTAGTGGTAGGTGCGGTTATGACGGCAGTGGGATTAGCGTTAACTCCGATTCTCTTTCCGCTCATGATCCATGATCCTGAGGTGGCTAAACTGGGGGTTGGCTATTTGGAGGCGAGATTCATGGGGGCATTGCCTTTCATGGTGATGTGGGGATATCGAGGTTTCTATAACGGCATCAGCCGGACTGTATTGCCCATGCGGGTGGCGATCATGGTCAACGCGGTGAACATTTTCCTGAATTGGGTGATGATATACGGAAATCTGGGATTTCCGCGCTGGGGGGTGTTCGGGGCGGGAGTAGCGTCCTCGATTGCCATCACTACTGGAGCCATCGCGATGGTGTCCACCGCGTATTATGGAGGGTATCGGACCCAATACGATTTGTTCCGAAAAGGCAACGGGAGCCTGGAGATCAAGAAAGCAATAATGAAACTTGCTATTCCCACCGCCATGCAGAATGCCCTGGCGATGACCGGATTCGCGGTGTTCTTGGCTTTGATAGGCTTGATTGGGACTGAACAGCAGGCAGTGTCTAATGTGGTTTTCACGATCATGTCGATCAGTTTCTTGCCGGGGGTCTCGTTCGGCATAGCGGCGTCCACGTTGATTTCGCAGAAATTGGGGGAGGGACTGCCAAAGATAGCGGCATCGATGGGATGGGAAGCTGCGAAATTGTCGGCATACTTGATGGGCACTCTGGGGATTATCTTCATGCTGTTTCCGACTGATCTGATGCGGATTTTCACGAATGATACGTCGTTGATCAAAATCGGTGTGGTGCCGTTGCAGATTATGGGCGCGGTGCAGGCGTTCGATGGGATCGGGATGACCATGTCCAGCGCTTTGCAGGGGGCTGGGATGAATCGGTGGGTGATGATTGCGGAAGTCTGCATCAGTTGGGGAATGTTCATTCCGCTGACGTATGGAATAGGGATCATGACGACGTGGGGAATAGTGGGCGCGTGGTGTGCAGTCGGAATATACCTGGTGCTCTTCGCCGCGGTCTGTTCCCTGAAATTCGCAGGAGGGAGTTGGCAGAAGGTGCGGATTTGAGGAAATACGATTATTCCCTTGCAAAATCATGCCGAAGTATGTATATTTAATATTTCGATGTAGAATCTTGCGGATGACTTCGAGCGTGCGTCTGTCTTAGTGTTCTGAAGGGCTCATTGGAGGTCTTGATGGACCTGGATTTTCGAAAATCCAACGACGTGGTTATCATCGAACTCGGCGGAAAAATAATGGGGGGATCCGACTCTGCCAAGTTTTTTGAGCAGTTGGAGACATCGCTGGGGGAAGGACACCAGCGCTATGTGATTGACCTGGAAAAAGTCCATTGGATGAATAGTTCCGGGCTGGGCATCCTGATCCGCGCTTTGAAAACTATTCGAGACCACCGGGGTAGCCTCAAACTTGCGAGATCGACGCGGAAAATCCAAGATATCCTTACCATCACAAAACTCATGATGGTCTTTCGAACCTACGACACGGTGGATGAAGCTGTCCACAGTTTCGACGAATCCACCTGACCGATTGACAGTATGGTCCGACTGAAAGAGGCGATTCGCCGGTGACGGATAGAAACAGTGACCGAAAGCAATACTTCTATTGAGAATGGACAACTGCCAGAACATAGATAATAGGTACGACCGCGAAGCCTGCCATCTGGACGAACTTGCGGCTCTGGCTCGGGAGGCTTCGCCGCATCTGGACAATGGCAGCCATCCTGCGGTTCTGGCGCTGGTTCAGAAGTCGATGGAACTGCCCAACGCTGCCAACCTGCTTCGCGACGCTAAGCAGGAACGTTTGCAGAACGAAGTATTTATTCGAATCGGGTCAGAACTCTCCAGCAGATTGGCATTGGACGAATTGCTGCCCCAGATCATCGATTCGTTGCAGGAAGTCGTGCACTACGATGCGGCTGGGATTTTCTTGGTGGATTCCGAAACGGGTCAGATCGAAGGGCAGGTGCTGCGAGGCTACCAGGTCGATTCGCTTCACCAGGTGCGGCAGAAGGTCGGACAAGGATTGATGGGGGCGGTGATCCAGTCCGGTCAACCGCTTCGGGTGGGCGACGTGGAACACGATCCTCGGTACATCAACGCCAGGAATCAAACCCGGAGTGAGATGGCGGTGCCGCTGCTGTCAGAAGGCAGAGTCATAGGGTGTTTCAATCTGGAGTCCGATCAAAAAGATGCATACACGGAACACGATCAAGAGCTTCTGAGCACTCTCGCCAACCATGCGGCAATCGCAATTGAGCGGGTGCGGTTCTACCGCGAAGTGCTTCGGAAACGCCAATACGAAGAGGAGCTGTCGCTGGCGCGTCAAATCCAGCTGTCGTTCCTGCCGAGAAATGTCCCCAAGTTTCGTCCGTATGATCTCGCCGGAATCAATTTCCCGTCTCAAGCCGTGGGCGGGGATTATTACGACTATATTTCTTTGACTGATAAGGATTTGGGCATCGCCATTGGCGATGTGTCTGGGAAAGGCATGGGGGCGGCTCTAATTATGGCAAGCTTTCGTGCCAGCCTTCGAGTGGAGTGCGTTCACAATTTCGAGATCCGCGATATCCTGGCTCGAGTGAATCATTTTCTCTGCGAAAGTACCGATATCGACAAATTCGTAACGGCATTCTATGGCGTGCTGGACCGAGAAACGGGTCGATTGACCTATGGCAATGCGGGTCACGATCCGCCGGTGATTATCCATGCGGACAATTCGGTGGAGAAGCTGGACGCCACTGGCATGGTGCTAGGGGCGTTCCCCGACTCGGAATATGACGTCCAAATCTATGATTTTCGTCCCGGCGATGCGCTGCTGATGTACACAGACGGTGTGACGGAAGCCATGAATTCTCGGCTTGAGCCGTTCGGATTGGATCGGCTGGTGGCGGAGTGCATTCGGAATCGGGATCTTGACGCCGGCGCTTTGGTGTGGAAAATCACCAGAGAAGTGCGGAAGTTCTGCTCCCCCGAGCCCGTGAAAGACGATCTGACCTTAATCGCGTTACGATTACCCGATGCATGATATATACGCTTAGGGCAACTCGGTTACAGAAAACTGGATACGGTGATTATGAAGCAACGCGAAACGCTGACGATCTACAGCGATCCCAATAACGTGGTGGCGGTGGACGAATGGGCGGAACGCATCGCTCAAGAATTGGGATTCAGCGAGGACGAACGCGACGATATCGCCATTTCCATAACGGAAGCGGTCAACAACGCCATCGTCCACGGCAACAAGGCAAATCCGCACAAACGGGTGGTGATCGAATTATTCCGGACCCACGACGAATTACGAGTGTCAGTCCGGGACGAAGGGAAAGGATTCGATCCCAAAAAGGTCGAAGATCCAACCAAGCCGGAAAACCTGATGAAACCTTACGGGCGGGGCATCCACATTATCCGGCAATTGATGGACGAGGTCAAGGTACACCTTCTCAAAGGAGGATGCCGCGTCACCATGGTCAAACGGAGGAGAGTCCATTGAGCTCCAAGAGGGGATCATCACCCCGAACCGCTATCTATCCGGGGACGTTCGACCCGATTACCTATGGGCATCTGGACATCATCGAGCGGGCGGTGGAAATCTTCGACCGCGTCATCGTGTCGCTGGGTCGAAATCCAGAGAAGAACCCCCTCTTCTCGTTGGATGACCGCCTGGAGATGATCCGGGAATCTGTCGCCGACATCAAGGGCGTGGAAGTCGATACCTTCAGCGGTTTGGTGGTTCGGCACGCTCAGGAATTGGGAGCCGAGGCGCTGATACGAGGGCTTCGAGCAGTCACCGATTTCGAATACGAATTCCAGATGGCATTGGTGAATCGCCGATTGGCGCCGGACATCATCACCGTGTTCTTGATGCCCAACGAGAAGTACACCTACCTGAATTCCACGATAGTCAGGGAGGTGGCGTCGCTGGGTGGCGATGTAGGGCGATTTGTCCCACCGGCTGTCGAGAAGCGATTGCGGGAAATCTATAGCGGCGTGCAGACCAAAGAAAGCAACCAAGAATAAAGGCCGCTGGTTCGCACCGGGGGAGTCCTTCTGAACGATAGGCAGATATGCCATTAAAATTCCGAATGTATGTGGATGAAGTTGGAAATCCCGATCTTGGGAGTTCCGAGGATCCGCTGCATAGATTCCTGAGTCTGACTGGGATTATCACCGACCTGGATTACGTCAAGAGTATCTTGAATCATCAGATGGAGGCACTCAAGTCGAAATATTTCGATTCGCATCCGGACGATCCAGTGATCTTGCACCGAAAAGACATCGTGAACGGAAAACCTCCGTTTGAGGTTCTTCGTAACGAACAGATCAGATCGAGATTCGACGATGATCTGCTGCAATGTCTAAAGGAGTGGCAGTACACAGTAATCACCGTGTGCCTGGACAAGAAGAAACACAAAGATACTTATCAGACCTGGCGTTACGACCCCTATCACTATTGTATGGCGATGTTGCTCGAGAGGTTCTTATTCTTCTTGGAAACGCACAAAGCCAAGGGAGATGTGATGGCAGAATCAAGGGGCGGGAAGGAAGATAGAAGACTCAAGAGTTCTTTTGCAAGACTTTGGGAGAACGGAACGGAGTATGTCGCACCTGGTCGCTTTCAGAGCGTGCTCACCTCAAAGGAGCTGAAAGTCAAGCCAAAATCTAACAACATATCTGGACTCCAACTTGCGGATATAGTTGCGCACCCCAGTCGCAACGAAATACTGCGCGAGAGCCAAATGATAGACACGCACCTGGCTCCATTTGCACAGAAGATCGTAAATATTTTGGCTGAAAAGTACTACGAGCTTTCTGGACAGACTTGCGGATACGAAAAAAAATTCCAGTAGCCACAAAAAAGGTCCCGATTGCTCGGGACCCGATGGCGAAAACCATCCACCTCCATTACCATGGATTAATAATAATATAAGCACCTCTGTGCCAAAAGTCAAGAGATAATGCGAAAAAAACATAGGCACTATCAAGCTATGTTCCGGAACGATTCTGGGACTTGATGTATGATCGAATCCTTATATATCACCTCCACCCAGGAATCCAGCGGCAAATCAGCCATTACGCTCGGCATCATGTATTTGCTCAAGCAGCGAGTGGATCGGGTGGGTTACCTGAAGCCCATCGGGCAAAGGTTCCGAGCCAATTCGCCGGTGGACGAAGACACCATGCTCGTCAAGAAGGTGTTTGACTTGCCTTTCGAGCCCGCGCTGATGAGTCCGGTCACTATGGAAGAAGCTCAAGCCTTGATCGGCGATGGTCGCGAGAAAGAGTTGGTGGAGCGAGTCCTGGAGGCGTATCAGACCATCAAGAGAGAATGCGACATTGTGGTAGTGGAGGGCACGGATTATCAAGGTGCGCTGGCGGCGTTCGAGTTCGACCTCAATGCGGACTTGTCGATGAATTTGTCGTCATCCATCCTCTTGGTCGCCCATGCCATGAATTGCACTCCGGAGCAAGTCCTCAATAATATCGAAGTGTCCAAGGAATCCTTCGATGAAAAAGGATGCGACCTACAGGGTGTGATTGTCAATAAACTCTGCATAGACGGCTTCGCAGAGAATTCGGAACAAATACGACACGGTTTGAAAACCCTTGGAATTACCTTGTTCGGGATAGTCCCTCAACTCCCGATGCTGGCACAGCCTCGGGTAGGGGAAATCGCATCGAAGATCGGGGCGGAAGTGCTGTTCGGCAAAGAGTATTTGAGCAATCTGGTGTCTGAGACCAAGGTTGCGGCGATGTTGATCGGAAACATGTTGAAACACATCCAGGACGGCATGTTGATCATCACGCCCGGCGATCGAGATGATGTGATTATCGCGGCGATGATTTCCAGAGTGGCTACGAACTATCCCAATATCGCAGGACTGGTGCTAAGTGGCGGGATGGAACCGTCCGAGTCAGTGAAGCGGTTGATCGGGGGATTAACCGGTATCCGCATTCCAGTGTTGTCGATAGGATCGGATACGTTTGACACGGCGCTCAAGATTTCCGAGGTCAGGACGAGCATTTATTCCACGGATAGTGAAAAGCTGGAATTGATCCGGGCGATGATGCGCCGTCACATTGACAAAGATGCGCTGGAGCAGGTGCTCAAGGTGGACATTGTGCGGAAGACGACACCGATTGCGTTTCTGCATGGGTTAGCGGAACGGGCGGCTGGCGACCGAAAGCGGATTGTGATGCCGGAGGGGGACGAGCCAAGGACACTTGCGGCTTCAGCGCGGATTGTGGAACGCGGCATCGCGGATGTCATTCTTTTGGGAAAAGTGGAGGCGATCAGATCGGCAGCCCAGAAAGAAGGGGTGCCGTTGATCAAAATAGAGGTCATCGACCCCGCTGAGTCACCGGTGCTTCCGGACTACATTGCGGAATATATGGAAATTCGGAAGCATAAGAAGGTCACGGAGTACAATGCCCGAGATTTGATGATTGACCCGATCTACTTCGGGACCATGATGGTACACAAAGGCGCGGCAGACGGTTTGGTTTCCGGAGCGGTGCACACAACCGCGCATACTATTCGACCGGCGTTCCAGATTATTAAGACCAAGCCGGGGATTTCGTTGGTGTCTTCGATTTTCTTCATGTGCCTGCCGGATCGTGTCCTCGTGTATGGAGATTGTGCCGTCAATCCCAATCCGAATGCACAGGAGCTGGCGGATATCGCCATTGCCAGCGCCGATACTGCAAACGCATTCGGCTTCGAACCGTATATCGCAATGTTAAGTTACAGTACCGGTGAATCGGGAACGGGACCGGAAGTCGAACGAGTGCGGGAAGCCACCCAAATTGTGAAACAGAAAGCGCCCAAAATCAAAGTAGAGGGTCCTATCCAGTATGATGCTGCGGTATCGCCTTCCACTGCCAGGACCAAATTGCCGGATAGCGAGGTGGCGGGACGAGCGAACGTCTTCATCTTCCCGGATTTGGATGCCGGGAATACCGCGTACAAGGCAGTGCAGCGATCCGCCAATGCTATCGCGGTGGGACCAGTCCTGCAGGGCTTGAATAAGCCTGTCAATGACCTGAGCCGGGGATGCCTGGTGGAGGACATTATCTACACCGTGGCAATCACGGCGATCCAGGCTCAGGCTCAATAGGATGCGGCGGTGCCACGGGCATCTTGCCTGTGGCAGGTCATGGGCAGGATTGTGGGGTGCGGTCAGGTGTCCCCGCCTGACCGAATTGACGGCTGTCGCGTGAGGACACATGACAGCACTATGGATACACAACGGATTGGTCGGGAACCGGCTGCGAAGAGCCAGAGTTGACCACGTAAAGGAGCGATGTAGATGCCAACGTATGAATACGTGTGTACTCAGTGCCACCATCATTTCGATGCGTTCCAGTCGATTGCGTCTCAACCGCTGACGGTGTGTCCGGTGTGTAAAGGACCCCTGGACCGGGTGATCTCGGGCGGTACCGGATTGATCTTTAAGGGATCCGGATTCTACGAAACGGACTACAAGAAGAAATCGAACGGCGGGAATAAGAGCCCCAAGACCACAAAAGTGAGCGAGACCACCGGTCATGGCACCTCCAGGAACGATGATTCCACGATAGATTGATATGCCTGTACCCTCCCAAGTCCCCATCAAACGTTTGCGCAAGGTCCTCGGGAAGGACCGAGTATTGGCCCGCTTAGAGGAGCGGGTTTTGTATTCCTACGACGCCACCTCATTCCAGCAGATTCCTGACGTGGTTGTGATGCCTCGAAGCGAGGAAGAGGTCGTCGAGGCGATACAATTCGCCCGACAGTACGGGTTGTCCGTCACGCCTCGGGGCGCTGGAACCGGCATGAGCGGAGGCGCCATTGCTTCCACCGGTGCCATGATTATTTCCAGCGAAAAGATGAATCGGATCTTGCGAATCGACGTGGAGCGACGAGTTGCTTTGGTTGAACCGGGTGTACTGACCGGCGATCTGCAGGAGAAAGTCCTGGAGAAGGGATTGTTCTATCCTCCAGATCCGTCCAGCTATCTGGTTTCAACTATGGGGGGGAACGTGGCGGAAGGCGCCGGAGGGCTCAGGTGCGCCAAGTACGGTGTCACCAAGAATTACGTAATCGGGCTTCGGGTGGCGACCGCAGATGGAAAAATCATAGGCACCGGAACGTTGGATTCGGAGTACCATGGGCACATTGCCCATGGAAGAGGCGTGGAATCTCGGGCAGCCTCGCATAATGATTACTTCTCTCCTGACCTGACGCCCCTATTCGTCGGATCGGAAGGCACCTTGGGATACATCACTCAAATCATGGTTCGACTGATTGATCCGCCGGAAACCGCCCGAGCTATGGTGGCGTTTTTCCCGACGGCATCGCAAGCCGCAGAAGCGGTCACGGCAATACTGACCAAGCCTTTGATGCCCAGCGTTCTGGAGTTCCTGGATCGGATGACATTGACGGCGATCACTGCCCAGGTCTCACTGCCGGTTCCGGAGCATGCGGAAGCAATGCTCTTGGCGGAAGTGGATGGGAACGCGGATACTGTTGCAGGAGACTTGACATCGGTCATTGATGTCTGCCAGACTCATGGCGGATTCGGTATCGAGGAGGCGTCCGAGCCCAAGCAACGTGACCACCTGTGGGAACTAAGGCGCAGTGTGTCGCCATCGCTGACCACCCTTGCCACCGGCAAGATCAACGAAGATGTCTGTGTGCCTCGTGGCGAGTTGATCCATCTGGTCGAATGGTGTCAGGCGCTATCCGATGAAACCGGCTTGATGATTCCCGTCTACGGACACGCCGCCGACGGGAATCTGCATGTCAATGTCATGTATGACGCCGACGACCGATCTCAGGCGAAACTGGCTTACAACACGGTGGAGAGAATCCTGCAGCAGGCGCTTGATCTGGGCGGCACACTGAGCGGCGAACACGGCATCGGTCGTACCAAGCGACCGTATTTGCATCTGCAGTTTTCCCCAGAGGCGCTTGAGCTTTTTCGCCGCATCAAACACATATGGGATCCTAACCGATTATTTAATCCTGACATTCTGTATCCGTCTCCTGAGGAACTCGCTCTGGCAAAATAGTGTGGAAAGTCCTTGACTTTTGAGAGTTTTTCCGTTATAATACACTGCTTGCTAAAAAAAGCACTAATTCGTCCTTAATATATTGATATTACAGGCTATCATCAAATAGAATCTGTCGTGGAATCGGCTTATCACCCGTGGTATCCTGAGCGAAGCACGTCATTCTGAACGAAGTGAAGGATCTCAGGTACTCGGGCAATAGCTTCCTGTGTCATCCCCGCGGAAGCGGGGATCCAGGATTGTTATTCTGAACGAAGTGAAGAATCTCACGTCTACGGGCAAGAGGCTCGTGGTACGAAGCCTTTTCCGCACTATGGGTCAATACACGTGAACTGCACAAATACACACTTCTGCCCTAAGAAAGGAGTTATGACATGACGCTGAAGGAGAAATTCGCATCCCTGGTCCCGAAGATGCGCGAAGAAGCCAAGAGTGTCGTTTCTAATTATGGCGACAAGGTGATCTCTGAAGTCACTGTCGCCCAGGCATTTGGCGGAATGCGCGGCGTGAAAGGGATGATTTGCGACACCTCAGTGGTGGAACCGGACAAAGGTCTGATTATTCGTGGGATTCCGCTGCTCGAAGGTCTGACGGAAAAGTGGCCCGAGGAGATATTTTACCTGCTGTTGACCGGCGAGCTTCCGGACGAAGCCGGCAAGAAAGACGTATCTCAGGAATGGGCGAAACGTTCCGAAATCCCCAAGTACGTGTGGGATGTGCTGAATGCCATGCCGAAAGATTCCCATCCCATGGCGATGCTGGATGCCGCGATTCTGGTGATGGAGAAAGAATCCGTATTCCGGAAACGCTATGATGAAGGTATGCCCAAAACCGAATATTGGGATCCCATGTACGAGGATGCCATGAATATTCTGGGTAAACTTCCCGGAATTGCAGCGGGTATGTACCGCATTCGTTACAACAAGGGCAAGCCGATTCCCTACGACAAAAAGCTGGATTGGGGCGCCAATTATTCGCACATGCTGGGCAACGACCAGAAGGATTTCTACGCCTGCATGAGGCTGTATTTGACGCTGCACAGCGACCATGAAGGCGGCAATGTCAGTGCATTCTCCTGCCATACGGTGGGTTCAGCACTGTCTGATGCCTATTATGCGGTGTCTGCCGGTTTGAACGGTCTGGCGGGTCCTCTCCACGGATTGGCGAATCAGGAGTGCTTGGGGTGGATTCTGCAGGTATTGGACAAATTCGGCGGAGCGCCCAGCCGCGAGCAGCTACGGCAATTTTCCTGGGATACCCTGAGCAGCGGTAAGGTGGTTCCCGGTTACGGTCATGCCGTGCTTCGGGTCACTGACCCCCGGTTCATTGCGTTCCTGGATTTCGGAAAGAAGAATTTCCCGGAGGATCCGGTGTTCAAGACCGTGGCACTGGTGTTCGACGTGGTGCCGGAAGTCCTGAAGGAACAGGGCAAGGCGAAGGATCCATGGCCCAACGTGGACGCTGCTTCCGGTTCGCTGCTGTATCATTACGGACTCACCGAATTCCCGTATTACACGGTGTTGTTCAGTGTGTCCCGTGCCATGGGTATGCTGTCGCAGTTGGTCATCAACCGTGCAGTTGGGACCGCGATCACGCGTCCCAAGTCCGTTAGCACCGCCTGGATCAAGAAGCAGGTCGCCAAGTAGCGCGATTTTCCGGCGGTAGCTCAGTGGCTGCGAAAAATGATGTGCGGTCAGGTGTCCTCACCTGACCGCACTCTTACTAATCAGCCCGGATTCATTTCCCTGAGTCCGGGCTTTTTTTTCTTGACAAATGGCACGAGATTGTTTATATTATGTTGACTAAATATCATGAGTTAAATTTCGAGGGATAAATGGCTACTGTTTCAAAATTCTTCAAACTCAATAAAACTCAAGCAGAGCTCGACTTTGTCGATGTATTTTTGGAATCTGACATCCCATTATTTATTGACCCATTTGCCATAGCACAACGAGAAGACCGTTGGAGTCAAAATTGCCATCGAATATTAGTCTCTTATTTTCAGAGAGTTATTGACAATATCAGAGATGGCAAACCCCAAGAAGCAAGAGAATTATTGCTGCATTTGCGTGAACCAAACGAGACTAGATTTGGGTATTCAATATCAAAACCACAGGGTGCTGGAATAGGTCACTTCCAAGCGAGTCAGATTCTCAAGGCTTTGGAAGAATCGACAGCGGTGAGAACAGGATTCATTAAGTCTTTGGAGGAATGCGAGTTAATGATCGAAGGGATAAGCAGAGATAAGATATCGGATTTGACAACCAACATCGTACGGAAGCAATTGGCTGAATATACTAAAGAGCAGTGCGAACTTTGGGGAATGGAGGTTCAAGCTGTTCCACTAGCACCCTATTACTCAATTGAACAAAATTGTTGGGTTAACCAATACTATGAGCTACCTACCGTGAATAGAAAGCCTATTCTCCTGGTACCAAAAGTAATAGCACGTTATGACCTGTCTTATGACCATCAGGAGTACTATCGGCATTTTGTACTTGAATTTCTTCAAGTCGAAAACCTAAATGCCAATTCCAGCCTTGTGAGGACGTTGAAAAGTGGCAGACGAATTGTTTACAAGAAGGACATAGCCGCGACTTACCCCTGTACTAAAGAGAACCTATTTCGCTTTTCAAGAAACCATCCCGAAGTTCTCGACAAATATGCCGATCATTTAGCGAAGATAGAAAAGGGAGGTGATGCAGCTATTATAATGCCAGAGGACGAAAGAGTAATAGCCAAGGCGTTAATAGAAGCCCTTTCAAATATTGAACCGGGTGGACATACTGCCAGTGAGTACCATAACTTAATGATAGGTATTATGGAGTTTCTTTTCTATCCCAATTTGATTTGTCCAATGAAGGAAAGAGAGATCCATGAAGGCAGAAAACGTATAGATATAGTAATGGAAAATGGAGCCTCCGCAGGTGCCCTATGGCGTTTGCATTATAAAAAAGATCTGCCCTGCGCATTTGTTCCAATTGAGTGCAAGAATTATCAGACAGATGTCGCAAATCCTGAGCTTGATCAATTGGCGGGACGCTTTTCAGCAAATCGTGGGAAATTCGGAATACTCTGTTGCCGGAATTTCGAAGACAAAGGTAAATTCATGGCGCGATGTCGAGACACTTTCCGTGATGATCGTGGTTTAATAATTCCTCTGGATGATTCAACTGTAGTTCAAATGTTGTCTATGATCGAAGATTATAAGAGAGACGATATAGACGGAGTCTTGAATAAACTGATTGCTTCTATCTGGTTAAGTTAAACATCATGGGAGGTTGGAGACATATGAACAACACACGATCTGCAGTCACGTACAAGATCCTTCTGCTGATTTCTGTACTGGTCGTTTCCTGTGCGACCATATCACCATTTAGCCCCAAAGCATATGAGAACGCCACGAGTCTAAAGGTTGAGGCATTGGCGGTAATGGATTTGGCTACTGAGCCGTATCCAGACCATTCAGCGGAGGTGCATGTGCTGGTAATCAAGGTGAATCAGGCTTACGAATATGCCAAAGGGATGCCTAAGAACGAAATATCTACGAAACAATGGGAAATTCTCAAAGACCCTGAAAGACATTTATTAGGAGGATTCCTTAAAAAATGGGAGGCAGAATCGATACTCTTACAGGGTTATATCGCTGAGAAGAAAGAGCAAATTGGAGCGGCGTTCGATACCATTATTGGATTGGAAAGTGGGAAGATAAAATCCAAGGACATGCCATAGGGAGAAGTTTGAAATGGAATTCAAGGAATTCTTCGAGGAATTGCTGAACCAAGTTTCGGGATTGGCAAAAGAAAGTTTGAAAGATTTCGAAGAGGCTGCCGTTAAGGATGGCATTTCATACTTGAACAGGACTAAAGCCAAATTGGAGAAGTGGACAAGGATGCTAAGGGACGGTGAGCTGAAAATTGAAGATTACCAAGATTTGGTTATGGGTCAAAAGGATTTAGCAGAAATGGAGTCGCTCAAGGAAGCTGGACTAACACTTGTTAGAATTGATAAGTTTCGGAATGCATTGATAAATACTATCATCGACACTGCAGCAAAGACTTTTCTTTAATCAGATTTTCTGGGAGGAGAATCCCTTGAGAGCAGCACTTATCAGCGCAACGGTGTTGTCGCTTCTCAGTTGCTGTTCCGCTCAGTTGGTAATTGATGACTTTGAAGATGGCAATGCCAATGATTGGCTGGTGACGGAAGGGATTTGGGCAATTGAAAGTCCCGGCGCCGGGGGCAGCAACTACTGTTATGGTTCAAATGGCTTGACCTCTGAAACCTATCACCGAGATTTCACTGCCAGCGTTTTCGAGCTGGAGGTAGATTTCTGGATCGACAGCGAACTCTATGGCAATTTCGACATTGAATTCAATTATCAGGATGCCAATAACTACTACATGGTGGATTTGGCTGATCCAGACAGCGATGACCCCAATGCACGACTTTACAGGTACATCGGAGGAGTGGAAACCATCCTGGACGAAGCACCGAACGTCATTTCGGCTGTTTCCTGGGAACATACAAGAATCGTCAGAAACAATGACGATGAGATATTGGTCTTCTTGCCCGCCTACCAGTCCAATCCTATCTTGTCAGCCATTGACAACAACCTAACGACCAAGTCAGAGGTGCGTTTTAGGTTTTATGCCGGTGGCGATATTGATAATGTCGTGTTGCAGACTCCTTCTCAGGTAGATGAGATTCCCTCCCCCGTTATCCCTGATGAATTCGTCTTACACTCGGCTTTTCCAAATCCATTTAATCCAATAACTACCATAACGTTCGAGTTGAAGCACCCCGGGAATATTTCATTGGTTGTGTATGATGTCTTGGGACGGGAAGTGTCCCGTTTGCATCAAGGATGGTTACAGGCAGGATTTCATAAGACAACATTCGATGGTAGTCAGATATCAGGTGGAATATACTTCGTGAATATGACAGCAGGGAATTTCCAGCAAACACAGAAGATCGTGTTGATGAAATAAAGAAAAAGCACGGGCAGGGATGCCCGTGTCACCATATTTGACCCCCCTTTTGTTCCCCCCTGCTTTCGCAGGGGGAACTTTTTTTGCACCTGACAATTGTTCCCCAAATTATGCTTGACTGTAACGTATTTCATTGGTATATTTGTGCTTGGAGTTTTCGCGAACTGTCAGCGGTTTAGTGCGGTGCTCCGGCCTGATGGCAACGAGATCATGCTAAGGAACTGTCTGAGCGGCGTGTCAGTTTTATGAGTGACTTCCTGTTAAATCGCACGCCATCGAACAATCTTCTCTATTGAACTCCATCATAGAATCAAGTAGAGACCGAGAGGCGGCAGGATATGGGCATTAAGACTCTGAAGGGCGTGATTTTCGGTTTAGGGGTCTTGGTTTTCCTGATCACGCTGCTCTACTTTGCATGGGACGGCAGCAAGATCATCACCTGGCGCAAGTCAGGGTTCGTGCTGTGCGCAGTCATGCGGCTGAGCGACGACAGGATAGTTTTTGCTCATGTGGAACGAGGCGACGTTTCGGGACCGCCCTATCCGGTCGTCGGCGATACCCTTCTGACCATCGCGGACAGTGCTGCCTCCTTGGACCGGTGGATACAGGTGTTGGAGACACCGCACACTCCCGGGAAAGAGGTGGTGGTTACTTACCTCCATGACGGCGCTGAGTTCTCGACCACGATGAAGACTCGACCAGTCCGGCACGCCCATTTCTATGCCTTGTCTTTCCTGCAAATTCTGAAGCTCCTCATCTCTCTCTCCTTCTTGGCACTCGCCTTCTTGGCGTTCTTCAGACGGTCGGAATCAGCGGCGGTTCGGATCTTGATGCTGTACTGTTTCGCCATGGCGGCGGCAGTGGTACGAACCTACATGCCCATGTTCCCGGTGATGGCGAAGTTTCAGATTCCGCATCTCAACGTATTGCAGATGTTTCTCGGCACGTTCACCTTCTTCTTCAGTGCGTTCTGGCTTCATCTGAATCTGGTCTTTCCCCGAAAAGTCGGATTGATGCGGAAGCGTCAGTGGCTGGGGTATGCCGTCTGCTATGTCCCGCAAGTGCTGCTGATCATCCTGTCCTTCATCTTCCGTAATTCACTGGGGATTCGCATCGCACAGTTGAGCGTGATCGCGACTCAGGTGATCGCTGGTTTCGTCATCCTCCGCCATAACTTCGTGACCGCCCCAAGTCCGTTGGAAAAACGTCAAACCAAGCTTGTGCTGTGGGGTTCGGGGATACCATTGCTGGTGTATGTCGTCTATAGCCTCGAACTATGGGGTTTTCGGCTCGTCGAGATGCCCCTCACATCTCGATTATTGATTTACGATGTCGTCTTTCTCATGATTCTCGCATCGCCACTATCATTCGCCTATGCCATGAGGCGCTATCGTCTGATGGAAGTGGAAGCCCGGTTGAAACGGGGGACAAGGTTTGCTATTGTCACCGTCTTCTTGTTGGCAGTATTTGTGCTCCTGGTGTATTTCATCAGCGGGATCCTGCTCCGAAGTCTACACGTGGAAAGCCGTGCCACCACGGTTCTGGTGACGTTGGTGCTGGCACTGGGATTCATACCCGCCCATCGTTATATGCGACATCAAATCGAAATGTGGTTGTATCCCGAGCGCACCAAACTTCGCCGGATGTTGAGCCAGTTCCTTGCCAACATCGCCGCCATGCCGGATCGAGATACGCTGTGGTCAGAGCTTGAGGACAATCTGCGGCAGGGATTGGGAATCGCATCAGTGATCCCGGTGCTCAGAAATGGCGACGGTCAGTCATTTCGCGCCACCAACGGGCAGGATGTGCCTTTGGAACCCGACGGCGCCTTGATCAAGGAAATGGAGACGACCTCAACCTCTCTAATCTGTAACGAATGTCTGGCGACCGACAAAATGACCCTGACCGATGCCGAACGTAAGTGGATCGAGGAAAATCGTGCTGCGATGTTGCTGCCGATGGTAGTGCAATCTCGACTTATTGGATTCTTAGGGATCACATTCGACAAAGAGCATGAGGATCTTGAGGCGGAAGATCTTGGCATCTTGACTTCTCTGGCGTCTCAAGTTGCGCTGCAAAGCGAGAATCTGCGGTTGGTCGAAGAGAATTTCGACAAGCGCCGCCTGGAGGAGCAGCTTGCCAACGCCCGTCAGGTGCAGCAGAGATTCCTGCCAAGCAAGCTGCCCGAGACTCCTGGGCTCAAGGTGGCGGCGAGATTTCTGTCCAGTTATGAAGTTGCAGGCGATTACTACGACGTGATTCCGCTTTCCGGTGGACGGACTCTGTTTGCGGTTGGCGATGTATCGGGGAAAGGCGCCGGTGCGGCGATGATTATGGCGAACGTGCAAGCATCGTTGCGGAGTATGTCGAAAGTGAATGTCACGATGCTGGATTTGGTCTCCGGCATTAATGCCCTGATTTGTGAAAATACAGACCCTGACCAGTACGTGACTTTCTTCGCGGCATCCTTCGATCCGAAAACATCGCGGCTCACCTATATCAATGCAGGACATAATCCGCCGAGAGTCATTCGCGCGAATGGGGAAATCAAGGAGCTGTGGGTGGGCGGGACCGTGCTGGGATTCTTGCCCGATACGGCGTATCAAGAGGGGACGATTGACCTGGCGCCGGGTGATTCGATGACCGCCTTCACCGACGGAGTGAGCGAGGCGATGAACGAGCGGGACGAGGAATTCGGGGAAAGACGGATCGTCGAGATTGTGCAGCGCACCCGCGGTGAGACTCCGGAAACGATCTTGCAGACCATCGAGAACGAGGTGGCAGCTTTTCGCGGGGAGCGTCGCCTGGAGGATGACTTCACGCTCCTGATTGTAAAGGCGGGATAAGTTGTGGCACGAGCCTCCCGCCCGTGATCCTGCTATCCGCTGGCAGACGCCCCCGTCTGCCAGCGACCGTCACACGAGGGCGTGTGACGGCGGATATTGGGATGACTTCACTCTCTTGGTTGTGAAGGTGGCACTTTAAGTGGCACGGGCGTCCCGCCCATGCGCATTGTCGTGCTGCCACCTCTCCGCAGGTGGCAGCCGGATTCTTCACTTCGTTCAGAATGACATTTGAGTTGTGCGGTCAGGTGTCCCCACCTGACCGAGTTGATGACTGTCATGTGAGGACACATGACAGCACGAATGAGATTGTCACCCTGAGCGAAGCGAAGGGTCTGGTCAAACGAGGAGACAGAGATCCTTCACTGCGTTCAGAATGACATGTGCGGGATTATCATTTCCGCCGAGAGGCGGATTTAGAGCGACATCAAAACATCGAGGAGATAACATGACAAGACTGTCTGGCTGGAAGAGGGTAGTGGGCGTGATGGCTGCGATAATCGTGATTGCGGGATGGGCGTTCGCCGTGGAAGGTGGTCTGGAACCGGCAACCATCGAACAGATCCAGAAGGATTTCCACATGGATTCCTATACCCGCGCCATGTACAACGCCATCACCAATAACGACATCAAGGACCTGGCGCTGAACCGCGATATCCTTCGCGAACACAACGAGGTCTTCAGCCATCGCATCGACGCCAAAGGCATCACTAACCAGAAATCGTCGGGCAGATGCTGGTTGTTTGCGGGATTGAACATCATGCGCCCCATGGTCATGGACAAATACAAACTCGGGACCTTCGAATTCTCCCAGAATTATCTGGCGTTCTGGGACAAGATGGAAAAAGCCAATCGCTTCCTGGAATTCATCATCGAATTTCGGGATCGTGACCCGCTGGATCGCGAAATGGAAATCTTGCTGCGCGACCCGCTTGGCGATGGAGGCTGGTGGAAATATGTGGTGGACTTAATCGACAAGTACGGTGTCGTGCCCAAAGAAGTGATGCCGGAGACGCACAGCTCGGAAAATACTGGGTATATGAATGGCGTAATCAGCCGGAAACTTCGAGCCGACGCGGTGACGTTGCGCAAGATGGCTCAGGATGGGAAGTCGGTGAAGAAGCTCCGCGCGGAAAAAGACAACATGCTTGCCGACGTGTACAAGATGCTGGTCATGAATTTGGGCGAACCGCCCGCTGAATTCACCTATCGCTACGTGACTGAAGATTCTTCGGTCAGCGAGTCGAAAACCTACACCCCAAAGAGTTTCTACCAGGAGTTCGTTGCGGTGGATTTGCACGACTGGGTGAGTGTGTTCGACGATCCCACCAAAGCCTACGGCAAGCATTACCAGATCCGCATGTCGCGGAACATGTTCGACCATCAAGACATCAATTTCGCCAACGTAAATGTGGGGAAATTGAAAGAGATCGCGCTGGCATCCGTGCTGGACGACCAACCCGTCTGGTTCGCCTGTGACGTGGGCAAGGATCAGGACACCAAAGACGGCATCATGGCGGTGGGTATGTACGATTTCGGCTCGATCTACAACACTGATTGGACGATGACCAAAGCGGAACAAGTGCTATATCGACAGACCTCGCCTAACCATGCCATGGTCTTGATCGGGGTGGATGTGCAGGACGGCAAACCTGCTAAATGGCTGGTGGAAAATAGTTGGGGCAAGGAAAAGGGGGACGAGGGATTGTGGACTATGTACGATTCGTGGTTTGACGAGTACGTGTACAACGTGATCGTGCAAAAGAAGTACGTCCCTCAAGACATCCTGGCAATCTACGATCAGCCGCCGGTGATAGTCCCCCCCTGGGATCCGATGTACGAGATGGTCAAGTGACCGTGCCACTGGCGTCCCGCCCGTGGTGTGAGAGGCACAATGCATGGTCGGGACTCCCATGTCCATGGTGTCCGCTGGCAGACGCCCCCGTCTGCCAGCTACCATCACACGAGGGCGTGTGACGGCGGATCTTGCGCCATGTCAGAAAGCCAAGTAATCGTGCCATGGGCGTCCCACCCGTCGTGTGAGAGGCACAATGCATGGTCGGGACTCCCCATGTCCATGGTGTCCGCTGGCAGACGCCCCCGTCTGCCAGCTACCATCACACGAGGCCGTGTGACGGCGGATCTTGCGCCATGTCAGAAAGCCAAGTAATCGTGCCATGGGCGTCCCACCCGTCGTGTGAGAGGCACGATGCATGGGCGAGATGCCCATGCCACGAAAGAAATCACTTGGAAGAAGACGATGGGGGGTAGAAAATGGTGGGGGTGCCCGCATCCACGGCATGGTACAAAGTCACCGCGGCTTCAGGCTTCATGGTGATGGGCAGCGCCGCCTCGCCAAACGGACGGCTGAGTCTCTGTGTGAATTCGACCATGGTGTTCTTAAAGCGGGAGATCGGTCTGCCTTCGATGTTGGTGGAAACGTCCATGGTCAAGTCGCTTCCCCACTGGATCTGGAACCGTGCTGGAATATCGCGCTGCAGAGTCTCAGGTGTAACATTCAAAACTTCGGCGATGATTTTCAAGACGGAATCAGGAGTCATCTCCTGAGCCGCGAACAAGTACTTCTTGGTTACCACCCGCAAGGGCAAAGGATTATCCGCCCGATAACGCTTCACAAAATCCCGAACCTCCTCACTGTCCTTCGCCGCATATTCTATCGGATAATTCCACACTGCCGCCCCCTTCAATTTCAATCGCAGTTCCCTCCTGGAGAAATCTACGATCAGGTATGGCTGTTGAGAACGCGCCAGTTGAAGCTCGGCTTGAATTAGTTGATAGCGTTCCTGCGCAGCGAGCAGATTCCATCCGCCCTTCGAGGCAGCGGGCGCGGGCGGGGATTTTTCCCGGGGTTTTCCACAACCACAGGCTATCAGAAAGGCAATGGCAATTACCCAATGGATTGTGCGTGTCATGAGCTTGACGCTTTGTCAGTCAGTCATTCTGAACGCAGTGAAGATCCTAACATGCACGGGTTGGAAGCCCGTGCTGTAGCTTTTGTACCATGGGCATCCTGCACAGGGTGGATCACGGACAGCACACCCGTGCTACGATTCCCGTGGTGTCGACTCTCTGCAGTCGACACCATCGGCTGCCACCTGCGGAGAGGTGGCAGCACAAGACAGTGCACGGGCAAGATGCCTGTGCCACGACCTTAGAAAATATAGACCGGCGTTCCGACCTGGACTCGATCGTATATGTACTTCAAATCTTTGGATCCCAGCCGGACGCATCCATGCGTCACGCTGATTCCCAGGAGTCTCTCGTAGATAGTGCCGTGGACGAAATAACCGTTGCCGAAACCCAGCGCGTAGTCGCCTAACATCTCCGGATCGTACCGTTCGCGTGGGTCTTTGGGCAGCGGTTCGTTCTCCTCGTAGAACGCCCAATCTGGTTTCCGCCACCAGGGATCCACTAATTTGCTGTCCACTCGGAATACGCCGGCAGGTGTGTCGAACACCCAGCGCCTGCCTGACGTAGTGTCCACCAGGACCCCGCCGGAGCCGGTGGAACAGGTTGCTTCGTATAAGACGGAATCTTGTGTGCGAAGGGAAAGTCGGTTGGCATACCGGTCGATGACGATGTATGCTTTCGCAGGCGCCAATTTGGCAAGCGCCTGTTCCGAACGCTGCAATTCCTTCCGAGCACGGTTGGTATCCTCAGGCAGCCGGGGCAGAGTGGTATCGCTGAATGCAGCCGCTTCTTGAACCATCACGCCCTGATCCGCGACGAAGGTGAGATACACGAAAACCGCACTCAAAAGGACGCTGAAAATTAGCGCACTAATAATGGGATGTTTGCTCATGGCAATTGATCCGATCGCCTGACGACAGTCACGGGTGTACCGACCTCGACATACTTCATGATATCATCCATGTCCTCGTTCGTCAGAGCGACACAACCGTCGGTCCAGTCGCGGTTTCTGCCGCCACCGCCATGGATTTCGATGTTTTTCCCGATCCGCGCGTGCCGGGTGATCAGTCCCTTGGACTTGTTGGTTCTGAATCGCTTCTGGTCAGCGTCATTTGGATAATCAAGGAGCAAGGCTTTGTAGTACTTGCTGCCGTTCCGCCTGACACTGACCACTCGATACTTCCCTTCCGGCGTGGCGCCATCACCGGCGAATAACTTCTGATTGGCGGAATTGTATCCAATTTCGCAGGAGTACGACCGAACTAATTTCCCACCATGCACCACATACGCCTTGTGGTCCGACTTGTCCACGATGACGGCGTGGTTCCCGCTGGACCGGGAATCCGCCAATGTTTCCTGCACCCAGTGCCGCCACAGTGACCTCAAGTGCGCTTCATCATTGGAGTAGTCCGCCAGCAATTTGCTGAGCTGATTCAAATAGGAACGGCTCCGCCTGACTGCTGTCAGCGCCTCTTCGTACTCAGCGTTTTGCACCAAATTGTCGCACATCTGATAGCCCAGGTCTGCCGAGGTCCAAAACCGTTGCGCTTGCCGGGACACTAAGGAACCATTGAGCGCCTCGTGCCACTCCTGGAGCTCGTTTTTCAATGCATTCTGCTCAGCCCGGGCTTTGTCTCGAAGTTTCTGCTCTTCGCCTCGGGCTTCGGAAGTGCTCTGATCGGCAAACTCGATTGCCCGCAACAGCAAAGAATCTGCAATCTTGAAATTCCGAAATGGTCCCAAACGTCCTTTTTGACGAGCCATCTCCATCCAGCCTTGCTGCAAGGTCTCCTCGGCAAGGCGATAGGTCGGCTCCGCATATCTCAGAGCCCCGGCTGCCGCCGCGGTATCCAATGCAGCCTTAGCACCCGCCAATCTTGTCTCGGGAGCTTTCTGGCACCCTATCAGTAATAGGATTCCTGCCAATAGCGAATATATAGATGGGTAGTATTTGAGAGGGTGCATTATGCCGGAGGTGCGAGTTTCCTAATCGGGCGGATTCAGGACGAGTGATGGGGGTGTCCTTCAGACACCCCCATCATTAGCCGGTCGATGCAAATAGCAGGCTTTCGAGCCGTTGGGCGTGGATTCCCGACGGCAGATGAATCGTGGCATGGGCTTCGGATCCCGGTTCAGGGCAGGGACTGGATGCCGCCACACGATTTTCCGGGCTGCTATCTCTTTGCCGATGCCGCTGCCAGTTCCTGCTGAATCCGCTGGACCCTCTGGATCACCGCAGTGGTCTTGGACCGGGCGGATAGGTACTTGCCGGCGTTGAAATCTGCCATGGCGTCATCGCGAGCGGCAGTAGCTGCCGTGAGGTCGTTGGTAATCATCGCCAAATCGACTTTGCTGCCCTTACCTCGAGGCGCCTTCTTCAGCATGACATTTGCGCTGTCCAGCGCCGCCTGGGCTTGTGCCAACAACTGCGTCACTTCCTGCTTCACCCGCTCCTTCTCAGTCTTTGCCTGAGCTTCTGCCTGCTTGGCAGCCACTTCGGCTTTCACGAACATTTCCTTCGACTTTCCATAGCCGCGGAACAAAGCGAATTTGGAATCCTGTTGCTGCTTCGCAGCATTAGCAGCGTTCAGGCTGTCCATGGCAGCACGATAGGCAGTGGGGGCATACTGCTCCGCCTCAGCCGCTTTCGCCGCCTGAAGAGCCACGTTGGCATTCTGCATTTCCATCTGCGGCGGCTTGCTGCAGCCCGCCAAGAATACCAGTACGATGGCGAGCATCACGATGGCAATAACTCGTGTTTTCATCTCTTTTCCCTACATTTAGTTACGGTGAGAAAAAAGGACATGCTCAAGCACAGAAGACTTAACATATCCCGGTGATTAAGATTCAGGGTTCCTGAGGCAGGGTATAATCGAAGATCTACCTCCTGCCGCGCTCCGAAGTCTTTGCCTGTGTGCTTATCGCACAGGCAGCCGAGTCCCTTCCTTCAAAAAATCAATTGCGAAATATAAATATCTTTTGTCAGATTTCAAAGAACTTTTTCAAATTTCTTTTGCTTTATGGTAAGTATATTAGAATTATTAGCCTCTCCATCGAGATTCAAGAACACTATTCCGCCAAACACTCAATTCGCCTTAGATAGATACCTGCTTGCGTCCTGCGTCGGAACTATGTGTGCTCCCCCCACCGTCGGGAACTGGAGTCCTGTGACTAAGTTAAACTAATATGGCAAAAAGGGATAATCCTTGAGCGCGACATGCTATCAATATGACAAACAATCTCAGGCAAGGGGAAAAACTATGATCAAGCGACTAATGTTGACACTCGCTGCCCTGAGTCTGGCGGGCATGTCAATGTCCCAAGCATCGACCTGGGTGGCGGATCCTGTCCATTCCAACTTAGGATTCAAGATCAGGCACATGATGATTGCCTACGTATCCGGGACTTTCAAGGATTTCAACGCAAGAGTCGATTACAAGGAGAACGACATCACCAAATCGAGGGTGGAAGTGACCGTCGACGTGGGGTCGATCAGCACGGGCAACGAGAAACGCGACGCACATCTGAAAAGCGCCGATTTCTTTGACGTTGCGAAGTACCCGACAATAATCTTCGTGTCGAAACGGATTACCGAGACCAGCGGCGGACTCGATGTCGTCGGCGATCTGACCCTGCACGGGGTCACCAAAGAAATCACCTTTACCGTTGACGGTCCGACCCCGCCGATGAAGGGACCGATGGATACCCGAATCGGCGCTTCCGCAACTGCAACCATCGACAGACAGGACTTCGGATTGACTTACAATATGCCCCTGGAAGGCGGTGGCGTTGTAGTCGGTAACGAGGTTACTATTAACATCGACGTCGAGTTGGTTCAGCAGCAGCAACCATAGCAGGAGAACCAGCCGGTCGAGCGAGGATCCCGTCACGGAGACGCACGCTTGATGGACAAATCTCGGGTTCTTTGCCCCAACGACGGTCGGGGGGAACCTGATTTCTGCGGTGGTGGTTAAAAAGAACGCATTACAGGAGAAACAGCCTCAGGAGAGACAGATGAAACGAAGAGGAGTAAGACTTGGGCTGCTTCTGGCGGTGTTGGCGATAGCAGGCTTCGTGCTGGCTCAAACCCATGGTGCGAAGTCCTCGGGAAAAGTCTGCAATCCCAATCAGCAAAGCGCTTATGCAGTTCCCACCGAGAGGACGAGCAGTATGCAATATACACTGAACAAGAGTGATGAAGAGTGGCGCAAGGAATTGACGCCCGAACAATACAAGATCATGCGGCAGGGTGGAACGGAACCTGCCTTCACGGGAAAATACTATCACTTCAAGCAAGCGGGGATCTACCTGTGCGCGGCTTGCGGTCAAGAGCTCTTCAGTTCGGACTCTAAGTATGATTCCGGATCGGGCTGGCCCAGTTTCTGGACGCCGATTTCAGACCAGGATATTCGGGAACTCCCGGACGATAGCCATGGAATGAGCCGGACGGAAGCGGTGTGCAACAGATGCGGAGCGCACCTGGGTCACGTATTTGCGGACGGTCCGGAGCCGACCGGATTGCGGTACTGCATCAATTCTGTGTCGCTGAATTTCGAGGCAGCACAGTCCAGGTAATCGCAGTGGGACTCCTGGTCGCGAATTTCGCAGGTCAAGTATCCGCTCGACATCGGTCGGGCGGATTTTTTTCCGCCCTTGTCCCGACTCCGGATCAGAAAAAATCGGAAAAATCTCTTGACCCAAGCGAAAATATACATTAGATTTGCGCCATATGCACCTGGAGTGCTGTCATGTGTCCTCACGTGACTGCCGAGTCTCCGTCAGCTCCATGCCAAATTGGATCAACTCATGAATCACTCCTGGCAGAGGCTTCTGGAGATTCAAAAGGTCCAGATGGATTTGATGAAAAATATGGCAGAGAGACGCCCCAGTCTGAAGGCGAAATGAGTATACGCGCCCTGCGACACTCTGCCATCCGCTGGCAGACCCCTCGTCTGCCAGTAGAACGATCGCTGTTCCGTCACACGAGGGCGTGTGACGGCGGATTTTACGGTGGAATGTAGGCTGGGTTAGGGCTCATGCCTGTAACCCAACAATAACACTATCTTATATGCTATAGATCGTGTGCTGTCAGGTGTCCCCACCCGACAGAATCTCCTATGGCTCCGTCCCAAATGGCAAGAATAGACAAGTATGGAAGATACTGCCGGGAAAAATCCTAAGAAGAAAATAATCAGGCAATCCCCGGATTCCAAGACGCTGAGAGCTGCTCGAGATGTCCTGAATGGCAGGAAGAAGAAAAGCGGAATCCTGCAAATTCTGCCTTTCATGGGTCCTGCTTTTATCGCCAGCGTCGCATATGTGGATCCGGGCAATTTCGCCACCAATATCCAGGGCGGCTCCGAATTCGGTTACAAGCTGCTGTGGGTGATTGTCGCCAGCAACTTGATGGCGATGCTGATCCAATCGCTTTCTGCAAAATTGGGAATCGCCACGGGTCTGAATTTGGCGGAGCATTGCCGGAAGCGATTTCCCAAGCCGGTGGTGTGGGGGATGTGGGTGATTGCAGAATTGGTGGCGATGTCCACCGATCTGGCGGAATTCTTGGGAGCGGCGATCGGTTTCAACCTGCTGCTGGGAATCCCGCTCTTCGTCGGCGCCTTATTGACCGCGGTGACGACCTTCCTGATCCTCGGCTTGGAACGGTACGGTTTCCGACCCCTGGAGGCAGTCATCACCTCCATGGTCAGCGTCATCGCGGTCTGCTACCTGGTCGAAACCATCCTGGACAAACCCCATTGGGGACAGGTACTAACCCATGCAGTGGTTCCGCAGTTCGGCGGGACGGAAGGAGTGCTGTTGGCGACAGGAATCCTGGGGGCGACGGTGATGCCCCATGCCATCTATCTGCATTCTGCGCTGACTCAGGGGCGAATCCGGGTCAAAGATCCGACCAAAATGCGGCGCTTGTTCCGGTTCGAAATCGTGGATGTCACCGTTGCCATGGGGATAGCGGGCTTGGTTAACATGGCGATGTTGATCATGGCGGCCTCCACCTTCTTCAGACATGGAATGACTGAAGTCGGCTCCATTCAAGAAGCGCACCGGACATTGGAACCTTTGTTGGGTCGGGCTGCCAGTTGGGTGTTCGCAGTTTCGCTACTTGCGTCCGGATTGTCTTCTTCCACAGTCGGCACCAGCGCCGGGCAGGTGATCATGCAAGGATTTCTTAGCTGGCATATCCCGATCTGGGTACGGCGATTAGTGACGATGATCCCATCCTTGGTGGTCATCGCGTTGGCATTGGATCCCACCAGGACGCTGGTGATCAGCCAGGTCGTGTTGAGTTTCGGGCTGCCTTTCGCCATTATCCCACTGGTCATGTTCACCCGCAACCAGCGAATAATGGGACCCCTGACGAATCGGCGCATCACTACCATCCTTGCCGGCATGATGGCAGGCTTAATCGTCGCCTTGAATATCTACCTCATTTACCAAACTATGCTCGCGGGATAAGCGTATGTTTTCGCATCTTTTAGTTCCTCTGGATGGCTCGAAGATGGCTGAATCTGTGCTTCCGGCAGTAGCATACTTGGCGCGGACTCTGGAAGCGAGAGTCACTTTGATCCATGTCATCGAACAGAATCCGCCGTCCGAAGTGCACGGCGAGCGCCATCTGGGAAATCCGGAGGAAGCTAATGCTTATCTGGCGGAGGTGTCAGGACTACCTGCGCTTTCGGGAACAGCCGTGACCTTCCACGTGCACACCAGCCGGGTGGAAAATGTGGCTCGCAGCATCTACGAGCATGCCGGCGAGCTGGATTCGGATTTGGTCGTGATGTGTACCCACGGACGAGGTGGGCTGAGAGACGTGTTGTTGGGGAGTATTGCCCAGCAGGTCATTGCCCTGCGAATGACTCCGGTGCTGATTATACATCCTCCTGAGAACGGTGCGGAGTTGCAGTTCGTTTGTCAACGATTGCTCCTTCCGCTGGACGAACAACCAGACCACGAGCAGAGCCTGGTAGTGGGGAGGAATCTTGCCCGCGCTTGCGGCGCCTCTATTCGGCTCTTGGAGGTGATCCCTACTTACGGCACATTGTCGGGAATATGGACTGTCACCAGCAGATTGCTTCCACGCACCACGTCCCGCATGTTGGATATGTCCTTAGCTGACGCCGAGGACTACTTGCAAAATCGGCAACTGGAATTGGAGACCGGTGGGCTGAAGGTCACGGTGGACGTGCTTCGAGGGGATCCTGCGACGGTAATTGCCAGAGCCGCAGAGCAGTTCGATATTGACCTGATCGTGTTGGGAACTCATGGCAAGGCAGGCACTGAGGCGTTCTGGGCAGGGAGTGTGGCATCGAAAGTCTGCCGGAAATGTGGAATCCCAATGCTGCTTGTCCCGGTGCCCTCTGAGAAATCCAACAAGTCGGATTAGTGTGCCGCGTGGCTTGACCTGGAAGGTGTCGTCACCGACAGCAGTTGACTTGATTCCGCCCGTAAGGGCGGCACATCGAACACGGGCGGCACGACCGCTCTGCCTTCTCACGCTTCCGGTGGTGTAATGCCCAGGATTCTCAGATATTGGTTGATCTGACTGCGGTGATGGATGTCATGTTCCAAAAGATGGGTAAGTATCCAATAGCCGGTATAGGTGCAAATCCTGTCTCTACGCTGAAGATGGTAGCTTCTTTCAAGAGCTTCGGTTGGTTCGGCAAAGAATCGTTCCATACGTGCCCAGTGAGTATTCATATGTTCGACGATTTCACTTTTCGGGGGAACGGAACCGACAGTCAACTCCTTTGATCCATTGCCTTTCATAACCTCGCCATACCACCAGTCCGACGTTTCGCTGACATGCAAGAAGATGTTGCCTAAGGTCAACATATCCTTGGCTGGCGCCCAATCCAACTTGTCCGCCGGGGCAAGCTCTAACGCCTGATTGATGGTCGGCATCAGGCTCTCCCGCCAAATCTCGATCACTGCATCCATCAGGCTCTTGCTTTCCGTTGACATAATCCCTCCTTTCTTGAGATTCAAAGTCCGCTGGCAGACGCCCTCGTCTGCCAGGATCCGTCACACGAGGGCGTGCGACGGCGGTCGATATTATTCGGTGCTGTAGTTTTCGGCAATGTCCTGCAGCAGTTTCTGCAGCCGGTCCACTGTGCTGGGCGCATGACCGGCATAATGGTTATTGGCGTAGGTCAAGCTTGTAATTTCCTGAGCGGTCAGACGGGCTATCAATCTTGCCCAGCGCTGGAGCCGTTCTGTGCGGTCGATGACCTCTTTGTCCCAATGAGTGGTAATGGCTTCGATTTCCTTGCGATCCCCTAAAAGCCGAATGTACGCAAAATCCGTTGTGATGGGATCGAATTTCCGCTCAATTTCGTCACCGTGCGGCATCCAGGCTTGATCGACCAAGACCATCGCGGCATTGTGCTTTCGCAGCAGACCGGCATACTCCTCAGTCAACCAGAACTTGTTGCGGATCTCCACTGCATACCGGTAGTCTTTCGAAAGATTCCCTGTGCTGTCATACGTCCCCGCGTGACAGTATTTCGGGAGCTCTTCCAAAAACCGATCGAGCTGGTCGAAGAACTCGGTCTTTGAAGGAAAAACGGCTTTGTTGAAATAGGGGAATTGGATGACCAGCGGACCCAATCGCGGACCCAATCCGGAAATGACTTCCAGAAACCGGTCGCGATCGGGATAGGTCTTGTCACGATCCAGGATGACAGCGGCATCGGGCTTGGCACCGTCGCCGCCGTGCACGATGGATCGAGGGAATTTGGCGGTGATCAAAAAGGTTTCCGGCGTCTTTGCCACCCAGTTGTCAACCGTTCGCTTGCCGGGGATGGCGTAATACGTGGAATCGACTTCGACTGTGTTGTATCTTTGGGCGTACAGTTTGATGAAATCGTTGGGATGGGTGCCTTCCGGGTAGAACGGTCCCACCCAGTCCTTTTCCGAGAAGGATGACGTCCCGATCCGTACGAGATCCAGTTTCAGTCTTGTTCCAGGTGTCATGTAAGCACAAGCAAGCTTGGGTTCGGCTTATTCCGGTTGGTTATTCTGATGCTGAGATGGTGTCAGGTGGGAACACCTGACACCACAGACAGTTTGATTTCGCAGGGTGAGGGCACCCTGCTGCACCCTAAGCGTCCGCTGGCAGACGCCCTCGTCTGCCAGGAGCCGTCACACGAGGGCGTGTAACGGCGGATTGGCATTCTCTGTGCTGTCATGCGTCCCCGCGTTCTCTGCGCTGTCAAATGCCCCCACCTGACAGTTGTCGATTCCGCAGGGTGAGGACACCCTGCTGCACACTAAGCGTCCGCTGGCAGACGCCCTCGTCTGCCAGGAGCCGTCACACGAGGGCGTGTAACGGCGGATTGGCATTCCCTGTGCTGTCAGGCGTCCCCGCGTGACAGCCTCCACACAAGATACGCAAAATATTCTCAAAGTTCAAGCTCAAAAGACTCCATCACCGCGGGCGTGAAAATTCCAATCACGGAAATTTCCGCTTGATTATGAAGGGAAATAGGTTATATTGAAAAGGCGAAATTCGTCCGATATCTCTTCTTCATCATCATAAGGATTCACACCATGAAGGCTTTCAAGACCGTAGAGTTGGCGGCATTTTTGGCTGTCGCCGCTATTGTCATGACCGGATGCCTGGCGTCGCAGTATAAGGAATACCGCTATCGGTTGAACGATGACGGATCCGGCACCGGTACCATCAAATTCGTCAACATCGTATCCCAGGAAGACAATGGGGAGGATGTTTCAGCGGCAGATTTCGACTCTCTGGTCAGCGGCTATCTCGAAGGGACCGCATTCGAAGACGACAATCTCAATCTGAATGTGAAGTCCAAGAGACTTTATGAGGAAAACGGCGTCCTGGTGGGGGAAGTCGCGTTCAGTTTCAACGACCTGGACAGCATCGGATTCTTCCGAAATGCTGAGTGCAAATGCAGTCCGGTTATGTTCTATTTGGGATCGGTATCCGAGACCTTTGTGGAGTCAAATGGGACCTATTTGGGGGAGGAACGGGATTTGCCTATCCTGAGCTGGGATCCGAAGGCAAACGAGTTCTATTTCAAGACGTTCTTGTTGGAAGACGTATCAGAGTGCCACGGACTGCTTCCCCAATACCAGGCGTGGAAAGAGGAGTAACAATATCCGCCGTCATACGCCCTCGTGTGACGGCGGCTGTCAGCTGAGAACACCTGACAGCACGGGAATATTGGGTTACGCAAGACTAACCCAACCTACTGCAGGGAACATCAGAGAAAAGCCATCCCAGCTAATCGGGATGGCTTCTATATGGTGGCACGGGCGTCCCGCCCGTGACGTCTGACCTACGGCTATCTCATTCGGAAAAGGTGATCTCCCTGGAGGCAATATTGTTATTTTCGTCATATTCCTCGATGACGTTCTCCGGGTCAATTACAATATATATCTGGCAAGAAGGAATCCCTTCACACTCTTCGGTCTCAAATCGGAAATAGACTGAGTCGGCACCGCCGGTTACAAGATCGAACACGTACTCATCTATGTCTATCCGAATTCCCTGATCCGGGTTCCCCAAGTAACATCTGACGGGGAGATAATCAATACTCTTGTCAAATTGGTTCCCCGCATGGACGGTGGCACATATGTAAATCCTGTCGCCCAACTCCGGCAGATTCGGAAACCACTTGATATCGGTTTCCCCTTCCGTATATGCATCCACCAGCGGTTCATAGGCAACATTGGCAATCACTGCAAAGGGGTAGTTGTCTATGTGTTCCTGGGAATGTCCACCGACTTTCAGTATCCATTCGCCCTCTGGCGGATCGGCAATGATCGGATCGACCACGATAGGGGGTGTTGCGCTTTGCGTATGAAATACCGTCTCACCTTGCGGATTCCGAATACTCAATTCCATCTCCAGTCCCTGCAATTGGCGCCAGTTGATCATTGCATGGAGGCTGTCAACGATTTGGGATATCTGGACGGGATACGACTTGGAATCCCCGTTTGGAACTACCAGATCGATTTTCCCCAACACCATTTCGTAGCCCGGCGGCGTGCTACTCATCCCCTGTCGCAGTACATCATTCACCACCACGTTGTCAATGCCGAATGAATTGTGAGGTGTATAGATACTCACGCAACTCATCAGCTCGCCGTTAGGCGGTAGTACCCGTATTTGACCGAGACTGTGACTCGTCGGCATGTTCTGTACGACTGAATTCGATGGACGCCACTGATAAAAAACCTGGCTGTCACTGACATCGTATGCTCGAAAATTAGTGCCGTAGTCCAGACTGTATCCCAAACAGACCGAACTCGCTGTCGCATAATTGAAGTATATCCTTGCCGAAACATACCACCCCATATGTTCCTGCACTGCGTCCCCTATCCAGGCGGCGAAATCTCCATCCACCCACCAGTGAGGGTAAGTGAAAGGTGGGTTGTTATAGTAGGGATAGACATTCGAGTTCTGAGTAGTCTTCCCATATCGCCAGCGCCACCACACTGTTGGGTGCCCGACAGCATGCGTGTCGGGGAATGACAGCTCCAGAATGTCCGTCTCTATCGGCTGACGATCAATCCCGTTTTCAAAATCGATGATCGGTAGGTTGCAGACTCTCCCGGTCCAGTTATAGAAATCCCCGTTGGGACCGGTGGAATTGCGATTGGGAGGATTCGTGTTCCCGTCCAGATGAATTCCGTTGTACAGACTCATAACGTGCGCTGGGTCAACCAGAAAATCCGCCCAGCAGAACGTGTCCAGATCTGGAATGGTAAAATTGATCCTGTGGTTATTCGCCTGGGGCCAATAAGGCCTCTCCAGATGGGGACCATTGGAGCAAACCCCTGTCAGCATCACGACATCTTCCGCGTCCGGATCGGTTCGTAGTTCGCAATCGAATTCGACATATCCGTTTTGACCGATCAGATCATAATGCCACGGCGCATGACCACTGACCGCCGGCGACACCACCACATTTCCATTGCCGTTGAAATCCAGCCAGCTATAATTCGAATCGGGAAGTTGGGCGAAGATGCCTATGAGCGCCTGACTCACCCTCCGCTGATTCACGTATCCCGTTGGACTCTCGTAGTTATCTGCTGCGCCATCCATCCTCTGCCAAAAAAGGCTGTCGCCTCTGAAATCTGCAGGAACAAAATTGGTGAAACCGACATAGGTCATTGCGTGCCAATGTTCAGCCAGAAGATAGGAATGGCATCCGAAGAAATAAACCAGCGTCTGCGTCAGATTCGTACAGAGTGAATCCAAACCAACCCATGTGAGTACGATAACGTAGGCGCTATCGCCTGGGTTCCGCATATCAATGACATTGATCATGCCGGGTCCATATCCGTGGGAAAGGTACCAAAGCCATGCGTCTAGTGCGCAATCCCGTCCCTCCGGTGTGTGTGCATAATATTCCACACCCATTCCAGATCCCAGCGAATCCGCGTGAGTGCATATATAGAACACACCCAATGAGGTATCGGACATTGATTCAGCGAACTGAGTCAGACCCACGGAAGGCAGAGGATTTGGCGTAAATTCTTGACGATAACGCCAAACAGCGGAATATCCTTGATGTGTCAAGGCTGTATCGCAATCATTCGCGTGCGGACCCACGGAATAATAGCAGGGTTCAAATAAGATGTAGCCGGTGTGGCTTGGTGTGCGGCATACTTGACCGCATAAGGAAGCGCATCCAAATAGGGCAAAGGCGAGTGACAATGCAAACAGAACGCGCATCCCGTCAATGTCACGAAAGACACTTGTCATATTCACCTCCACTGCAAGAATGTTCTAATCCCAGGAGTCCAAATGTTCCAATATTTGCGGAACCATGCTCTTATCAAGGATCATTGCGTTTAGCTTGACCCGAGCCTCCTCAAGCGAAATTCTGCCGTTTTTCGCATCATGCACTATTTTTTTGAACTCTTCTGCCTCCTCCTTCCAAAGATATCCCTCGCCTCCTTTATAACTATAAAGTAGTACGCAGTTCCTCCGCAAGTCCGATTGGGTGCCTTTGACCAGTCGAACGAGGTTATCATGAACCAATGAATCCCTTGAAACCGGGGGCGTCGGAGGAAGCATGCGACCGGCAAGGTCCATGTGAATAGGGTGCCCGCTCTTGTAATACAGCACTAGAAAAACTTGATCTTTGAACACAAGCGAGTCAAGCAGAGGATTGTCACTATATTCCCTGAAGATCCTTTGTCTTGTCTTTTCGAATCCGTCGCGCCGAAAGTACCACTTGAAACGATTGCCGATCTCTGATTCCAATTGGTATTCCGGGATTGCCCATTCATGAACCACCGTCGAAATGGTATCGGAGCCGGGTTCTCGTTTTCGGGGCTCGAGAAGGACATCATTGATGAAGACCGAGTCGTTCCTCAAGGTCACATAATACGGCGGCGGAATCCTGACTCCGTATGCGATCACCAGCCCGGTATAAATAGGTTCGGCTTGCAGTGCTTCGCCCTCCCCCTTCTGTTCCAGGTACATGGGCGCCTTTTCTTCCTGCCCATACAGAGCAACGCCTTGCACGCATGCGCCCAGCATGAGTAGGGACACGAACATTCGGATTGAGACTGTCATCATATTCTCCTTTCCTCACGGTTCGGTAGGACACCCCAAATATACTGTGGAAATCAGGAAAAGTCAACCGAAAAACTGCATGATTGTTCCTACCAACGTAACAGAAGAAGCCATCCCGACAATCAGGATGGCTTCTTCGGTTTCCGCCAGGTTTGAAATCCCGTTTCAGTTTGTAACCTGGTGGACTGTACCTCTGCCAGGTCAACCTTCGCTTCACACCTGGCAGTGTTAATGTTACCACTATTCCCGCTTCTGTTCTGCTCCTGCCAGTTCGACCGGCACGATTTTCGGCGTCACAAAGATCATGATTTCCGTGTTGTCGATATTCTTGCCCTGATACTTGAACAGGTTTCCCAGCAGCGGAATGGCATGCAAGAGCGGAACCTGTCGGTTCAAGGTGGATTCCTTGGAGCGAATCACCCCGCCAATTACTGCCGTTTCCCCATTGTTGACCATCAGCTTGGTGTTGACTGAGCTGGTCAGAATGATGATCCCTCCTGAAACGGTGGCTTCGGTGGACAAGTCCGAGACCTCAGGCACCAGTTCCATCATAATCTGCTTGTTGGGATTGATGTGGGGTGTCACCGTCAGCTTGACCGCCACGTCATAGAACGTGGTCACCAGATTTCCGGCTTGGTCTAAGGTGGTGATCGGGATTCTCTTGCCGGACAGGATCACCGCCTGCTCGTTATCAGCTATCAGCACGCTGGGTTCGGACAGTATATTGGCGCGTTCGTCCTCTTCCAAGGCGTCCAAAACCGCATTCAAATTGACACCTTCCTGGAGGCGACCGAAGGTGAAGCGCCCGGTATGTTCCGCCGGCGTCAATGCTATATCACCCTGAATCTGCGTCGTCGCCAAGGGATTTTCCAGGTTTCCAGCCGTCCAATTGATGCCGATTTCCCGACGAATTCGTTTATCCACCTCGACGATTTTCGCGTAGATCATCACCTGGTCTGTCTGCGTGTCGAGCGTGTCCACCAAGAATTGGACCGAGTTCAAGACTCTCGGGATGTCCGTGACTACCAGGGAATTCGTCCGAGCATCACTCTGGCACATCCCCCGGGGCGTCAGCATTTTGTCCACGATCGTCTTGACTTCGTTGGACCGCGCGAAGTTCACCTGGTACACCCGAGTTTCCAGCTCGATCATCTTCTCAGCATTCTGCACATCATTCAAAGTGGCGATCCGGATAATTCCTTGTTCTTCCACTGCCACAAAGTCGTTGATTTTCAAGACGTGATCCAGAGCCTGTCTCCAGGGAACGTTGTGTAGAAGCACAGTGACGGTTCCTTTCACATCCGAACCGGCGATGATGTTCATGCCGGAGAACTCGGAGAAGGAACGCAACACGCTTCGGATTTCTGCCCCCTCAATGTTCATGGAGATTAGCCCGTCGCCATAACCACGCTGCGCTGCCACGGGCAAGGGCTGTGTGTGCATCAGTGCACACAACAGCAACAGGCTTACTAAGTATTTGCTTTTCATGGCATCAACCTCCACTGCCGTTTGAGACATGCTCTGTGACTCTGAGTTCCACCTGGCGAGAACCGCCGAATTCGAAGACGGTAACGACCACAGAGTTGTCGCTGATGTCAACGATGCGCCCGTTGTATACCGGATCGCCTTTCTTCATGTAATAGCTCTTGCCCTTCTTGTCCTTGAACAGTGCCACCATATGGTCGCCCATCCAGATGATCCCCGTCAAGGTGGCTTCCTCGATGTTCAACAGGTCTGTCTCGACGGGACCGCTGCCTTCACTGACCAAGGGCTTGAAAGGATCTCGTTTGCCCCGATTAGAATATCTGAAGACATCCTGTTCTCGGAACACGTATTGCTTGGTGTCGGTGCCGGTGATGGATTGTGATTCCAGCGTGTCCGGAGCGGGCTGAGCCATCATTTCGTCGGAACCGCCGGCGAGAAGGCAAATGACGAGACCGATGGCACATGCCGCCAGGAGACTATGCCAAGCCCTGACGTCATTTCGGTGCCGCATGTAGTGTTGATGTGCTCTCATTATTCCTGTGACCTTATACCTTGGGCGGCTTCATTCGTGCCGCAAATTCTTTGAATACATAGATGACCACGACCAGATCCGTTTGAACTGTATCTTCGGTGACTTCCCCTTTCCGAGGGCGGATTCCGGAACAATTCAGGTCCATCACATTTACGATCCGATTCATGGTCGCAATTTTGCTCAAGAATTGCCCTAACTCGTGGAACGTGGAACTCGTCTTGATCTGGATCGGGTATTCGAAGTAGTAATCATGCTCGATGGCATCCATGGGACGAAACAACAAGAACGTCAAACCGCTGCTCTGCCCCGCCAGGGTGATGTTCTTGAGCAGAATTTCGATTTCCTTCTGCGTGGGAAGCAGATTTTGTGCGGTTTCCCACACCTGCACCAAGTATTGGAAATCTTCCTGCACCTTCTGGAAATTCTGGGCTACTCGTTTCCCGCGTTCCAGAGTGGCTTGTTTCTCTTCGATCTGCGTTCGTAATTCCGCGATGGTTCTGGAGCGACCGGCGTACATGTAGTTGAAGTACGCGTACACCATCGCCACTGATAATGCCAGCACGACCACCATCTTCTGAACCTTTGGATCGCGAAAATTCACAATCATAATCTACCTCGCAAACGTCGTATGCGAATCCCTGCTTTGAGTCCTGTCAGGTGTCCCCACCTGACAGCGGCTGAATCTCATTCAAACTGTCCGAGATGCACGTCGGGCAGCGTGTATTCTTTGCCGCTTGCTACCGTGACCCCGCCGGTCCAGGAGAACAGGTGTCCGTGATACCAATAGCTGACCGCACAATCCGCAATGTAGTTGTGCATCACCGCCCCACTAGATTCGACAGTATGACCCAGATAGAATGACAGGGAATAAGAGCCGTCGGAACCGGTCCAGGCGAACTGATCCGGTCCAGTATATGGCGCCTGCGATGCCTGATCCGATTCAACCACGATCGCCACGCCTTCCACACCTATAGTCATGGTGGAATCGGCGAAGATTCGACCGGATATGGTCGCGAAGTCAGGCGAGTCCTGATCGGAATCGCAGCCCCATATCCAACAGCTCGCAAGCATCATTAAGACCCACAGAAACAAGATCGAACAGGTCCGACACGTCGAACCCTTACCTATGCAGCGAACCATTCTATGCTCCTTCCTTATCTCCTTGTGACATGGGCGTGCCGCCCATGTTCCATATTCCCTTGTTCCGTCGCATCACTTCTTCTTCTTGGCGTTTTGCGGCGCAGCCACCGGTTTGCTGGAGATGAATGCACCTTTTATCTTCGCCTGGATACTGAAGGTGGTGATATCTGTTTTCCCGATCTCTTCCTGCTGCGATACCGTCAAATCCACCGTCTCGAACAGATCCGACGACATCAGGCTGGACATGAATTCCGAGACCTTGAGGTTATTGGTCGTAATTCCTTCGATGATCACCGTCCCCGGACTGTTTGGAAGTTCCTTGATGGCGTCCAACCACGTCAGGCTGGGAAGCAGCCGATTGATTTCGTCCACGAAGCGGACTCTGAGGAATCGGTCGCGGTCCAGATCCTCGATAATCTGGACGCGAGCCATGATGTCATTCCGTTTCTGAGTGTATTCCTCCACCAGGGCGATTTTTTCTCGATACATCTCGGCTTCTCGGTCCAACGCGCCTGCTTGTTTCTTTAGCGAATGGATAGCGACGCCCTGCTGAAGGGTGGTGACAATGGCGATCAAGACGATGGCTCCCGCCGCAATGACTCCGGCAAAGATATGCTTGTGATCCAGGAGTCGGATGATTCCGGGGGCTTTGTCGCCGGCAGGCAATAAGTTGAATTTGACCCGTCCGTCGGCTTTTCCCAGTCCTTCTAATGCCAATCCAACCGCCAGCGTGAAGGTGGGGGAGAGTCTTCCGTCCACATTGGGAGGCAGTGAGCCGTCCAATGACAACGACCGGAGAGGATCCGCCACTTCCACCTGCAAAGTCATCCGTTCCATCAGGCATTCCCTGATGCCGGGAAACAGAGCGCCCCCGCCGCTCAGGATAACACGAGTGACCGGAGTCTGGGTCTCTTTGGACCAGTACGTCGAGAAAGCCCGTTCCAGGCTTTCGACCAGTTTTTCCGTAGTCGTGCGGATGACGTCATCGACCACTTCCGCCACAGGACCCTGAGGCGCGCCTTTCGTGAGAAGTTGTAATCCCTCCTTGACCGGAATACCCAATCGGCGTACCAGTTGCTCCAGATATAACTTGCCCCCGATCGCGAGCTCTCGGTTAGCCTCAAATACCCCATCGGTCAAGATGGTGGCGTTGGTGCTGTTGAATCCCACATGGAGAATGGCGATGGTCCCCTGTTCTGGAATGTAATTGCCGTAATGCAGCGCGTTCTGCACTGCGAAAGTATCCAGATCGATCGCAGTCGGCAGCAATCCCGCCATCTGAGCCAGATCGGTTCCGGAAAACACCAGGTCATTCTTGGCAGCTACCAGCAGCACATCGGTGTGATCCTTCTCCCTATCGCTCTGCAACGTCTGGTAATCCAAGGACACTTCCGATATGTCGTAGGGAATGTGCTGTTTTGCTTCCCATTCGATGGCATCGGCAAGCTCTGCCTCGTTCATCTTGTCGGTGACGATTTTCTTGATGATTACCCCGCGACCGGCGACCGAGATGTTCACCTCTCGATTCTTCAGGCGACCATTCTTGACCAGATTACGGATCTGCTCCACCACTATCTCGCGGTCCATAACCTGTTTGTCCACAATGGCTTCGTGGGGCAATTCCACCACACTGCATCGGTCAATCCGGATCCCGCTGGTCTGCTCGCTGAGTTCGACCATTTTCAAATAGTGAGATCCGATGTCCAGACCTATGCTGACATTATTTTTTCCGATTTTCATCGTCCCTTTGCTCCCTGGTAGAGGCTTCATTCGGGCGGCAGGCAGGGGATCGATGGCTCGATTGCTCCTGTCGCGCCGGCATGCTTGTTCCAGCCCCTCCATTGATCAAGAATTCTGTGTCGCCCCTATTTTGTTTTCGGCAAAATTGCGGTTCTCTTGATGTGTTTCGTGCACTATTCCAGCCTGACGCATTCCCTATTTGTCATGTCGCTGTTCCGTCACCTCGTCAACGAGCCACCAGTCCTGCCGGACGGGACGCGGAAGCCTCCTGGTTTTTCCGGAGATCCAGCCCGAGGTTCTTCCCGCATGCGCCTGAGTCCATTCTGGGAAAAGTCAGATTGAAGGTTGTCCCCCCTCCCGGTACCAGCGCAATACGCATTCTTCCACCGATGGCTTCCGTCAGCCGCCTGGCAACTGCCACATCAAGCCCTGCCAGACCGGCCGCCACATCGGAGTCTTCGGTCAAGTCGTCACCCGGTGCCGGATTCCAGGTAACAGTGTCTGTGGAACACAGCCCAGCCCCATCCCAGCCCTGGTCAGTAACCGCTACCGCAATTTCACGGTCGGTGTGCCTGGCGGTCACTGTGATTTTCCCCGCGGGCGGGGTCAGAGACAGAGCGCTGTCCAACACAGCGTCCAGCACCGAGGAAAGGGCATGGCGTGACGCCAAGATATCGGGCAGCGTGTCCGGCACGTCCTGTATCACCGTAATCCCTCGGCGGATGGCGTAATCGTTCAAGTGCTTGGCGGCGGCGCGGATCGCCTCCACCAACGACACGGTTTCCACTGGCAGGCGCTTGCACGTCTGATCCTCCGCCTGGAACGCTTGATCCAGCCACCGCGAAAGCCGATCCGCTTCCCCTCTGATATACCCGATGAATCGGTGCTGCTTCTCTTCGCCAAGATCCGGATAACGATCAAGAGCGAACGCGTAACCGCGGATCAATCCCAGTGACGATCTGAAGGCATGCTCCAACCGGTCGCGTTCTTCCAGACTCTCGGCTCGCACCTCCGGGTGGGACGAACCTCCATCCCGTGCGTGAAGCTCAGGCAAGATCCCTATGCCGCGTTCTCGCACGGCAGCCACCGTCACAGGGCGCGTGACTCCGATAATTCCCCACAAACGGTCGCCGCTTCTAATGGGAGATTCGCTCACATCGAAGACTTCGGTGGAGCCGTCACCGGCAAGGAATCGGCGAACAGTCCTTCCGCCCATGCCTCCTTCCATCATCAATTGATGGCACGTTCTGACTGTAGTGTGGTCGTCGGGCAGCATCCTGGATGAGAAAAGACTGTCGTGCCAATCCCCGTGCAGTGTCTCCCACGAATTCCTGAATGTGGAATTGCACCTGAGTATCGTTCCGTCCAGATTGATGACATATACTCCGTCCCGAACCAAATCCATCAGTCGATCATTCCAATTTCGATTCAGCCATTCGCGCAGCCGAAAGTCAAGACTGGTGCACTGAAGATCGCTGCCAATCATTTCCTTGCCTCCCTGTGACCTCTCCACGGCATCAGGAGACGAGTCCTGATGTCGTGCGGTATTCCTGCCAACTCCGTTCACTCCGCAAAATCTTGTGCACTGCTTCCAGCAGTTCGTCAGGTCGGAACGGCTTGGCGATATATTCGACGGCTCCCATTCCCAATCCGATCAAGCGATGGTGTGGCTGCCCCTTTGCCGTCACAAACACAAAGGGCGTCGCCTCTCCGGTGACGTGATGCAACCGGTGAGCCACTTCGAATCCATCCATCTCAGCCATCACGATATCCACCAACACCAGGTCGGGACGATCTACTGCGGCTGCCAGTGCTTCTTCACCGCTCAGTGCGGTGGACACCCGGTAGCCGTTCCGCCGCAGAGTCAGAGCCAGCAACTCCACGTAACGAACGTCATCATCCACAATCAGAATATGGGGATGGAGTGACCGGCATTCGTCAGTCGAAAGACCATCCGCCTTTGGCTGAGCCAGAGGACGTTCCCACCCTGCATCCAAATCGCCAGCTTCTTCACCCATACGCTTTGTCATGCGCGGTACTTATGTTTGATGGTTCTTCACCAGGGACCAACCTGGGTTTCTGAGGTGCAGGGCGCTGCCGCCCTGCACAATCAGAAACTGCCCGCCGAGCCTACTATTCCCTGGCATGCCAATTCGAAATCGTTGGGATTTGACGCATATTGCACAGCGTCCGAATACGAGATGACACCCTCCTTGTAGAATGACAGGATGGATTGGTCGAACGTCTGCATCCCATGAGTCTGTTTGTCATCTCCGATCAATTCGCTTATCGTCGCCATCTTGTCCACGTCCAGAATGCATTCCTTGACCGCGGCAGTGTTGATCAGAACCTCGACTACCGGCACCCGTCCCGCACGATCGGAACACGGAACCAGACGTTGAGAGATGACCGCCTGCAAGGTCGATGCCACCATCTCTCTTACTTGAGCCTGTTCGTCGAGATTAAAAAAGGAAATAATGCGGTTGATGGATTCCACCGCGTTCAGGGTGTGCAGTGTGGTCAAGACCAGGTGTCCGGTCTCGGCAGCCTGCAATGCGATTTTCATGGTCTCGGGATTCCGAATCTCGCCGACCATGATGACGTCGGGATCTTCACGCAGCGAATGCACCAGCGCGTTCAGGAAATTGTTGGTGTCAATGTGGATTTCACGCTGTGCGATGATGCTCTTCCGATTCTGGAATACGAATTCGATGGGATCTTCGATGGTGATAATATTCATCGAGCGAGTGTGGTTGATATGCTCGATCATGCTCGCCAGGGTAGTCGATTTCCCGGAGCCGGTGGAGCCCGTGACCAGGATGATACCCCGGTTTAGAGATGCGATATTCTTCAATACCGGCGGAAGGTTCAATTCCGCAAACGAGGGGATTTCAGTCTTGATGGCTCGAACCGCGATCGCGGGAGTTCCCCTCTGGAAATAGAGATTCACTCGGGCGCGTCCGCTGCCAGGTACGCTGGTTGCCAGATCGAATTCCCTCTCTCGCGAGAATTCTTCCCACTGCTTTTCCGATAATAGTGCCTGCATGGCGGCGATCAACTCCTCCGTCTGGATAGCCTCCTTGGAGACCTGGAACAACTTCCCGTTGACTCGAATGACCGGAGGGGAGCCCACCCGGATATGTAAGTCAGATCCTTTCTTCCGAAACATGATCTCGAACAGTTCTTGTAATTCCATATAACGCCTATGGTTGGATGTGGATTCTCCTCCGTGCCTCAGGGTGTCCTCACCCTGCACACAACCGACTACCTGCCTTGCCGTACCATGGGCATCTTGCCCATGGCTCATCACGGGCCAGACGCCCGTCCCATTGCTTTCATACAGGAATCAGGACTTCTGCATCCTCTTTCGGAGATCCATCAACTTCTTCTCAACCCCTTTGTGCGATGGATTCCAACGGTGGACCGCCTGGTATTCTTCCTTAGCCTCGTTTAGGTTGCCGCCCCGCTCGTAGATTTGCCCTAAGACGTAATGCAGGTCGTAGGCATCGCTTTCGTCTTTCAGTTCATCGGCGGCGGACAACGCCCACTTCAACTGGCTGATTGCCAACGCCACGTCACCTTTCTCTTTGAAGCATTCCGCCAGCACGATGCAGGATTTCGCCCGCCAATTGGGATCGGTGGCTGCAGTCTTGAATTCGGCGATTGCAGCATCCCACAGTCTCATCTCTTTGTATATTTTTCCCATGTCGTAGTGTTCTTTGCCGTCGAAACTGGCGCCTACCAGACGTTCGTCACGGTTCATCGCCGCTACTTCGGACAGTTCGAGCGACTGGAGGTTCTTCTTCACCGGCTCGCCAGCGTCCTTCTTGGCTTCCTGCGCGGTGTCCGATTCCTCCTTCACCACGTCATCTTTCGATACCGAGGAAACCTCAGCGCCTGCCTGGTCAGTCCGAATATCCGACTGCACCGGCACCTGATGTTCGGCTGTCGGGCTTTCCGGTGCCGACTCCGTGGCGCCGTATGGCGCGGGTTGGGTCGGAGGATTTTCCTCTCCCTGGGTCTGAGCGGCGGAAAATCCGGTCAACATCGTTTCGACTGCCAAGTTTTCTGTCTGATCCTCACCCGCCTTCGAATCGTCCTTCGCTCCAGTCGCCGTTTCTTCAGCCACCTCGTAAGGCAGCGTCCAGAATACGTCACTCTCCTCGCCCACTCGGTCACCGTGTAGCTTATCCTTGGACGGTTTCGGTTCTTCCACCTCCACCGAGACGGTGGGAGCCGTCACTTCCGGTTCTTCCCGCACTTGCGGAGTCGGAGCGATCTGCTCTTCCGGACGGTGTGCTTCCTCCGTGTGCACGGAGTGTTCCGTTGTCGGCTCCAGTCTGCCGGAATCGTCAATGAGGCTGGGTTCCTCGCCTTCAGCGGCTTCGTGGATCGGACCTAAGGCGTCCACGATCAACTTGTCCGTGGGAATAGTTTCATCCGGCATGTAAGCTGCAGCGGACTTGACACTGTCCCGGACGATGCTTGGCTCTGTCCGTTTCCCCCCAATCCCTGGAGGAGTTCTGTCTGCCGGAGCGGCGTGTCGTGAAGGCGGCTCGGAAGTCAAAGTCTCGTCGGAAGGCAGGATCTCGCTCAAGATATTCGTCAGTTGTATTGCCTTCTCCCCGGAAGCCGCCTGCGGATTGACCTCGGACGCCGCGCTTTCACGAATGATATTTTCCATCCGGGTGATCATCTGATCAGCGTAGGGCTCAGCCGCTTCCGAGCCTGATGTGTCAAGCTCATCGTCCGCCAGAGTCTCGATGGTATCCATCTCATCCGATTTAACAAGCACAGCCTCGCCCTTTGCTTTCGATGCGCCGTGCTTCTGTTCGGCTCGGTCCGGACTCAGGGCAGTTGTCAAATCAGGATCATCGATCCCGAATTTTCGGTACAATGCGCCAATCTCGTCCCACAGCTTCGGGTTGTGCACCGTAATCCCTGCCATCTTCTGGAACAGCGTTCGAACCACCTTGTCGTCAATCTTCTTCCCCGCCAATCGCAGGTAAGAGTTTAGGTGCGCCAACGCGTCCGCCAGAAACTCCTGGTCCGTGTAGAGCTGTGCCAACTTCAACTGGACGCTGCTGTTCGCAGGATCCAGTCGGGAGATCTTCTTGGCAATGGCAATGGCATTGTCGTGCAATCCCTCCGCTTCGAAGGAAGACATCGCCTTACGATAATACTCGAACGCTTCGTCCGCATCCTTCTTTTGGAAATATGCATCGCCAAGCAGATTGACGATTCCCAGATTGCGGTCGTCCTGGCTCAGGCATTTCTGGCATTCCTCGATTGCCCTGCCCCATTTCTTTTTCAAGAAGAAACGCCGAGCTTGTCGTTCGGGTGTCGATTTCTTGAGTCCAATCATGTTACCGAATCACCATTGATTATTGATTGATTGAGTTCTGTCATCTTATGGGGTCCGAAGATGGTCCCCTCTCGGCAGGGTTCAGCCTGCCGGTTGGCGGACTGAACCCTACCCAAATTCCAAAATCAGCTAATTTGTCGCCAGGAACCTGACTGGATTACATGGATAATCGGCGCACTCGGGGGCAGATTCCCCGGATCCAACAAGTCAGGATCGAAGCCATAATCTCGAATCGGAGGACTGAAATAGCTGCCGTTTCGCCATACGCCGGTCGCCTGTTCGCTCCTCCACAAGGCGATGATCGATCCTCGGAAGTGTAGATAAGTGCTGGACCATCTTTCCAGGAAACGGATGACATTGTCCATACCGCCGTTGAATTCTCCACCCATCCCACCATACCATACCGACGCCTGATTGCCGGTCATGAGGCAGGCGTACACCCAGGTTTCCACGGCTTGCTGGTTCACGAATCCGTGGAGAGTACGTTCGTCATCGAAAGCGGAACTGAGCACGGTGACCGCATCACTGATGATCGAGGCGGGTCGCACCGGCGTCGTGTTGTAATCTCCGTAGATATATACCGGATTGTCCGTTATGACGCTCAGCCCTGAGGCAGGGAGAGTCGTCGCGTTGATAAGCCTTACCGCGTCGCCTGACAACGATCCTGACATGTAGATAATCCCGTTGCTGGGGACCGTTCCATTAGCAATCATGGCGCCAATGTCCAGTTGCGTCAGATACATCGTCCGCCGTTCGCGATGGTCATAGAAGGAATCGAACGTGATAGCACCTGGTCCCATGTTCAGTACCACGCCGTTTGAATCATAGGCGACCCCGTTCAAAACCCGGATAGTGGCTTGGTAGTAGTACTTGGTTGCCCGCAATTCCGGAGTATCAGATGGCAATCCACGTTGGATGACCTCAATCTGTGGCGTGGATTGGGAGGGCAGATCGAACCACATAGGTTGAATTCCGTGTGAGCTGTCCATCACCATTCCGCCCCAGCGTTCGATGGCTTCGCCTTCCCAGGTGGGTTGTAATGCGTCCAGCCAATAGTCGCCCTGGAACATATCCTGATAGGTTCCCCAGAAATCCATGATATTGATGGGTCCCGGAGGCGAGATCACGCCGCCGCCTTTGGCATGGTGATAGATGTGACCTGCCGCAGTCACTGAACTGTTGAATGTCATTCCCCGCATGGTTCCCAGGTAAATGTTCCCGTTGCTGTGGATGCGCCCATCAAATGTCATGGGCTGATTATAGTACATCTCCAGGTCTTCGTTCCAGAACAGGAAGAAATCGAATATGCACACCGACAGGTGGTCCACACCCTGCTCAATGGTGGTGGTTTCTTGAGACCGAGATACTGCACTGGTAATCGCATAGGATTCCACTACGGCATCCAGATCATGGAACGGACCTTCGCCCAGCTGGCGGGTGGAACTGTCCATCTGTTGAATGTTGAAGCTCTCCAGTGCGAAGCCATCCGGTGCCGGAGGCGGCGCAATGGCGTCCAATTGTTCCTGTGTCGGCTCCAGATTGGCTCTCAAGATAGTGCGCAGAGTATCCATTCCGTAGTGGTTGAATCCTTCCGCCACGTAGAACGCCTGCGCTTGCTGATAGGCGTGACCACTCATACGTGTTTCCCCGGTGGAGGTGATCGCTGCAGTCACGGCGAGGAAAATGACTACTGACAATATCATCACCGCCATGACCATGATCATCCCTCTCTCATCCTCACGCCTCCGCTGAGTACTTCCAGCGACAGCGGCAATCCGTCTCGTCCCCCCGTTCGAATTCCGAATCCGACCGCGTTCTAGACTCGGTGATTCGAATTTCGGATGTGATTTCGCTTCGGCTTTCATAGGTCGTCTCGCTTTCTTCATTACATCATCGTGGCATTTCTAATCGCATCTATATCGCCCTCATTGCAGATTTCTGCACTGGATGATACTCGCCAAATGCTGACGCAGAAAACCATCGTCGTAGGTGGTATTGTCCGGATACAGACCCGTGTGTATTTTCTGAAGATCTTCTCTCTCCGATCGGATCACCAGATCCACGCCGATCAGCCTGATTGCCGTCCGCTGCGCCCGCGTCAGTGTCAATCCCTGATACGGATCGGGAATTGGATTCGGGATCGACAAATCACCCCCGTCGAAATAGGTGAACATTACGAAATCCACGTTGTTTGCCACCACTCGACCTTGAATCTCCGGCACCCAATTTCGAGTCGGGCGGCTCCATCCCCATACATACCGCTTCAGTTGTGTCCCTTCAAGGCAATATCGGACAGTCTCAGTCGAGTTGTCGTTGTCCACGTCACCCTGAAATGTGAAGCAATTCCAGGAAGCTTCCTCGAAGATTTCGTCCAGGGAGTCCGAAAAAGACTGCCCTGCGACGTCGCGGAAGATGTCATCCGGATCGCCGTTGACGTCCTGGATTGCAATGAGTCCCGCCTGTCGAAAATCGCGAGCCATGCGCATCATCGCCAAGCGTCCGTCGCGATAGGTCTGGGCGGACTGTCCCCCCCACATGGCTGCCCGCCCGCTGTAGACGTACACCTGAATAATCGCCGCGATGATGACGCTGGTTAGAGTCAACGCTACCAGCAGCTCTACGATGGAAAAGCCTCGTTGATCTTTGACTGCTTTCCCCATGATTGATCTCCTTGTGCCGATGCCATCCGTCATTCGGCGAATTGTGGCATGGGCGACTGAAGCGCTTAAATCGCTTTCAACTCGTGATAACCCTTGGGCAAGCTGCCCAGGACACTCAAAACCCGTCCGGATCGCATCATAAATTGGTAAAGAGGGTGCGGAACTCCGCATGATGTTGATCGTTGTCGAAAAACACCAGCACCCGGACGTCCTTTAAAGAATTCGCCTCGGTCACGATCACTTGACGCCGATGGTCCGGATAGTCTGCAATATCGCCGTACTGCTCACTGAAGGGCTGAATCAGCCCATAACCCACGTCTTGAAAACGTTCCATGGTCTGTTCCGCCAGGTGGCTGGCAATATCGATCTTTTGAGCGTACCGATTCGCCTTCGCCGCGCCCAGGAAAACCCCCATGATTGTCAATAGTCCCAGGGTCAGGATCACCACGGTCGTCATGACTTCGATTAGTGTAAAACCCGCGGACCTGCCTGCCGCCCTTTTGCCCACCGGCTGTACCCGGGCGAAATGACGCCGGGTCACGGCGTGTGTCTGCTTTCTTTTCCAGGCTCTCATCGCAGCATTCCTTTCGGATAATCCAGAATCCGAACCGAATTCGGAGCTCTGTCAACGCAAGGGACGCACATATTCTTCGCTGCTACCTATCTCTTCGATGACTTGGATCCCTGACTAATCCCCACCGTGAACAGGAAATCGTCGGACGACATCCCGGAAATCTTCAAATACGCCGAATATTCCCCAGGCAAGTGCAGGGCAAACCCTGCCAGAGGGCGCCAGCTTTGACCGGGATCGGAGTATGCGTTGGAACCAGTCGGTCCTGGTTGCAGACGCCCCAGGAAATAGTCATCCACTTCGTGAGATCCGGTCAGGTAGGTCTTTTCCAGACCCAGGAACGGCGTAATGGATTCCAGAGGGTACGACGCCGTCCATTCCAGCTGGATTTCGTACCAGTTGTACCTGTTGACCACCCGCCGCAGTTGATTGGATACTTCGGCGCGATTGGTGAATCCCATTACGGTCGTGGTCAGACTGCTTCCGATGTTATACGGACTGTAGAGATACCCGAATTGCAGTCCTCCGCCGTACGCCAGCGACATTTCGCCGTTGTAATCGTTGAAAGTGGGGTCGTCGGCGCCAACGCGCAAATCGGCAAATCCCAGCAGCGCAAACACATCCACGAATTGGTACACCTGGTATCCGCCCTTCAAAATCACCCGATTGGATTGGGTCGGCAAAGTGGACGTCTCCGTGTTGAATTCGTCCCCGCCCGGCACCGGTCGGTGGGATGAGGCATACTCCGCCGCCAGCCAGAGTTCTCCTGGTGCCCACATGTCAACCGGCGGTCCGGCGAATGCGCCGCCCACTAATCCGAAGCACAGAAGTGTCGTCAAGTATTTCGTAACGCTGTGTCTCATACATGCCTCCCCTTTCGGGCATTTGATTCCTAAGGTTGTTGCGTGTTGTACAGCATGAATGTGTCGGTGAACAAATAGGCTGATCCATTGGTGCAATCCACCGAAATCAACACTGGTGTTGCCACCGGATCGTCGTTGGCAGTCAGGTTGTTGAAGAACGACACCGTATATTGAATCTGACCGGGATCATTCGTGGTGATAGTGCCGGGATATATCATCCCTGCTGACGCCGTGCTGTTGATTTCTGAACCCGGCACGACGGGATGGTGATTGACATCGAACAGTCTGAAGACGATGATTGCAGCGTCGCCGATATAGAGCTCTCTCAGGTTGGGATCGCCATTGACGGTCGCCGACGCCACGTACATGGAATCTATCGGTCCGGAGAAGATGACGTTGGTCACACCCCACGCAATGGCGGGATTGCCGGAACTATCCACTCCTTCGCTGGACGCCATCACCATCGCCACGCCATTCTGGGTCGGCGCTTCGTTGCATTCGATTTGACCACCCGTGTTGGGATCGTGGATTGCCGAGAACCAGCGTGCGATGGTCGGGTACGGAGCGCCGCTTAGCATGGTAACGGTAGCGACTCCCGAGGAATCCGTGTATCCCGTCATGGTATTGATCACACCGCCTGATGTGGTGAAGTACACCGCAGTTCCCGCTGGCACCGGATTATTGTACCGGTCACCCACCACCGCTGTGATGGTGGTGGAGTAATTGACGGTGTACCATCCGTAGAAATTGATGGGATTCGCCCCGATCGCTAAGTGACTGGACAGGCAGCCATTGTTAACGTTCTCGATGAAGGGCGGACCGGAGAAAATCTGAATTTCCGTCGAGATCGCCTGGATGCTGCCGCACGCAGCGATAATCCGAACCGAACCCGAGATGGTGCCGCTATTGTAAGACACGGAAGCCTGTCCATTGATCGTAGGAATCGGATCGTACGAGCTCAGGAAATCTCCACCTCCGGGTGAAGCATAGATATCGTACGTCACCAGGGTCCCGTCCAGTACCGGATTGTTCGATGCATCCCGGACATCGGCGGTGATCATCAACGTCTCGTTCCTGCCGCTTCCTTGCACCCCGACCGAGCTCGGATCATAGGAAAGAATGATGCTGTTGGCAGCACCGGGGACAAGATAGACCGTGGTCTGCGCGGTGGCGGTTCCGGCAGTGGCGGTAATGGTCGCAACCCCGGTCGTCAGTGACGAGAATGGGACGCGGGCAATTCCCTGGATGTTAGTCTGCTGGCTATTGGTGATATTGCCGCGAGTGGTTTCGAAAAGTACTTCGATGTTGCGCAAAGCATGTCCGACAGCGTCCTGCACCAAAGCCGTAATAGTATCCGTGGCGATCCCGTTCGCCAGCAGGGTGTCGAATTGCGCCGAAAGCAAGATAGTCTGAGGGGAACCCACAGTGTAAATCACGGTCGTGGAATCTCGGACATTGGGAGCGGTCTCCGCCCAGGCTCTGATCAAGACGGTATCGGGAGTCGAGCTGGAAGTCAGCATGTTAAGCGCTACACCTCCGATAGTGGGGACACTGTTTTCCAGCGACCCGGAATTGGGCGGCACGTCGAAGCGGACCACGGTGCCGTCCGGCACCGGATTGTTACTCTGATCCGTCAACACCGCCGTCAAGGTGGAAATGCTGGCATTGTCCGCCAGAATCACCGTCGGATTGGCGGTCAATGATAGATAAGTCGGTGAGGACTCCATCAGGGTCACGGAAATCGTGTCGTACAGAGTGCTCCCGAAAGCTGCCACCACACTTGCGAGTCCGGGCTCGGTGCCTGAAGTCAGCGTCGTGGTGACTAATCCGCTCGAATTGGTGATTCCCTGATTGGGGATAGTCCCCAGCGAACTGCCAAAGGTTACGGTACGGTCGTTCAATGCCACGAAACTCGTGGTCTCGCGCAGCCGGACGGTGATCTCGGAGGTGCTGACCCCGTCTGCGACGATGGTAGTGGGAACCGACCAACCTGTGAACGTGATGCCCCGAAGAACGAAGTTCCGGGATCCCTGGGCGTCATTGCCGTTGGTCCAGGCATGCACGGTCACATTCTCGTCAGCCACGGTTGCGATTCCATAATAGGTCGTGCGGGCGACTCCGGTGGAGTCGGTAACCGCTTGAGCTGCAGACAGGTATCCGACGTTGTGATCCAATTCGAAATTGACGATAGTCCCGGGCACCACATAGCCGTTTTCCCCAAACAAGGTCGCCCGAACTTCTGCGGAGGACTCCCCATCACCCAGTACGGAAGACGGGGTCATCAGAATCCATAGCGTGTCCAGGGGCACCTGGACGAGAAGGATGCTCTCCGATCCTTGCGCCGAGCCTGAGGTGGCAATGACACTCGCCGTTCCGGCTTGAGTCCCTGCGGTAAAGGCGGTCGAGGTATGTCCCTGACCATCCGTGATACCGGTGGCGGGATTAACGATGCCAAGCACCGCTTCGACCGTGACGATCTCGCCAGCCGCAGCCGGATTCTGGAAGGCGTCGAACACGGCAATATCCACCAGGCACGAGCTATAGCCGTCTGCCGGCAGCGATGTCTCCTGGGGCTCGACCAGGATGAGAGCTGCAGGTCCGGGTATATACAACACGGTAGTGGAAGCCGAGATGGCTCCGACCTCCGCGGTAATGGTATCTCTGATGGCGATAGTTGCGCTGGTCAAAGTTGCAGTGGCAACGCCTCCGTATGTGACCGTGGTGAAGACTGATTCGGTTCCCATCGGACGCGGCGGTTCCCCCGGGCGGTGAATTTGGAACGTCTGGGCTTCTGTCTTGCTGCGCACCGGTCCGGTCTGTTCCCGTGGCGCTGACCCCACCGGAGCGCCTTCCGTCAAAATGCCGTAATTGGAGCGGAACGTGACCTGCGTGCCGTTGGCGACAGGATTGCCGTCGATATTCAACACTGTGGCTCGCAATTGCGAGGACTCGAAGCCGTTCGCAATAAGCAGGCTCGGGCTGGCGGCGAGGGTGATCGAGGACGCTCCCGGAATCAAGAGGAACTGCACCTGGATCGAATCCGTGACCAGTCCGTAGCTCGCCGTCACCGTGGCGATGCCGGGATTGACGCTGCTGTATAGCGTCACTTGTGCCACACCGGTAGAGTCGTTGGTGATCCCGGGCGACATGATCGTGCCGAGCGTTGTGGTGAATTGGATGCTCTCGCCGCCCATCGGATGATTCTCCTGATCCCGAAGCCGGGCAAAAATCGGTGTGGAGCTCTGACCGTTGTCGGCATAGAGGCTGCTGTAGGTACTCCACATGTATAACTGTCCTTCCCCTGGAATCAAGATCGACGTATCGCCCACCGCAATTGTCAGGGATTGGGTTTCCTGGGATGCCAACAGCATTGCGGTGATCAGTGCATTGCCGGTATCCTCAACGGTAGTGGACAGAATTGTCTGCGCCAGCCCCTGGGACCCCGACGGCTGTATGATTTCCTGCTCCCCTCCTGGGAAAGTCCCCAGAGTGGTGGTGAACCGGACATCATAGGCTGCAGCGGGCTCTCCGTCCTCACTCCGGACGCAGGCGGTAATGGTAACGTCTTGCTCCGGAGCGGCATATAGCCCGCTGGCGTACAACGTGTCCAGATAGACGTATTGTGCCAGGGATGATTCGGTGGGACTGAGAGACCCCTCGCGGTCGCACCCGTACCAGATCGTCAGTGCGATAACCGCGACCAGAATGAATCCGATGGCGAACAGAATCCTGCCTTCTCTCATGGCGGCTCTCCCGTGTTTCGACTGCCAACCCACTGGTGGTTGACCTCCGCTTCTCTATCGAATGTTATATTCTTTCAACTTGTACAGCAAGGACCGGTGGGAAATTCCCAACAACCTGGCGGCGTGCGTCCGGTTGTTCTTGGTTTGGCTCAGTGCCCGAGTTATCAGCTCTCGTTCCGCCTGCTCCGTCAATTGCCGGATCACATCTTTCAAACAGATCAAATCCGACGGGATATGAAACGTGACTCCCGGCATCGCCGGCTTGATCTCTCTGGGCAAATGTTCCGGAAGGATGACACCTCCCGACAGAAGCGCTGCTCGGCTGAGTACGGATTCCAATTCTCGGATGTTCCCATGCCACGGGTACTCCATCAATGCCTTCAGCGTCTCAGACGACAATCTCTTTGATGCCAAACCCCGATTCCCCGCTAATCGAGTGGCGTCATCATATCCCACCGCTTGACCGTCCGCCCTCGAGAGAACGCCCTCGGCGATGACCGGAATATCTTCCGGTCGCTCTCGCAGCGGCGGAACGTGGATATGTATCACATTCAATGCGTTCAGCAAATCCTCCCGAAATGATCCCTCGCGTGTCATCACCCACAAATCCCGAGACGTGGCGCAGATAATCCTGACGTCCACCTCTCGTTCCTGGCTGTCCCCTAACCTGCGCACTCGCCGACGCTGAAGGACACGGAGTATCTTGGGTTGCAGAGGCTGCGGCAGGTCTGCGACATCATGGAAAAATACCGTTCCGCCCTCTGCCTCCTCAATCATGCCTCTCTTATTAGTATCGGCACCGGGGAAGGCTCCATTCACATGTCCGAATAATTCGCTGTCCAGCAAGGAACATGGCACCGATCCCACCCGGACAATCTGGAATCTTCCATTCTTTGAAGGGCTGTGGGCATGGATGGTCCTGGCAATCAGCTCTTTCCCGGTCCCGACCTCTCCGGTGATCAACACCGGACTGCGGAACGGCGACAGGCGGTCGATCCGGCTCTGGATGTCCTGTATCGCCGGGCTGTGTCCCACCAACGCGAGCGGAGTATCGTCCGCCCTGGAAATACCGGGCGGCTGACGGTCATTCCGTCGCTGGCGATTGCGCTCAAGCGCCTCGCGTACCGCCTGTAATAAGCTGTCAGGAGTCATCGTCCCTTTGACCAAGTATGAGTCCACTCCGTCCTTCATGGTCTGTGCCGCCTGTCCTCTTATGCCCAGGGCTGTTAGCACTATGAAACTTGTTTCGGGAGTCCGTTCCTTTAATTCTTTGATGACGTCGATTCCATTCTTCCCCGGCAACCGGAGGTCGCACACCACCAGATCATAACGAGCCTTGTCGCATGCCGCTCGTGCTTCTGCCTGATTCGCAGCAGTGGTGACGCTATATCCCTCTTCCGTTAGGTTCAGTTCCAGAAGCTCTCGATATCCTGGATCATCTTCCACCACCAATATGGAATGCGAAGTCTCTTGCATAGGCAGTTCTAATGTCGTGGCGTCAGATATCATGAGCTGACACCGGTTCTCTCCCTCATCTATTATAGGATGAGGAACACCAGGGTCACTTTGGGATAACCCTGCACAGGCGTGTGGCAAATGTCGTGCCACCCCTGCACAAGTTTTCATAATCCTGAAAATCCTTGCCCAATAACGAAAAAAACCCATCCTCCTTCCCGGAGCAACCCTGCTCCAGTCAGAGATAGGCAACTTCTTCCGCCAATACTGAACGTTTTTTCATAGCGGCGGGCACCGGTTATTGAGTACCGAATCCGGACCCGGCTGTCCCATGTAGGTTGGGCTTGTCCACCTGCGGCGGATTAACCCTGACCCAACATCGCCTGTCAGCCGATCCGGCGTTGACCATTGCGAGTAGCACAGGGCAGGCGTCATGCAAGATAACGCCTGCCCTACGGTTTTTTCCTGTGCTGTTACGCGCTGCCCCCGAAAGACTCAGGGTCTGAGGATTCCAGAGGTAGAACCCCCGCCCGCCTATTGCTGAACGACACCTTGGGGAGTACCCACCAAGGTGGTATTGCCGTTGTCCAGCGCGGTGACCGTGAGCGTATATGACGTCGGGGTCACCGAGTTATCGTACGCGTAGGCGAACGAGGCGAAGTTTGCCCCATCCGGCAAGGTCATGTAGGCATCACCGTTCGGATCGACTAACACTGCCACCAGGGCAGCGGCTGAGGCATACCCGGACGTCGGGTAGTCCGCATTGTCGATCTCAAACATGCCAAGTGCCTGACGGAATTGGTCGAGGTCGGCGCGAGCGGCACCGATCCTGGCGCGGTCCTGAGCACCCATGAAACGAGGGACTGCCACCGCAGCCAGAATGCCAATGATCACGATGACCACCAAGAGTTCGATCAGCGTGAAACCTTTTTCGTTGCGCAGCTTCTTCATGATTCCATCCTCCTGTGACAGATGTTTAGTTGTTATGAAAGCATTCGATTCCAATCCATCCCCGCGCCTGTATTCAGCAAAAGACATGCCAGGATTGGTATCGGATATGCCGTCTGAGTTAACTTGCATATTATTAAATTGTTACAATTTTCAGTAAGCCCGGAATCGCTGATTTTCCCAGGTCGATCTCCCGTTCCGGACATTGCATTTTGCCAATTGCAATGGCAAACTGCAATCCGTGGCTGTGGGTTAGGCAGGGCTAATCCTAGCCACATGTTGGGTTGCGGGCAGGAGTCCTAACCCAAGCTACGTTTTCCCCCACGTCTTCTGCGTGATTCCATACCGCTGCATCTTGCGGTAGATAGTGGACGCATCGATGCCAAGGATGTCAGCCGCCTGTTTCTTCTGCCAATTAGTCTGTTCCAGAACCCTCACCAGGTAGTCTCTTTCCAATTCTTCCAGAGTCTTAGAACCCGGACGGGGGAAAAATGTCGCGTTTTGACCGCTGCCGCTGACGATTTTCCCGGGCAGAGTGTCCACGGTGATGGTGGAAGATTCTTCCAGGATCACCGATCGCTCAATAGCGTTTTCCAGTTCGCGGACATTCCCGGGCCAATCGTAGTGTATCAACTTCTCCATAGCCTCCGGCGTGAATATCTTAGGTTCGAGTGAGTTGTGATGACAAATCTTTTTCAGGAAGTGATTCGCCAGCAAGGGAATATCGTCCCGGCGTTGGCGCAGAGATGCCAAATGGATCGGGATCACAGACAGGCGGTAGTATAGGTCGCTGCGGAATTCGCCCGCCTGCAACTTGCTTTCCAGATTGGCATTGGTGGCAGCCAGGACCCGGCAATCGACCCGGATCGGCTGCGTGGCGCCCACTGGCATAATCTCTCTCTCCTGAAGCGCCCTCAGCAGTTTGACTTGGATCGTATGGGAGGTTTCGCCCACTTCGTCCAGGAACAGGGTGCCGCCATCTGCCACCTTGAACAACCCGTCCTTGTTCTTTATGGCGCCGGTGAAAGACCCTTTGGTGTGACCAAACAGTTCGGATTCCAGCAGTGTTTCCGGCAGCGCTCCGCAATTGATGGAGACAAACGGTCCCTTGGATCGCCGCGACTGAAGGTGAATGGCTTGAGCCACCAGTTCTTTTCCGGTCCCGCTTTCTCCTGTGATTAGTATGGTGGAATCCGTCGGAGCCACCCGGCGGATCATCTCCAGCAGCTTTCGCATCTCTTCGGATTTGCCGATTATGGAATCCAGGTCGGTTCTCTCGGAGAGCTGCTTCCGCAGGTGGAGGTTTTCCTGTTTCAAGATGATCTGGTCGAAGACTTTTTCGATCACGATCTTGATCTCATCTACCTTGAATGGCTTGGTCACATAATCCATCGCGCCCAATCGCAGGGCTTCCACGGCAGATTGCAGGCTGGCATACGCCGTGATCACCACCACACCCAGCTCCGGGGCAATTTCCCGGGCTCGTTTCAAGAGCGTCAATCCGTCCAATCTGGGCATCTTCAGATCCGTGATCAGGCATGGGATTTGTTCCTGCCCGGTCATGGCGCCCGCAGCGCAATCCTGCAGCACCTTCAAGGCTTCGATGCCATCCTGGACGGCTTTGACCTTATATCCTTCGTTGCTAAGGATCACCGTCAGGAAGTCGCACATACTGATTTCGTCATCCACGACGAGGATATTGCGGGGGATCATGCCCTGGCTCCTTCCGAGGCGAGGGGAACCACCGTCCCCTTTAGTGGGAATGCCTCTTTCATATCATTGGAGCCTGCAAGAGGAATAAGTACTACCAAGGCTAAGCCACGTCCGGCGACATTCAAGACTCTGATTTCGCCTCGGTGGCTCTCGACGATGCGATGTGCGGTGCACAACGCCAAGCCTCGGTGCTTTTCGTCCGCATGCCGGAAGGGACGGAACAGATCATCGACATCGGCATCATTCAGTACTTTTCCCGGGTATCGAATCACGAACCCCACTTGCTCCTTCGGAATCTGAATGGTTTCGTTTTCCCAAACCTCGAACAGCTTTCCGGATTCCGCGATCAAGAGCTCTGCCTTTCCCGGCGGATCCCATTGCCTGCCGACGTCACGAATCATCGAATCCAGCGCTCTCAGCAACTGGTCACGATCCGCCCAGCACATCGCTTTGGACGATGTAGAGTAGATTTGGTCGAGATATTCCGAAATTTTCGGAATTTTCTGAACAGTCCTTAGCACCGTCTTGACCGGCAATGTGGAGCATTCCGGAGGACTCAATCTAGAGAATTCCATGAATTCGTACACCAGGTTATTCAAGCGGTCAGATTCTTTGAGAACTCCAGTCATCAGGCGTTCCATTTGACCGCCGGGATTCAACTCGCGTGCCATGAATTCTACCGAACCCCGAATGACCGCCAAGGGATTTCGAATCTCGTGCGCTAAATCGCTCGCCAGCTCTCCGACTGCCGATAACCGGTCCGAAATTCTGAGTTCCCGCTCCAATGCCTTCTCTTCCGACAGGTCATTGAAATAGACGACCACGCCGCGATTGCCGCCGTCCTTATCCATCAAGGATTTCGCCCGGATGCCGATGGTCCGGATCCGTGATTTTGATGTCGGAACGTTGACTTCCAACAGTCGCAGCGGCAGATCGTGGTCGATCAATCGCTGCAGTATGTCAAAGAACGGGGACTGGTATTTCAAGAACGTCTGGATTTTCGCACCATTGGCGAAGATGTTTTCGGGCACGTCCAGCAGCCTCAATCCGACCCGGTTGAAGTACAGGATATTGCCGGAAAGATCGTACACCAGAATTCCGGCAGGGATAGTCTCCATGATGGTATCAGTGTCCAGTTTGAGCTGGTCGAGCTCCGATGTCTTGACTGCCAGCTCTCCCGATTTCCTCCGCACGTGTTCTGTGACATAGCCTGCCAACGCTGCCATCAGTAGAAAGAAGCTGATAACCAGGAAGACCTTCAATCCCATGGTCGGTCCCCAATCCGGTCGCTGCATGGTCGGATCGGGCAGTACCTGTGCTAGAACGCCTTGATAGGACAATGTGATGATCGTCCCATAGGCAATACTGGCAGCCCCCGCCGCCGCAAATGAGCCTCTGACTCCTCGAGCGAATCCCGCGGCGATGATCACCAATGCGTACAGAAACCAGAAATCACTGACCGGACCGCCGGTATAGTGCACAATGCCGGTGATCATGACCAGGTCCAGGGACCAATTGAAAACCGATTCCCTGAACAAGGGGACTCGTGCCTGTTTCCCGGGTGGGGACAAGAAGACTGGGTTCTTCGTTCGCTTCCAGGAAATCAACTGCCCCACGTTAATCAAAAGCGCCAATACGATGAGTCCGACCAAAGGCAGCAATCGTGCGGGCGGCTGGAATTTCCACAGGAATCCCAGACTGATCACCGGCAAGAAGATATACACCATCAACCGGATCAACGTGATCCAGCGTGGGCTGCGCAACGAATATTGTCCGATCGCTCCTAACATGGCGTCTCCGCACTTCTCACTTGTGGTTGGGGGAAACGTGAGCAGAAGCGCGGAAGTGGGCAGCGACCTTTCTCTTGTTTCAAAATCACTGCTTTCACTTGATCGCTCCGATCAGGTCGAACATCGGGAGATACATCGCTATCAAGAGCCCGCCGATGACGATTCCCATGGCTACGATCACTACCGGCTCGATGAGCGAGGTCATCGCCTGAATTGCAGTCTCCACTTCTTCGTCGTAGAAATCAGCGATCTTCTCAAGCATCTCTGCCAACCGACCGGTCTGCTCGCCCACAGAAATCAACTGCACCACCATATTGGGAAACACTCCCGATTCCTGCAAGGGCGTCGCGATGTTCTTCCCTTCGCTAATCGATTTCCTCGTCGCCATCAAGGCTCGCTGCACGACCATGTTCCCGCTGGTCTTAGCGGTGATGTCCAAGCCTTGCAGGATCGGAACGCCCGACGAGATCAGGGTGCCCAACGTCCTGGTGAAGCGTGCCACGGCAGTCTTCCGAATGACATTTCCCAGGACTGGAATCCTGAGAAACAGCCTGTCGGTGGTCAGTCGTCCAGTTTCGGTCTTCCTGTAGCGCCGATACAGCACGATCGCCGCAATCGCCATCGCAATTCCGTACACGAAGTAGGCTTGCAGAAATTCCGAAAGCGCGATGACAATTTGGGTGGGCTTCGGCAATTCTGCTCCCAGTTCGGAGAACATCTTGGCGAACACCGGAATCACCTTGAGCAGCAGGAAAATCGACGCTCCGATTGCCACGGTCATCACCGCAATCGGGTACATCATCGCTCCCTTGACTTTCCGGCGTAAGGCATCCGCCTTCTCTAAGTAAGCGGCAAGGCGTCTGAAAATCACCGCCAACACACCACCCGCCTCGCCGGCTTCCACCATGTGTATGTACAGGTTATCGAAGGTCTTCCGGTGCTTGGAGAGGGCTTCCGCCATGGAAGACCCTCCGGAAACACTCTGATGCACTTCCCCGATGATCTTGGCAAACGACTTGTTGGCAACTTGTTCCCGCAAGATGTCCAGGCACTGGTCGATCGGGAGTCCCGCGTTGACCATAGTCGAAAACAGCCGCGAGAAGATTGCCAAATCCCTGACTGTGACCTTCTTCTGCATGGTCGGCAGTTTGATTTCCTTGGGCTTGGCGGATGCTTCCGTCAACACCACTTTCCGATCCCTCAACCGGGACGCAAGGTCTTTCCTATCTCTCGCCTCCAGTTCCCCGGTGATCTCTTTCTTGGCAGCCGTTCTGCCTTTCCATTGATACACAGGCACGATGGGTCTCCTTTCTGGCTATGTCTCATTCCCGCCATAATCACACCCTCCAGTGGCGGGAATCTACGTCCTTTTTGAATAGTTACTACTGTATGTAATTGTGCGCTGCCATCTGCCATCCGATCCAGATTTGCAGCGCGGCAGCCGAAATCTCACCTTCCCACGGGTCCTGATCTGCGCACCGTTGTTACCGCTTCGCCTTTGGGGCTTGGACGCTGGAGCATTCTCTCCAATTCATCAGGTTGCGAAGACGCTGATATCGCCCGGTCGACGGATATTAGTCCCCCCTGAGCCAGCTCGAATAACGTCTGGTTCAATGTGTGCATGCCAATTTTCCTACTGACCTGCAGAATGCCGTACATCTCATGCACCTTGTTATCACGAATCAGCGCACGGATCGCCGGAGAGCAGATCATAACCTCCGATGCCAGTACCAATCCACCCCCGACGCGCCGCGGCAGCAGCTTCTGTGTGACTACCCCTTCAAGCACCAAAGACAATTGCGCCCTGATCTGCGCCTGCTGGTGCGGAGGAAACACGTCGATAATGCGGTTGATGGATTCCGTGGCGGAGTTCGTATGCAGCGTGGCAAAGACCAGGTGTCCGGTCTCGGCAGCAGTCATTGCCGCAGCGATCGTCTCCAGATCTCGCATCTCACCCACCAGAATCACGTCGGGATCCTGCCTCAAGACGTATTTCAACGCCGATGCAAAGGACTTGGTGTCCGAATTGACTTCCCTTTGGTTGACGATGCCCTTCTTGTGGCGGTGCACATATTCGATCGGGTCTTCGATAGTGATGATGTGCACGCTGCGCTCGCTGTTGATCCGATCGATGATCGACGCCAGCGACGTCGATTTACCGCATCCGGTCGGTCCCGTCATCAAGATCAGCCCCTTCGGCTTATACACGAAGGAGTTGCAGATCTTCGGCAGGTTCAATTCCTCAATGGTTGGGATGGTCAAGGGAATGCGGCGGATGACTGTAGCGACACTGCCCCGCTGGAAGAATACATTGCCACGAAACCGGCACAATCCTTCGATCCCGAATGCAAAATCCACCTCCAGATCCAGTTCGAGCTTCTTCTGCTGCTTGTCCGTCAATATCTTGTACGCTAATCCCTTCGCCGTCACTGGAGTCAGTTTTTCGTCACTCACCGGGACCAATCGCTGGTCAATCCGGAGCTGAGGCGGAGAGCCTACCGTCAAGTGCAGATCACTGGCTTTCTTCTCCACCATCTCTTCTAACAAGGAACGTATGTCCAATGTCGCTCTCCTTTATGATTGTGTTCTTCTTCCCCCCTGCTATTGCAGGGGGGATAAGAAAAGGGGTTACCTATCGGCTCCCGCCACCCGAATAGAATTCGGGTGCTATCTGAATCAATTTGCGGTGTCGGGTCTCCCAACCTGACACCCCGTACGTCAACAGCGGATGTGGTGTCGAGTCTCCGCACTCGACACGTTTAGTAGTGTCGGGTCTCCCGACCTGACACCATCCTTTCATATTCGGTCAATTACCCTTCGCCCGTTACCCGGAACACCTCTTCCAGCGTGGTCACACCCATCTTACATTTCGTGTTCGCGGCGTCGTGAAGCGTCAGCATTCCTTCTTTGACTGCCTGCTCTTCCATATCAGCGGTGGAAACTTGTTCCAGAATCATCCGGCGCATGGTGGCTGAAATCGGCATGACTTCGTAGATGCCCGTGCGTCCACGATAACCGGTCCCATTACATTCCGGGCATCCTTTTCCTTTATAATAGCTGTGCTTAAGACCTTCCGTCGGATCGATCCCCGCCTCGCGCAACATTTCGGGATGGACGTCCACTTTGGTCTTGCAGTTGTTGCAGATCTTCCTCATCAATCTCTGAGCCATGATCAAATTGACCGAAGACGAGACCAGGAACGGCTCCACGCCCATGTCGATCAGGCGCGTGAAGGCGCTCGGCGCATCGTTGGTGTGCAGGGTGGTGAAGACCAGGTGGCCGGTGAGGGAGGCCTGGACGGCGATCTGGGCGGTCTCCAGGTCGCGGACCTCCCCGACCAGGATGATGTCGGGGTCCTGGCGGAGGATGTGCCGCAGGCAGCGGGCGAAGGTCAGCCCGATCTCCGAGTTGATCTGGACCTGGATGATGCCGTCGATGTCGTACTCGACGGGGTCCTCGGTGGTGATGATCTTGGTCTCGATGTCGTTCAGGTCGCGCAGGGCCGAGTACAGGGTCGTGGTCTTGCCCGAGCCGGTCGGGCCGGTCACGATGATGATGCCGTTGGGCTTGTGCAGGAGCTGGCCGAGGACGCCCACGTCGTCGGGGCGAAGCCCCAGCTTGTCCAGGTCCAGGGCGACCTGCGAGCGGTCCAGGACGCGCATGACCACGCTCTCGCCGAAGAGCGTCGGCAGCACGCTGACCCGCAGGTCGATCGGCTGGGCGTTGACCATCAGCTCGATCCGCCCGTCCTGCGGCATCCGCCGCTCGGCGATGTCCAGGTTGGCCATCACCTTGATGCGGCTGGCGATGGCGACGGCGATGTGCCGCGGGGGCGGGACCATCTCGTAGAGCACCCCGTCGATGCGGTAGCGCATCTTGAACTCGGTCTCGAACGGCTCGAAGTGGATGTCGGAGGACTTGTCGCGGATGGCCTGGAGCAGCACCAGGTTCAGCAGCTTCTTGACCGGCGAGGAGTCGACCAGGTCCTTCAGCGTCGACAGGTCGATCGACTCGCCGCGGTCGGCGATCTCGGCCAGCATGTCGTCGCCCTTCATCTCATCCAGCACGTCCTGGATGGACTCCTCGCTCTTGGCGTAATAGGCGACCAGGGCCCGGTCGATCACCTCCGGTCGGGCCACCACCGCCTTGACGTTGTAGCCCATCAGCGTCTTGAGGTCGTCGGTGGCCCGGAAGTTGTCCGGGCTGGCGATGGCCACCGTCAACTGGTTGGCCTCCGCGTTGTAATCGATCGGCACGACGCGATAGGTCGTGGCCATCTGACCGGGGATCTTGTCGATGATGT